>Ga0209517_10004909_pt1 | contig 17281 bp, 15 predicted proteins | sample PeaSoiMetSII2010_FD_187695 | JGI IMG/M metagenome (GOLD analysis project Ga0209517, IMG submission 187695) | Peat soil microbial communities from Weissenstadt, Germany - SII-2010 (SPAdes) (version 2) | ecosystem: Environmental > Terrestrial > Soil > Wetlands > Peat | place: Germany...
CAAGCGGCTCGCGGGCTGTGCGCCGCGCGACATACTCGCCGAATCGCGCGACGACGCGCGGGCTCAGCCCGGCGGAATCCGACCGCGTGTCCGCCAGCACTTGCGCGCGCGCCACAGCCGCCGCCTCCGCCATCAGGATTTCCGCGTCCAGCATCGCGCTCTCGATGCCACGCGCTTCCAGCATCTGCGCGGCAGCGCGAATCATCGATCGCACCGACGCGGACGGCTCGGTTGCTTCCATCTTCATCGCGCTCACGCGCTCAGCGCCTGCGCCTGCTCTCTGGTCGTGAGTGCGTCGATTATTTCCTCGAGGCCGCCGTCGAGCACCTGGTCGAGCTGATGAAGGGTCAGGTTGATGCGATGGTCGGTGACCCGTGATTGCGGGAAGTTGTAGGTGCGGATTCGCTCCGAGCGATCGCCCGTCCCGACCATTGAGCGCCGACTCTGCGCGATTTTGGCGTCCTGCTCGGCGTGCGCGCGTTCGAGCAGGCGGGCGCGCAGAATCTTCAGCGCGCGCGCCTTGTTCTTGTGCTGGGACTTCTCGTCGCGGCAGATGATTACCATCCCGCTCGGCAGATGGGTGATCCGGACCGCCGAGTCGGTCGTGTTGACGCTCTGGCCGCCGGGCCCCGACGCGCGCATCACGTCGATTCGCAGGTCCTTCTCCTCGTTGATATTGACCTCGACCTCATCGGCCTCGGGCAGCACCGCGACCGTAACCGCCGAAGTATGAATCCGGCCCGACGCCTCGGTGGCCGGCACCCGCTGCACGCGATGCACTCCGCCTTCGTACTTGAGCCGGCTGTAGGCGCCGCGGCCGCTGATCGCCGCGATAACTTCCTTGATACCGCCGAGTCCGGTGGTGCTGACGCTGAGCGTCTCGATCTTCCATCGGTGATGCTCGGCGTAGCGCGAATACATCCTGAAAAGTTCGCTCGCGAACAGCGAGGCTTCCTCGCCGCCGGTGCCGGCCCGAATCTCCAGGATGACGTTTTTTTCGTCATTGGGATCGCGCGGCGCGATCAACTGCCGCAGGCGCTCTTCGAGCGGGGCCTGATTCTTCTGGAGCTCCGGCAACTCTGATTTGGCAATCTCGCGCAGCTCCTCGTCGGTATCTTCAAGGATCGCTTTGTGCTGGGCGATCTCATCGAGCAGGCGGCGGTAGTCGCGGATGCAGCCGACGACCTGCTGGAGCTGCGCGCGCTCCTTGGCAAGCTGCGCATACTCGCGGTTGTTCGCGATCACCGCCGGATCGCCGAGCTTGCGCTCCAGTTCCGCGAAGCGATCCTCGATTCCCTTAAGCTTGTCGAGCATGAGATTTATCGAGCATATTCAATGCGCAGCGGACAGACGATCTCCCGCGCAGCAGCGGGGGCGATTTGGCCGCGCGTCGTGATGACCATGCACCCGCGCGCCCGGAGCCTAAATCGGCCTCGCGGGCGGCGGGAGCCTGAATGCTACTTCATTCCGTACTTGCGCTTGAAGCGCTCGACCCGGCCTGCGGTGTCCACCAAGCGGTGCTGGCCGGTATAGAACGGATGGCACTGGGAGCACACTTCGACGTGTATCTCCGGCAGCGTCGAGCGGGTCTCGAAGGTGTGCCCGCAAGCGCAGGTGACTACGCAGCGGCGATATTCGGGATGGATTCCAGGTCTCATGATTGCAACCGACCCCATTCAACTTTCCTCCAAAGGATACCATCGGCGCCGGACTCGCACAATTGACGGCGTTCCGGCGGCCTTCACGGCCGTCTGGATCATAACCATCGTGTCAACCCCGCCGGATACTGCCTCGCCACGATCCGAAGTAGGGCCGGCGTCCCGCCGGCCATGAGCCGGCGGGACGCCGGTCCTACTTCTGGAAAACGCGTTCCCGGCGTTTCTAAATCGCCGCGTGCTGCGATATTACAGCCCTGAGGGGTAACGCCGATGGTCAAATTCGATCACATGAATCTGCCGGTACCCAACAGTCAGGCCTCTCGCGACTGGTACGTGAAGAACTTCGGCTTCAAGGTCGAGTTCGAGGTTCCCGAGCGCCAGACCGTCGCGATTCAGGATGACGCCGGGTTCACGATTTTTCTCTACCCGGCAATCGGACCGCTCGCCGGCGCAAAGTGCTCGTTGACGCTCCAGGTCGGCGACGTCGATTCGACATACGCGGAGCTGAAAGATAAGGGCATCGCGTTCACGAACCCGCTCGGCAAATATTTCTGGGGTTACGGCGCCGAGCTCCGCGACCCGGACGGGTACCAGATTCTCCTGTGGGACGAAGTCTCGATGCGCGAAAAGGGCGGCAGCGCGTGAAACATTTTCGCGTGATGAGATCGACTCGACCACATGGTCGTCTGCGCGCCGCGCGATTGTTTGGTCTGGTCCTGATAGCCGGATGCGCTTCCAGCGCGCCCCAGCCGCTGCCCGCGCCCGTACCGGAGAACGTGACGCGGCCGCATGTGCTGACGGATCTGTCCTCGCTCTCCGCCGCTCCTACAACCACGTTGACGAATCTGCCTTCGGGTCCCGCGCCCGCGCCCAGTGCCGCGACGGAATCCTCTCCCAACCAGGCGTCCAACCCGCAACGATTTTTCATGGAGCAACCCGGCCACGAGCGAATCGTGGGAAAAGCTTCGGCGCCGGCCGACGAGCGGCTGCTCAACGCCAAAGCCGCCAAGTTCGGCGAGTTCTCGACCACGTTGCTGCATCAGGTGCTGGTCGCGGCGCTCGGTCTCGAGCATGGCGAGATGGAGACCAAAGTCGTTCCGGACAATGTCAGTCCGGTGATCATCACCGCGATCATGAACAAGGACGGCAAGCTCAAGGAACTGATCGTCGAGCAGCACTCGGGGTCGGGCGCGCTCGACCGTCTGATGGTCGAAGCCTGCAAGCAGGGTTTGTGGGCCGGCAATCCTCCGCCCGAGGCGATGACCGAGGGCGAATACCGGATTCGGATCGAGGGGCGGCTGAAGAACTTCAGCACCTCCGACCAGAAACACTGGGAGTTCGAAACCCACGTCGGCCTCGCGCTGCTATGATCGGCACCGCCGGACGGAGCCTCGCGCCGCATCGGCCGCCTGCTCAACGCTGATCCCCGGTATTTCAATTCCGGAGGTACCGGCTTGATCACATCAACAGCGACTCACCTTGTAGCATTTACAGTCATCTAGGGATGGCTAGTTTTCAATCTTCCAAGCTCCCTCGATGCGCCAGCGATAAGGATGCTGGCAGCCGCTTCTCATCCGGCCGATCGGCTGCAAGCTCGCAGTCGAACAAGATGGTCATAACGAATTTAGAAAATTCGTCAGGTCGGTCGTCTCCTGAAAAGTCAACGATAAGGTGAAAAAGCGCCTCTGATAGAAGTTGATGACTGCCGGCAGATCTGCCGCGGAGCCGTTGTGGAAATACGGCGCGCGTGCGGCCAACCCTCGCAGAATCGGCACCTTCACTTTTCCGATGTCTTCACACTGCCCAGTAATTAGCGCGCGCCCCGGATCGAAGGTGAAGAAGCTCTGCCCCGCGAGTGGGCCCAAATCGCAATGAACGGTGAAGGACGGCAAAGGTAGCGCTGGATTCACTTCCGACAAATCCGAAGTGCCGATGTTCAGCGCGCCGTCGACCGATCGGTTGCCGACGTTAGGTGTGTCGTGACAGGTGCCGCAGGTGCCGGTTATCGAGGCCTGCCCGACCCCGTCGTTGAGGCCGGCGACGTCCGAGATCGTAAACGCTTTGGTGTTGAAGATCTGCTCGCCTCGCGCGGTTGATTCGCGCGCTTCGCGAATGGCTTTTGAGCCCTTTTCCGGATTTGCCCACGCCCCGAAGAGCTTGAGAATGTCGGGATCGAACGGCGTGCCCATCGGATTGCCACCAAATGGATCATTGATGCCGATGAAAAACGCTTGCGTCGAAAGCGCAACCGGCCCGCCCGCTACCCCATTCGAGGTCAGATCGTTGGCGCCTTTGGATCGCGTCTGAGCGGTGAAAAGTGCGCTTTCAAAATTCACGATCTGCTTCAACTCGGCGGCTTCGGGAGGTCCGCTGCTTTGAGCATGAATGATGGTCGCATCGATAGCTTGATTGTCCAGGTTCGGCTCCCGTCCATCCCACATCAACGTGCTATTGAACTTGAGGTTGGTAGCAGGGAGTGGACGGCGATAGACCGATGCCATTCCTGTGGTAGGACTGCTCAAACCGTAAGTCGGATCCGTGTTGCAGTTATACGGGTCGCTTACCGAAGTGATGCTGAATTGCAGGATGTCGGCCGGCGGCATCGGAAGCGATATGCGAATAAGTCCTTGTCCAAGCAATAGCTGGTAGGCTCTCTTCATTGCTGCGACAGATGAGACATCATCGCTTGGGCACGTAGCGCCGTCGTTGGGGCTGAATATGGGATCCTTACCTTTGGTAGCCTTGAAGCGCGCTGACGCGTCGGCGGCGCTGATGCTCCATCCATCCTGGGGCCGATGACAGCTGAAGCAGCTGCGTCCATTGCTGCCGAGGCTCTGAAAGAAGGCATTCGTGGCAGTGATGGTCGTGCCGCCCGTGTTATAGCTCGCCAGCTTCCCAGATGAGTCCGTGGTGGTATCGGTGCCCGCGATGACTTTGGGAATGGCGCTGCTTTTGCCGACGTCGTCGGCGTTGCATCGCGTACCGGCTCCCAACATACAGAAAGCCACTATCAGGGCGCCGGCAAAAGCCGCTGTCAAAAGAAACTCCTTCGAGGATCAAACCTGAGGTGGGGGCGAAACCGCGGGCACAGAAGCTACCCGCGGTTGCTGCATATGTTCACTTCACGTCAACTTCCATCCGCATCCAGGGATGGATGCAGCATTGGAACAGATGTTTTCCCTTCGACAGTCCATTGAGCTCGATGTGACTGCCTTGAAGGACTCGGGTCTTGGCCACCGCGACATTGGCAAAGCCGCCAGCGCACTCGGGGGCGGTTGCCTCGCCACCGTTGAGGGGCGGCAGGAATCCTCCACCGAACTGTTTCACCTCGGTAAAGGTGTGAGGCTCGCCACCCTCATCGACGACCGACACCAGGCCGCCTTTTTTGATCGTCATCAGGCTGGGTTGGAAGTTCCAGTTCGGATCGGGTGTGCCGGCGGCCGCCTCCGAAAGCAGATTCGCGAAGGTCGTGCTCGCTCCCAACGCGACATTCAGGCAAAAACCGGGGCCCGACGCCGCCGGATCGTTGAAGGTGGCAGGGTCGCATTCGTCCAATGCCACAATCTGTGCGGGGCTGGGCGTGATGACAGGCCCCGCAGCGTGTGTGACGCCGGCCAACATCACGCATCCAGCCAGCAGAATCAGTGTCATAACCTTATGCACTTGTCTTCCCTCCGTTCGAAGCAAAATTATTCTCGATGCTTGCAGAGCATGCTCAGCCATCCTGCGCTGCTACCCAATGGTCTACGGCTGAACCGTGCCTGAACTCTCTCGGAACCGGGATTTCCGTTTTGACTCTCCGATTCCAACTCGTGTATAGACCAAATAGCCTCCCTCAGCAACCTTTAGCCCGTTTTGGGCGACGGCGCTTTCCAGCTGCGCCGGGAAGGGGCTGGTTTTCGCATCTGATGGGCGCGCTACGCCCAGAGCTGCCCTTTTTCACTCGCGCACCTTGGAAGTCGACCTTCAACCATGAACGAGAGTTGAAATGGCGGATTGTGTGTCGCACCCACCGCCGCTCCACCGCCAGACCGCCTTGGTCGCGTCCACACCCACGTCTATCAGGGGCTCTGCAAGATTTTGCCAATTGGTGGCCACCTGGAAAATGGAAATGTGGGTCAACATCGGTAATCCCCATCTGATACGATTCCCACCGGTGCAGCCGCTCGAGCGATATACGCCCTGCGCGGGGCTTTCCGTGCCACTGATTACGGTGCTCGATCGCAAGGGCCGGGTGCTCGAAGACCAGCAGCGCGAAGTGGTCCGCTTTGCGATCCAGAACGGCGCCGGCGCGGATATCATCTTCGCCGCAGGCACCACCGGCGAATGGGACCGGCTGGATAATCCGCGCCGCCAACTGGTTTCCCGAATCGCGGTCGAGGAATGCCGCCGCGCGGCGCGCCCCGATCGCAAGGTCGAAGCCTGGATGGGCATCACGGCGCCCACGCGCGCGGAGACGCTCGCGAATCTGGCCTGCGCTATCGAGCTGGCCGCCGACGCCGCGGTGGTGGCGCCGCTGTCGATCGTCGACGTGAACGATCCGGTCGCCTTCGTCGCGCGCGAGATCGAAGCGGTGTTCGACAAGCGCGGCCGCAAGCTTCCGGTCTTCCTCTACGACAACGCCGAAATCGCCGCGCCCGGCAAGGCGCCCCATCTCCGCACCCGCGACGTAAAGGAGATGGCCAGGCTCGAATACGTACGCGGGATGAAGGTTACGGCGGGCAAGTCGGTGCTCGGCAATTACATGCGTGCCGCGTCGCATTTCAAGCTCGGCGGCGAGTTCGCGATCTATGCGGGCAATCCGTACCTGATTTTCGAGCTCTTCGCGCCGCACGCCGGGTTTGCGGGGACGGTGCGTCATTACTGGAACCGTTACTGGACGCAACGCGCCCTGCCCTACGGCGCGGTCGCCGGGCCTGCCAACGCGATGCCGCGCGAATGGAAGCGCGCGTGGCTGGTATGCCGGGCGCAGGATCATCCGCTGATGATTCGCTACCGCGAAATCCTGGAGGGCTTTCGCGCGGCCTGCGTCTTCGATCGAAACGGCGCCAAGGTCCGCCCGACGATCGCATGCCTCAAGGCCGCACTGGCCGAGCATGGCGCATGCGAGAGCGACATCGTCGCGGCCGGAACGCCCGCGCTCGAAGAGGGCGAGCGGCGCGAGTTCGGCCGCCGCTTCGGCGAGCTCAGGCGTCGCGCCGCCGAGACCCTCGAGCCCGGATGGGTCAGTCAAGTTGAGGCAGCCCCCGGCCTGGTTCATCGGCACGGCTGAGCGGCATGGCTGAGGCGAAGCTCGATGTGGCCGGATGCGGCAGCATGGTCGCCGACCTTTTCTACCGCACGCCGCGAATCATAAAAGCGAACGAGAAAATCCTGCTCGACCCGCATCGCGGCGGCGGCGAAATCCAGCGCGCTGAGGTCGGCGGCGTAACGCTCAACCATCTCGGCTGGGCGCGCGTGCTCGGGCTCGAGGCGGGCATCTTCGGCAAGATCGCCGACGATGCCAACGGCGCTTTTCTCCGCGAGGGCATGGATCGCCTCGGCATCCGCAGTCATCTGACGCTTGACGGCAGCGCGAGCGCTTTCGCCGCAATCTTCGTGGACCCGGCGGGCAATCGGGCGATATACATGGCGCGCGGCGCGACCGGAGAGCTCAAGCCGGATGAGATTCGCCGACGCCACGGCGCATTCATCCGGCGCGCGCATCTGGTGTCAACCGAAATTTCGCAGCTTCCGCTACCAACCGTGCTCGCGATTCTGCGCTACGCGCGCGAGCATTCGATCCCAACCGTGCTCGACGTGGACATCGCGCCCTCCGACGCGTGCGCGATACTGGGCACGCGCCGCGAACTGGAGCGGGCGCTGAAACTGGCGACGATCCTCAAGCCTGCGAAGGCGGCCGCGGCCGAGCTCTCCGGCGCAGGCGTAAAGGACGCGCTCAAAATGGCTGAGGCGATTCGCGCGCGCTTCGGTAATCGCGCGGTCGTCATCACCGACGGTGAGCGCGGATGCGCGATCGCGGCGGAGCGCACGGCGCTCAAGGTTCCCGCCTTTCGCATCAAGCCGGTCGATACGACCGGCGCCGGTGATGCGTTCCTTGGCGCGATGCTCGCCGGACTGCGCTGGAACTTGCCGTGGGCCTCGATTGGGCGGCTCGCCAACGCGGCGGGCGCGGTGTGCGCCGGCCACCTCGGCGCGTTCCCGGCCGGCTTCGAGATGCGCGGCGCGATCGCAAAGCTGTACGGCGATGCGCTGCCGTCGGGTCCGTCGGTGGCCTCAGTCGGCGGCGCCGCTATCGAGAGCACGGAACGCGACCTCCGTGGCGAGATCGACCGCTTCTTCACGCTCTGCCTGAGCGAGATGGCCGGGCTGAAGCGCTCGCTCAGTCTCGACGCGCTACAGAAGGCGGTCGCGATGATGCGCGCGACCGACGCTCGCGGCGGCCGCATCCATGTCACCGGCGTCGGCAAGCCGGAACACGTCGCGCGATACGCCGCCAGCTTGTTCTGCTCGATCGGGACGCCGGCGACTTTCCTCCACGCGACCGAGGCGCTTCACGGCAGCCTCGGCCAGGTCCATCCGAACGACTTGGTGATCGCGATCTCGAACAGCGGGAGCACCGTCGAGATCTGCGCGACCGCGGCTGCGATCAAGGATCACGGTGCGCAACTGATTGCGATCACCAGCAACCCGGAATCGCCGCTCGCGGAGCTGGCCGACTTTGTACTCACCTGCCGTGTCGCGCACGAGGGCGGCCTGCTCGGCCTCGCCCCGCGCATCAGCGTGCTGGGCGAGATTTATCTGATCGCGGCGCTGTCGGTCGGGCTGGAAGCCGCCCGCGGCCTGACGATCGAAGAGTACGGCCGCTGGCATCGCGCGGGAGCGCTGGGCGAAGCGGCGCGCCGGCTGGCGAGGAAACGATCATGACGCAGAAATCGAAAGCGCAGTTGCTGCGCAGGCTGCATCACGGTCCGCGCATCCTGGTTCTGCCCAACGCGTGGGACGCCGCCAGCGCCCGGATTTTCGAGACCGCCGGATTCCCCGCGATAGCGACCACCAGCGGCGGCGTCGCCGTGTCGCTCGGTTTTCCCGACGGCGAGAATGCGCCGCGCGCAGAAATGCTCGCCGCGATCCATCGAATCGCCCGGAGCGTCGCCGTGCCGGTCACCGCCGATATCGAGGCTGGGTACGGCGCGAAGCCCAGGGACGTGGCAGCGACCGTCAAGGGCGTGATTGCCGCGGGCGCAGTCGGGATCAATCTGGAGGATGGCCTCAGGCAATCGCGGCAGCCGCTGCGCGATATCGATGAACAGGTCGAGCGGATTCGCGCCGCACGCGAGGCCGGCTCAAGGGTGGGCGTGCCGCTTGCGATCAACGCTCGATGCGACGTGTACTTGCGCAAGGCCGGCGACGAATCCGGGCGGCTCGAACATACCGTGCAGCGTGCGCGCGCCTATTTCGAGGCCGGGGCAGATTGTATCTTTCCGATCCTGGCGCCGGGCGGCGCAATCGCGGCGCTCGCCCGCGAGATTGAAGGGCCGATCAACGTGATGGTCGATGCGGAGACCGCGCCGATTGCGGAGTTGGAACGTCTCGGCGTGGCGCGAGTCAGCTTTGGCTCGGGGCCGATGAGAGCGGCGATGGCGACGGCACGCAAGATCGCGCAAGAGATTGCGCAGCGCGGCACTTACGAGACGCTGCTCCGCGATCAGATTCCGACCGCCGAGATCAACCAGATGATGCAGACGATCGCGCGGCGGAGATGACGCGCACCCTGCTAATGAGATCATCTGTGATAACCGGTAGGGAACTGCTCCGGGAAGAAATCGAGCGAGTCTGGAATATCGACCGAAGTGAAGTGATAGACAACATCTACCACTTAGAGAGCGGAACTTTGGTGCTCAGACCAGAACATCACGATGTCCCCGGCTGGCCACCTGGCGAAGCAGAGAAATACACGCCGATCCTGCTTGACTGCTTCGACCGGGGGGGATGGTTCTATGCTGCATTCGAGCACGCAGAACTCATTGGAATGGTCGTCCTGGAAAGCAAGCGGATCGGCAAGCACAAGGATCAACTCCAACTCAAGTTCCTTCACGTGAGCAGCTCATGCCGAAATAGAGGCCTGGGCACGCAGCTATTTGAACTAGCCAAGGCTACCGCACGCGAAAGGGGAGCCAGGCGGCTGTACATATCGGCGACGCCTTCCGAGAACACTATTAACTTCTACCTGCGCTCAGGTTGTGCAGTTACTGAAGAGCCTGACCCGGAGCTAATCGAGCTTGAGCCTGAAGATATTCACCTTGAATGTGATGTGTAAGGCAGGATGTGGCGCTTGCGGTACGCCCGAATTGGAGAGCTTTGCATAACCAGCGAAAGGCGCGAGCTGGTGAGCGCGCTGCCCACGCGATAGATTCCTCGCTACGCAGACTACGCTCGGAATGACAACTATTTGGCCGATTTTTTGCGACGTCATTCCGAGCGGAGTCTGCGTAGCGAGGAATCTCATTCCACTGATCTGCGCAAGCCCTAGTTATGCAACGCTTCTGAATTGGGACAATCGCGACGGAAAATCAGGACAGTACCATTCAGCGCATGCCTATTGATTCAACGTTTGGATAATCTGAAGGACCGCCGGGCCGACGATGACGATCAACATCGCGGGCAGCACGAACAGCACCAGCGGGAACAGAATTTTGATCGTGGCCTTCTGCGCGTCCTCTTCGGCGCGCAGCCGCCGCGCGGCCCGCATCGCGTCGGAGTCTCGCTTTGAGCGTCGGTCCGATCTGGGAGCCCATCTGCTCGCTCTGGATCATCGTCGAGGCCAGCGGTTTCAACTCCGCGACTGCGGTGCGATCGGCGAACGCGCGTAGCGCCTCGCCCAGCGACCTTCCCGACGCCATCTCAGCCGATACCATCGCCAGCTCGCGGCCGATTATCTGTCCCTGTTGTTCGACCTCGTTGCCGACCACCTTGATCGCCTCGTGCAGGCCCAAGCCCGCCTCCACGCACACCACCAACAGGTCCAGCACGTCCGAAAGCTCGCGCGCGATCGCTTCCTGCCGCTTGCGGGCGCGACGACCGATGTAATAGCTCGGAGCGAAGGCTCCCAGCGCCGCGCCCCCAATTATCCAGATCACCGGGGCGACGCCCAACGAGTTGATGAAGGCCGAAACGATCAGCGCTATCAGCGCGCAGCCCACCGACGATCCCAGGCGAACCAACTGAAAGACTCGCGGCGCGGACGAATTGCGATAGCCGGCCTGTTGCAGGGTCTGGAGCAATTTGCCGGCGCGCGGAGTATCGAGCTTGGGGCTCGGGATGCGTCTGGCCGCCCACAGCAAGAGGCTTCGCCCCAGCCGCGCCGATTCCTGCGGACGGATGTCAAAGATTCCTCCCGCGACACGCGCCTCGAGTGCAAGGTCCTCGATCTTGTCCTTGAGCGCGCGGTTTTTCCCCGAGAAGGCGAAGTAGAGCGCCAGCGCCGCAGTCCCGGCCAGAAAGTAGATACTCAGTATTACGAAAAGCATGTCAGTACTCCGGACATCTCAGTACCTGACCCGGACCAGCCGGCGAATAGTCACCAGTGCCAGCAGATCGAGGACCACCGCGGCTTCGAGCATCCTGATTCCGGTGGGATCGGTGAACAGCGCGCGCGCATAGCCGGGCTGCACGATACTGAACGCCAGCAGCACGAACGCCGGCAACAGACCTACGATGACTCCGCTCATGCGCGACTGCGCGGTCAGCGCCTTGATCTGGGCCCGCAGCCGCTGGCGCGTCCGCATGATTTCAGAGAGCCGGCCGATGATCTGGGCGAGGCTGCTTCCGACCTCGGACTGGACCTTGACCGCGACCACCAGCAGGCGCAAATCCTCCTGCGGCACCCGCGCGGCCATCTCCTGAAGCGCGCGCGACAGCGGCAGTCCCAGCGTGGTCTGCTCGAGCACGGTCGCGAACTCAGCGCCGATGGGAGGCTCGAATTCCTTGACCACGACCTGCAGGCCGCGCAGCAGCGAATGGCCGGCTTCGAGCAGCGACTTGAGAAGATCGAGCACGAACGGCAATTGATCGGTGAATTGTTTCAACCGGCGTTTCCGGCGGAAACGGATATAGAGCATCGGCAGGGCGCCCAGGGCGACACCGAGGGCGATCGAAAGCAGCAGCGAGTCGATGAACGTGCCTGCGATCACCTCGCCGGTCCCGAACAGGAGCACCATCAGGAGCACCATGTCCGACACGCGCGTGTAGATTCCGGCCTCCCACATGCTTCGCTCCAGCCATCGCGTCGCGTCGATCCGGTGGAACAACTGCTGCAGGCCGGCCTCATCGGGCCGGCGTTTGCGAGCCAGGACTTCGGGGATCGGCGCCGACTGATTGAGCTTCAAGCGCTCCAGCGCGGCGCCGACGTGGTCGCCACGCGAGAGCACCGCAGCAATCGCGCATCCGAGCACCACCAGCACCAGGCCGAAGATTTCGGCTGCGGCCAGCGAGTCCATCGAGCCGGTGATTTGCGGGCTGGTCATTGGCAAGCTATTTATGGGCAGGCTATTCAGCGGCGGCGCTTCGGGGCTGCCGCATGTCGAGCCTGCCGCCGGCGGCTTCGATCTTCGCCGCATAGGACGAGCGAATCCCGGTCGCGCGGAAGGAACCCTGCACCTTGCCGGTGGCACTGACGCCGGACTGCACGAAGTCGAACAGGTCCTGCATCATCACGACGTCGCCTTCCATCCCGCTGATCTCCGAGATTTTGGCGACCTTGCGCGAGCCGTCGGCAAAGCGGGTCACGTGCACGATTATGTTGATGGCCGACGAGATCTGCTGGCGCATCGCGCGCTGCGGAATCGAGTAGCCGGCCAGCAGCATCATCATCTCGAGTCTCGAGAGGCACTCGCGGGTACTGTTGGCGTGGACGGTCGCGATCGAGCCGTCGTGGCCGGTCGACATCGCCTGCAACATATCGATCACTTCGGGGCCGCGCACCTCGCCGACGATGATCCGGTCGGGACGCATGCGCAGGCAGTTTCGCACCAGGTCGCGCTGGGTGACCTCGCCCTTACCCTCGAGATTGGGCGGGCGGGTTTCGAGCCTGACCACGTGCGGCTGCTGGAGCATCAGTTCGGCCGAGTCTTCGATCGTGACGATGCGCTCGTCTTCGGGGATGAAGCTCGAAAGGCAGTTGAGCAGCGTGGTTTTCCCCGAGCCGGTGCCGCCGCAGACCATCACGTTGAGCCTCGCCCGCGCGATTGCCGCCAGCAGATCGGCCATTTCGGGGGTCATGGCCTCCTTCGCGATCAGGTCCTCGATTCTGAACCGATATTTGCCGAAGCGCCGGACCGAGAGCGACGGGCCGTCGATCGCAAGCGGCGGAATGATCGCATTGATACGCGAGCCATCCGGCAGGCGCGCGTCCACCATCGGCGAAGCCTCATCGACGCGCCGCCCGACCTTCGACACGATCCGGTCGATTATGAGCATCAGATGCTGATCGTCCTGGAAGGCGGCCTCGGTCCGGTGCAGCTTGCCCTTCTTCTCGACATAGACGTGGTCGTAGCCGTTGACCAGGATGTCGGTGATCGAGTCGTCGCGCAGCAGCGGCTCAAGCGGGCCGAGCCCCAGCAGCTCGTCCTTGAGCTCGTCGACCAGGCGCGCGCGATCGCTGTCAGTCAGCAGCCTGGCCTCTTCCTTGAGCAGATCGCTGATCGTGGCGGTGACCTTGGCCGACAACAGCGCCGGATCGACGTTCTCGAGCTGCGCCAGATCCATGGTCTCGAACAGCCTGGAATGCGCCTTCAGCTTGAGTTGGCGGAACCCGTCGGCGACTCCGTCTTTACCCTTGCGCTGCGCGGAGATGCCGTTTTGCGACGAGGGAGCCGTTTGCGAGGTCTTCTCGGCCAGCCGTTCCAGTAACTTCATGGATTGAACCTCAGTTGCGCGACAGCGCGCCCAGCAGGCGCGAGACGATTCCGCCGCTGGGCGCCGGAACTTCAACCCCGCCGGAGGCCAGCTTCACTGCAAACTCTTCGAAGGCCTGGACCAGCGCCGAGCGCGGCGCCACCTGCCACAGGTCGCGAGCTCCCCATTGAACCCGTTCCAGATTGCCGTCGTCGCGCGGGATACGAACGTAGAGCGGCATCGTAAGGGTCTGGGAGACCTGCTCGATGCTGATCGGATGATTGGGCACGAACGAGTTGAGAACGAAATTCGGCTCGATCGTCACCTTGAGGCGCCGGAACAGGTCGACGAATCGCAGCGCGCATCGGATCGAGCCGAGCGATTGCCTGACCACGTAAAACAGATGCTCGGAGTGGTCCCAGGCCGCGAGCGGGACCTCGTTGGTATAACGGCCACAGTCCACGATCACGTAGTCGAAGAGCTGGCGGAGCAGTTCGAGCACTGGACCAACTACCGCTTCCGTCACCAGCTCGCTGTCCTCCATCCGCTTGGGCGCGGGCAGCAGGTAGATGCCCGAAGGATGCTTGGTGAGCGCGCGCTCGAGCTGGATCGAGTCGAGCTTCTCGGTCGGATCGGTCAGATCCGCGATCGTGTGTTCGGGCTCCAGGTTGAGAAACAGGCCGAGGCCGCCCTCCTGCAAATCGAGATCGACCACCGCCACCCGCTTGTCCAGCGAATGGCGCAACGCGAGCGCCAGATTGGCGGCGATAGTAGTGACCCCGATGCCGCCGACGGTGCTGGCGATCGAGCACACCACGCCGTGTCCGCCGCGCTCGCTGCGCCATCGCGTCTCGCTGACCTTCAGCAGGGAGCGGGTAGCCTCGCCCAGGTCCAGCGGCAGAAACAGGACTTCGTCGGCGCCCGACCGCATTACCTAGCGCATCAGGCCCGACGAACGATCCGCCAGCAGCGCGAACAGCGCCGGCCGCGGCGAATGGGCGGCGCGGCTGCGCAGATGAGCCAGCGCGCTCTCCACGTCGGCGCCGACGACCACCAACTCGACGTCGGCGGGCGGCGCGGCGCCGTTGCTGCCGTTGGCGAACCCGAGCTCGGTATCGATGATATCGAGCTGAGGATCGTCCAGGGCGGCCAGCGCGGCCCTGACCTCGGCGCGCCGATCCCTTTGATCGACCACCAGCAGCGCGCGCAGCGTGTTGCGCGGTTTGGGTTTTCCTGAAGGCGGTGTTGCCACTGCGCTCTGCCCGTTACGGCCGTTGCCGTTGATCGTCATGTCGCGTCGCCATCGTGCTGCCTGAAATAAGTGACACCCGCGGTCAAAGCCGCCGAGCTCGCCGAATCGGGTTTGAATCGCATCAGAATCGCGGCCTGCTCGCGTCGGACTGGTTCAGCGGCGCGGTGCGCAACTCCTCGGGCGTCATGTCGCCGCGCTCGGGATAGTCGACCTCGGCGTTGGCCGGTACCGGGCTCACGAGCTTGGGCGTCACGCTCATCACCAGCTCGGTCTTTTCGTCGCTGTAGGTGGTGTTGCGGAACAGGCCGCCGACGAACGGGAGATCGCCCAGGTAAGGGACCTTCTGAACCTGCGCCTCGCGATCGCGCAGTATTAGCCCCGCGATTATCAGAGTCTGATTCTCCCTCATCTTCACGACGGTTTCGGCGCGCTGGGTGATGAACGCCGGAACGGTGAACCCGAACAGCGAAACGCCCTCGCTGAAATCGGGCTTGGAGACCTCGGGCTTTACCACCAGCTCGATCTCATGCCGGCCGATCACGGTCGGGATGAAGATCACGGAGGTGCCGAACTGATGGAACACGACGCTGGTGTTGAGCGCCTGCGCGATCACGATCGGAATCTCGCCGCCCGACAGGAACTTCGCTTCTTCGCCCGAATTCGCCACCAACTGCGGCTCAGCGAGGATCCGCGCCAGCGAATTGTTTTCCAGGAATCGGAAGAAGGTCTGCGTCTGCACGTTCGAGTTTTGCGCCGCCAATGCGTAGGTCAGGGTGCTCGAGAGCAGCAGCGGGATCGCGGCCCCGCCCAGCGGCAGGATCCCGCCGGTCGATCCGGAACTGCCCAGCGAGGCGGTCGACGAATAGGGGGTGGCGACCTGGCCCGGCAGTCCGACCAGCGACACTCCGTAATGAGCCAGCGCCGCCGATATGTCGACTCCCTGGTTCTCGATCCGGGTGCGGTCGATCTCGGCCACGGTCACGTTCAGCATCACCTGCTCGCTTCCGCTCTGCGCGACCCGCACCTGACAGTCCTCGTAGTGGCCCTGGCTGTCCCATACCGCCAGAGTCGTGAATCCCGGCTTGCGGCCGATCAGCATCATCTGATGCGGGTCGATTACCTCCAGGTCGGCGACCGTCGTGTCCGCAATCGAGACCCGGCTGATTCGGCGCTGGAAGCGGAACAACCGCGAGCTGCCAAACCGTATCGAGATCGTATCGAGAGGTAGAAGGCTGCGGCGCAGACCTGCGGCGCCGCCGTCTGATTCGATCGCCGGCGGATTGGTCGCGTAGCGCGGCGGTGCGCCTTGCGTGGAAATCACCGCGCGCTGCAGCGAGGCGGCGGCTGCCGCACCGTGCGTCACCGGGCCGGCGCCGTCGTCGAGGGATTCGCCGGCGGCGGACGGATCGGTACCGGGCGCGAGCGGATTGGCGGGATCGCCGATGGCCTTGACCGTGAAGCTGTAAGTCTCGACCCGGCCGTCGGGCATCGCGACGATCACCGACTCGATTCCCGGATCGGCGCCCAGCACCAGCACCGAGCCGTCGGGTTGCTTGTCGACGATCAGTGCATGCGGATTGGTGACGCTGCGAGTCTCGGGTTCCCGCGCCGGATCCGCTCCCTTGATCAGATACGTGTCGCCCCGCGTGATGACGATCTGTTGCTCCTCGGGACGATCACTCGAAGCCGCTTTGGCAATCAGGGCGCCACAGCTCACGAACGCGATCAGCGCGAGCACCTCGATAGCGAGTGCCGGTCTTGAGATCGATCTGGCTACTCCGGGTCGTCTGACTTTCATGGCATATCCACCCCCCTCGGGTTCGCGAGAACTTCCTCTTTGAGACCCCCCGATCGCCCGGCCGGATCGCCAGGCGCCGATTCAGCGCCGTGGCCTGAGTTGCTTTCGTCGCTGAACCCGCGGTCTGACGGTGATGGCGGCGATGGCGGATTGGCGGCCGGCGCCGGCTCTTGCCCGCTCTCGCCGGGCAACACCCGGGCGCCTTTGAGGAAGGAAACGACCTCGCGCCGCTTGCCGTCGCGCATGATCTCGACCTGGGTTTCCGGGACTGGCGCGGTGCGGGCGCGCACGATCGGGGACTGACTTTGAGCGACAATCATCGGCGCCGAGCTGTAGCTCCTCAGGATGCTGTCGGTATCGACCCCGGCGGTGAGCACGATTTTGTTGTCGGTGTAATTGCGCAGCGCCAGGCGCAAGGTGCCTTCGTTGGCGGCCAATCCAAGCCGCTCGGCCTCATCGGGCGCGAGCAGCAGGGTTACGACCTTGACCAGTTGCGGTTCGTCCTTGCCGTTGTCGAGTTGTCGAGCGACGGCCAGCACGCTCACGTCCTGCAGGACGAGCTTGGAAAAGGGCTTCTGGTTCCCCTGCGTTTGCGTTACGGACACCAGCACGTCCACCTTCGAGCCGGGCAGGATAAAGCCCGATACGTCGCTGACCTCGTCGACCGCATCGTCGACC
>Ga0209517_10004910_pt1 | contig 17280 bp, 14 predicted proteins | sample PeaSoiMetSII2010_FD_187695 | JGI IMG/M metagenome (GOLD analysis project Ga0209517, IMG submission 187695) | Peat soil microbial communities from Weissenstadt, Germany - SII-2010 (SPAdes) (version 2) | ecosystem: Environmental > Terrestrial > Soil > Wetlands > Peat | place: Germany...
AGGACACTACCAGAAAGTGGGTAGTGGTGCAGTTTGGATCTTTGGAGGCGACATCCCGAACCCGGTGCAGTTCAGCCGGGTGAGGGATCTCGCGCGGGGCAGCCCAGACGCCACCGGTATGCGCGAGATCCCTTCGGCTTCGCTCAGGGCAGGCTCTTCCCTCCGCCTGAAAAACGGCTCCGGTCAGGATGACGCCGTCGGAGCAGAGGAGTCTCGCAGTCAAACTGCACCACGACCGAAAATGTTGCGAATAACAATGGGGCTGGACCGCGAATTTACCCAGGTTCGGCGTTCGTAAGATGCCGCGGGATCAGGCCAGCGACCACTGAATCGCCGTATAGGAGCGTGCCGGCAAATCCAGGACGCTGCGCGATCCCTTGGTGGCCGGCACCGGGAAGGCCTGCGGAGCCACGCGTTGCGGCGCGGCGAAGCTGTTCGAAGCCTTCAGGTCGTCTCCCGTGAGCAGCCACGACGCCACGACCTTGGATGGAGCATGATCTTGCCATTGCAACTCCAGGGTCCGAGACTTGGACAAGTCGCGGTTGAGAACAAAGAGCGTGACGGTTCCGCCGGTTTCATCCAGCGTTCCGGCGACATCCACGTAGGGGACATGGTCGAAGCCCGGAACCGCGTAGTCCGCGGACTCCACCAGAAGATTCAAGACCGTGCCCTTGGCATACTGCAGCGCCCAGCTATACGGGTAGTAGATGGTTTGGCGGAACAGGCCGTCGGCGTTGGTCATGATGGGCGCGATTACGTTGACCAGTTGTGCCAGGCACGCGATCTTGACCCGGTCGGCGTTACGCACCAGAAAATTGATGAGGCCTCCGGCGAGCAGCGCGTCTTCCAGGTTGTAGATCTCTTCGAGCAGCGGAGGAGCTTCTTTTCTGTGACCATCGACCGCATCGCCACGGTTGGCGCGATACCACACGTTCCACTCGTCAAAAGAGAGCCACAACTTTTTCGGCGACCGCTTGTGGCCGCGCACCATGTCGCAGACCGCGGCGGTCTCGGCGATCTGGCGCTCCATGCTGAGGTTCATGGCCAGGAATTTCGCCGAGTCGCCGCCGGTGTCGTTCTGGTTGTTGCCGAAATAGCGGTGCAAGGAAAGTCCGTCGACATAGTCGTAGCATTGTTCCAGCACCTCGCGATCCCATTCGAGGTACGTCGGCATGAAGGGACCACTTGATCCGCACGCGACGAGTTTGAGGGAGGGATCGACGCTGCGCATTTCGCGGGCAGCGTCGGCCGCCTTGAGCCCATATTCGGTGGCTGACATGTGTCCGATCTGCCAGGGTCCGTCCATCTCATTTCCCAGACACCAGAGCCGCGCGCCATGCGGATCAGCGATGCCGTGCTGGCGCCGCAGGTCGCTCCATTTGGTTCCCTTCTCCACATTGCAGTATTCAACCAGGGCAGCCGCCTGTTCGGGAGTTCCGGTGCCGAGGTTCAGTCCCATCAAGGGGAGAGCGCCGACAGCCTTGCACCATGCCATGAATTCATTGGTGCCGAATTGATTGGTTTCGATTGAGTTCCAGGCCTTGTCGAGAACGTGGGGACGATCCTGCTTCGGACCTACGCCATCCAGCCAGTGATAGCCGGAGACGAAATTTCCACCGGGATAGCGGACGATAGGAACTCCGAGCTGGCGGACTTCATTGAGGACATCCTTGCGATAGCCGTTCGCGTCGGACAACTTCGAGCCGGGATCGTAGATGCCGCCGTAGATGGCGCGGCCGAGATGCTCGAGAAAGGAACCGAAGAGGTTGCGATCCAAGGGCGCGATGGTTCGTCGGCTGTCGATGTAGACTCGGGCTGGGGCGGCGGAGTCTGATGCGGTTTTAGTCTGGGCGAGCGCGGCCAGCGGTCGTGATCCGATGAACATTCCCGCGGAACCGATCGCGGCGCCCGAGGCTTGCTTGAGAAAATTTCGTCTGGAGTCGGAGAACGATTTCATGGCAGAGGTTTGTTAAGTCAGACCTTTGATAAGCTCCCCAATCTACCGCAGAGACCGTGCATTTGAGAAATCGAGATTTGAGAAATCTGAAGATGTAGCGGCGATTGCTGGTGCGCGGGCGGGACACCCCTTCGGCAAGCTCAGGGCAGGCTCCCGCGACAGCCGGCAGGACGCCGGCGCTACTTCCCGACGCGGCCTTTGTCATCCGGAATGCTGGAAAGGCGGTAAATCCAGGTGCAGATGGCATCGCGCCACACTGCGGCTTCGCCGGCCTGATACTCGAATCGCGCCAGAATATCGCGGTAACGCTCTTCGTCGATGTGCCCTTCAAGCGCTTTCCATTGCGCAATAAAGTCACGGGCACGATCGGCACCTTCGTAATGCGAATCGTAGATGTGCTGGATTACCGTTTTTCCCGAGTGGAGAACGTAGGTGTAGGGCACGTGGTGGAAAAACAAGAGCAGGTTGTCAGGACAGTTGGCGAGCGGTTCGTATAGTTTTTGAACTGCGGGCGGATATTGACCGATGTATCCCGTGCCGGTCGCGATGGTGCGATCCATGCCGATCCCCAGGTGATCGGCGCGGTGCCACTGGCCCCAGCCATTTTCTTCGGAGGACTCGGGGCCGGGATCGTAATGATTTCCGACGATGTTGGTCAGCGTGCCTGCGCCCAGCGGGCCGGTATAGCTCTCATATACGTGCCAGGAATTCAGCTGCATCGAAGCGATGGTCTGGTTCGCGAGCGGGTCGTTGCCAAAAGTGAGCTGCGTCCATTCGTCGATGATTTTCTCGGCGGTGAGATTGGGGTCCCAGGCGAGGCGTCCGAAGCCGTAGAGGTTGGCCATGGCGAGCGGACTGCCCAGCCAGTTTGCGTCCATACCTACGTTGGCAACACCAACGAAGCCGCCGGTGGGCCGATGGAAAACACCGCCCGCGACAAGATCCTTCACTGGCGTGGCGTTGGCGTCGGGCCCTTCGATATGCATGTCGAAATCCAGCACTTCTTTCCACATGGGGACGAGAAAGCAGAGATGGCGCTGCTGCCCGGTATATTCCTGCGTGATTTGCAGCTCGATGGCTTGGTTCGTGTGGCGCAGTCCGGCGAACAGTGGAGACGCCGGTTCACGCACCTGGAAATCGATTGGGCCATTCTTGATCTGGATGATCACGTTGTCGTCGAAGGCGCCGTCGAGCGGATGAAAATTGTCGTAGGCTGCCTTCGCGCGATCATTTTTCAGGTCGTGCCAGTCGAGATGGTGGTTGTAGACGAAGGCGCGATAGAACACCACGCCAGCGTGCGGTTGGAGTACGCGCGCGATTACGTTGGCTGCATCGGCAGGAGTCCGGCCATAGGTGGACGGGCCGAGGCGTCCCTCGGAATCGGCTTTCACGACGAAGCCACCGAAATCCGGGATGCGCCGGTAGATGGCGTCGACTGTCTTGCGCCACCACTCGGCAACCCGCGGATCCAGAGGATCAAACGTGTCGAGACCGCCGATGACTTTGGGACTGCTGAGATCGACGGACAATGATAGCTGCACGCCCCAGGGACGGAAGACGTCGGCGATGCGGCTGACTTGTGCGATGAAACTGTCCTCGAGAATGCTGGGTGCGGCGTTGACGTTATTGATCGTGCAGCCGTTGACGCCGATCGAAGCCAGCAAGCGAGCGTACTGGCCGGCGCGGGTCAAATCGCTGCGGACTTTTCCGTCGGCGAAGAAGATCGATGGTCCGCCGTATCCGCGCTCGATGCGACCGTCGAGATTGTCCCACTGGTTCACCCAACGGATGGGAGCGTAGGGATTCTGCACTTCATCGATTTCCGTAATGTCGTTGGCCGTAAGATCGATGGCCGCGAGACTCCCTGCGCGCGCAATTTTGCTCAACAAGGCAAACACGCCGTACAGCACACCACGGTCGGTGGAAGCAGTCACCACGAGACATTCCGATCCGTGGATCTTTGTGGCTTTCAGCCAGTAGCCGTCGGCGCGCAAATCCTGAGGCGGATGCAACGCGGGGATCAGCGTGTGCAGTTCCGTTAGCTTTCCCAGGAGGATGGCGTTTTTCGGAGAAGAGCTGGCACTCACGCGCAGCGTTCTACCCAGCATTTGCCCCGCACCGCGAACTAATTCCTGCTGCGCGTTCTTGAGCACGACGGAATCGCCAAGCAGCACAGTATTTGCCGGCAATCGTTCATAGGCCTTCGCCGCCTGCGGACTCAATGCGGGGTACCGCAGCCAGGCCTCGGCTCCTGTCTCGGCCGCGAGCGGAGCAGGCAGCGCCGAAGCGCAGAGAAGCGCTGTCCCAAAAACTGCGCATCGCAGAGTTGCGCTTACGCGCCGGGTTAATCTCATCGCCAACTGTCTCCTCGAGTACTCGAGTATAAGAGCAGAGGGCGCTCACGCGACTCACAATCCGATTGCTTTTCGCGCGCCAGAGGCCTAACATTCGCGTCTGGAGGGCCTGCGATGAATACGTCTGGCCCGATCTACAACCATCTCCTGAAGCTCGCTGCCGTCGCCTTCCTGGCCACTCCGGCTTTTTCCCAGGCCCCACCGAAATACGATCCCGCCACCGAAGGCAAGCTCAAGGGAGTCGTATCGGAGTTGAAGTTCGTTCCGCCTTCGGGCGGGAAGCCCGTTGCTTATCTGGTGATGAAGAGCGGTACAGATTCAGTCCAGGTTTTTCTTTGTCCGAAGAAATTTCTCGACGACATGGGCGTGGCGTTCAAGGCGAACGACGAGATTGAGGTCACGGGGTCCAAGGTGAAGCAGGACGGCGTGGACCTGACGCTGGCGCGCGAGATTGTCAAAGGCGGCGACACCGTGACGCTGCGCTTCAAGGATGGCAAGCCGGCCTGGTAGACAGTGTCGTCTCGCTGCCTGTTGCGATTTTGGGGGCCGCTCGGCTTCGCCGGTCGCGGGACGGCCGAGGCGGCCGTCGCCACATGAGTTGTTGCGCTGCCGACGACTACGCGTAGAAGCCCACCTGCTCCCCTGTTTGTCGTCCTTCCTGATAACCTCAAAGTAGACCCTGAGGAGATCGCACATCATTGCCTTCGCCGCCGCTGATTAATGTTCGGAGCATCTCGAAAGCCTTTGGAGCCGACCCTCTATTTCAAAACGTCTCCTTCACCGTTTCCGAGGACGATCGCATTGGACTCATCGGTCCTAACGGCTCGGGCAAGTCCACGCTGCTGCGAATTCTCGCCGGCACGGAAGCTACGGACGCCGGGGAAATCGCCGTCCGCAAACGCCTCCGACTGAGTTATGTGGAGCAGGAATCCGAGTTCCGGCCGGGGGACACGGTGCGGTCGGTGGCCGAGGCTGCATTGAAAAACTCCGCAGTGCCGGAATCGGAGCGCGGAACCCGTTTTGCGGAGACGCTGGGGCGCGCGGGCTTCGTGGACCTGGAAGCACATGCCACTGCTTTATCCGGCGGCTGGCAGAAGCGCCTGGCAATTGTGCAGGCGCTGGTGCAGAGCCCTGACATCTTGCTGCTTGACGAACCTACGAACCATCTGGACCTGGCGGGGATCGAGTGGCTGGAAGAAGTGTTGGAGGAAGCCGGCTTCGCCTGTGTGGTCATCAGTCACGATCGTTATTTTCTGGAGAACGTTGCCACCGAGATGGCGGAACTGAGTCGCATCTATCCCGATGGCTTGTTGCGGGTGAAGGGGCGCTACAGCACGTTCCTGGAGAAGAAAGAGGAATTCCTGCACGCGCAATCAAAGCGGCAGGAAGCCCTGGAAAACCTGGTTCACTCGGAGATCGAATGGCTGCGCCGAGGAGCCAAAGCGCGCACTAGAAAATCCAAAGCGCGGATCGACAAGGCCGGTGAGTTGATGGAGGAACTGGCGGACCTGAACACGCGCAGCCGCAGCGGGACTGCGCAAATTGATTTCTCCGCGACCGATCGCAAGACGAAGAGGTTGATCGAGCTACAGAATGTCTCTTATGAAATCGGAGGGCGGCGGCTGTTCGAGGCATTGAACTTCATCATCTCGGCGGGGCTTCGAGTTGGGCTGGTAGGTCCGAACGGCAGCGGTAAGACAACTTTGCTGCGCCTGTTGCGCGGAGAAGTTGCGCCGACCGTGGGAGAGATTCGTCGAGCCGAGAAGTTGCGCGTCGTGTACTTCGACCAGCGGCGCGAGCTCGATCCGAATGTGTCGCTGCGCCGGGCACTGGCTCCGGAGGGCGATTCGGTCATCTATCAAGATCGCGTGGTTCACGTGGCCTCGTGGGCGGCGAAATTTTTGTTTAAGGGCGAGCAGCTGAACCAGCCGGTTGAACGGCTCTCCGGAGGCGAACGGGCCCGGGTGTTGATCGCGCAGCTGATGCTTCAGCCCGCCGACGTTCTTTTGCTGGATGAGCCCACCAATGACCTAGACATTCCGACCTTAGAAATATTGGAGGAAAGCCTGCTCGAGTTTCGCGGGTCGCTCGTGCTGGTGACGCACGATCGCTACATGCTCGACCGGGTGTCGACCGTCGTGCTTGGACTGGATGGTCAAGGTGGCGCCGAGCGGTTTGCCGACTACTCGCAATGGGAGACCTGGCAGGCGGAACGGCAGCAAGCAGTGCTGACCAATGCGCACGTTACTCCGCGAGCTGCAACGCAATCGCCATCGTCGAAGAAGAAGCTCTCGTATCTGGAAGCCCGCGAATACGCCAGCATTGAGGAGCGGGTCGCCGCGGCAGAACAGATGCTGGAGGCCAAGCGTGTGGCCGCTGAAGATCCGGCCATTGCCAGCAACGCCACGCGCCTGATGACTGCCCACGCGGAACTGGAAGCAGCGCAGAACGCAGTGGATGAGCTGTACGCGCGCTGGGCAGCGTTAGAGAAGAAGCAGGCCTGATTCGCCGGTCAGGATGCCAGACAAAAGGCGATGATCGTGTTTCCGCGGGTGCCCGTGTTTTTTTCGAGCTCGGCGAGCAGGCGCGATTCCAGGTCGTCCGGGTCAGGCGTTATCTCGCAGGCGGCAATCTCCTGGTCAGACGCGCCTTGAAAACAAAGTTCGCAGACACCCAAACCATCCTGGGAGCGCACCGGAGGACCAAAGACGCGGCAGGTCATGGGACGGGATTCGTAGAGTTCACAGAGCCCGGTCTCAGGATCGAGTACCGGGCAAGGTTCGTCGTTCGCGAAGTCGGCGAACTTTCTCTCTGCATGTTCTCCTTCGTGCAGCACGCCGCAGACGGGATCGCCGGGAAAGTCTGGCGACAGCCGGGCTACCGACTCGCACGCACGTTGGCGGATTCGCGCCGCACGCTCCGGGGCCCGCTTTTCCAGATCGGCGAGGCCGCGCTTCAGCCGGAAGGCATCGAGCTGATTGATGGAGAACGCGCCGATGCAGCATTGCGTGCATCCCGGGCGACAGACCAGCCATTTCCCGCTGCGGCGCGTGGCATCGGCTAGCGCGGAGTCCACGATCTGGATGAGCTTCTGATCTCCGCGGGAGGGAAAGCGGCTCATCTTGAGTCTATCCATCTTGCAAGGATAGCGCACGAAAGTCCGAGATCCTTCGCTCCGCCTGAAAAGCGGCTCCGTTCAGGATGACAACGTCGTTGTTCCTACATCCCCAGCAGATTGTTTTGCAGCTTGGCGTAGCCGTGCTCTCGCGCCCAGAGATCGAGGGGAGAGGAGGCCAATTCGTCGACCAGCGGTTCGGCGCGGCCGTTTTTTGTCAGGTCGATGGTCTTGACGTAGGTCTTGCACGCGTCGCAGCATTCGACGCGAATGTAGTCGAAGTCGCTGGCCGTGAAGACGGCGAGCTTTTTGTCGTCCTCCTCGCCGCATCCGGGGCAAACGATGCGGCGAAACTCCCACTCGGCCAGACAGAAAGAACAGATGAGGGAGCGGGCGCCGCCATCGCCCATCGGTCGCAACACGGTGAGAACTGGCTTGCGATTACAGAAAGGGCAGAGGGCGTGCGCTGTCGGAACCGGGCGTAGCGCGGCGCGAGAGCGCAGCAGCTCGGCGTAGGGTTGAAGAAACGCCTGGGCGAGGAGTCCTTCAGCGTCCGACGTGGAACGCGCAGTCCAGCCCCGATCCAGCAATTCGCGGCAGAAGTCCAGGCCACGAGCGTGGAGTTCACGGCTCAGTTGGGCCAACGCTTTCGGGCCGCGCGTTTCAGCCAGGGACAGAAATGACTGTAACTTGGCACTGAGTTCTGAGAGTTCGGGCTCGGTTAGTCCACGATCGACAGAGGCTGGCGCAGACTGCAGCGCTATGCTCAGCCGCTTGTGCAAGTCCTCCTGAAAACGGGCGATGTGGATGTAAAACCCAAGAATTTCCGCGGCGAAGGAATGCTCGCTCGCAAGCTCCTGCGCACGCCGGATTCGCCGCTGCCAGGGGGAGACGGGCATCGGGCCATTATCATCGCAGTTGAGAATGGGGGCAATCCGGAGCGCGGCCAATGTCGCACCTGGTTCACTTTGCGACTTTCGTCCGCGCGAGATCCCTTCGACTGCGCTCAGGGCAGGCTCTTCGCTCCGGCTGAAAAACGGCTCCGTAGGATGACGCCCAAGGATTCTCTACCTGCGGCCAAAACTACGACCACTCCCGGATTGACTCTATTCCGGCACTGGAGTTATAGTCTCCAAATTCCGTTTGGGTGCGACACGGTCGTCGGGAGTCAGTATGGCGACGGCCGCAACCTTCAACCTCCGTATCACATCCTAGTCGACCAGGGGCCGTATCGCAGTCGAACGCGTTCGGTAGATTGCTGGAGGTTTCATGGAATTCTCCCGCAGGACTTTTCTCAAAGGCACCATCCTTGGAGGGGCAGGCCTCTCCGTTCTCGGATTCGATCTCACTCCGGTTTACGCTCAAACCCAGAACCTGAAAATTTCTCGAGCCAGTGAGACGCGCAGCACCTGTCCGTATTGTTCGGTGAGCTGCGGCGTCATTATTTACACGCTGGGCGACAAGGCCAAGAACGCGATCCCACAGGTGGTGCATGTTGAGGGCGATCCCGATCATCCCATCAATCGGGGCACGCTTTGTCCGAAGGGCTCGTCGCTCGAGCAGGACATTATGAATGACCGCCGGCTGCTCAAGCCGCAGGTGCGGCGGCCGGGTGCGACAGAGTGGGAAGACATCTCGTGGGAGCAGGCCTATAGCGAGATTGCGCAGAAAGTGAAGAAGACGCGCGACGACACCTTCGTAGAGAAGGACGCGAACGGTCATACCGTGAATCGCTGCGAAGGCATCGCCTTCACTGGCGGATGCACCGATACCAACGAGTTCAATTATCTAGTGGTCAAGAGCATGCGCAGCCTGGGGGTCTGCTACCTGGAAAACCAGGCTCGGGTTTGACACGGCCCCACGGTCTCCAGTTTGGGGCCAACATTCGGACGCGGAGCAATGACCAATGGCTGGATCGACATCAAGAACACCGACATGATGTTGATCATGGGCGGGAATCCAGCCGAGAACCATCCTTGCGGCTTCAAGTGGGCGATTGAAGCCAAAGTTCACCGCAACGCAAAGACGATCGTGGTCGATCCGCGCCTCACGCGGACGGCCGCGACTGCGGATATGTACCTGCAGATCCGCGCGGGCGCCGACATCGCGTCTCTGGGCGGGTTGATTCACTATGCGGTGCAGAACAATCGCATCGCGCACGACTATCTGGTCAACTACACGAACGCGGCGTTCATCATCAAGGAAGGATTCAAGCTTCCGGATGACGGGCTGTACTCCGGCTTTGACGCGGAGAAGAAGGTCTACGACAAGGCGACCTGGAATTATGAAGAAGGCGGCAATTTAGAGGGCAAGGCGGGTGCTGCAGGAAACGGTCAGCCAGCGCCCAAGGCAGCGGCGCCGGGCGTAACACCGGCTCCTCCGCCGTTATTGCCGCCGAAGACCGCCTACGATTTGTCGTTGCAACATCCGCGCTGCGTGTTTCAACTGCTGAAAAAGCAGTACGAGCGCTACACGCCCGAGATGGTCGAACGCATCACCGGCATTCCTCAGGATCAATTCCTGAAGGCGGCGGATCTGTTTACCTCCGTCCGCAAAGACGGCGACATGAAGAAAGTCGCCACGATTATTTATGCGGTCGGGTGGACTCAACACAGCTTTGGAACGCAGATCATCCGCACCGCGGCGATGCTGCAGTTGCTCATGGGAAACGTGGGACGCGCCGGCGGCGGCGTCAACGCGCTGCGCGGGCATTCCAACATTCAGGGCGCGACCGACATGGCCGGCATCTTCGACAACTTGCCGGGCTATCTGAAGGTTCCGACTCCCGCCGACACCGATCTTGCCGCCTACCTGAAGCGCATCACTCCTACCGTGGCGAAGCCTGATCCCTGGGATTCGTTCAACTACTGGTCGAACACGCCGAAGTTTGCGGTGTCGCTCCTGAAAGCTATGTACGGCCCGGCGGCGACGAAAGAAAACGACTACGCGTTTCATTATCTGCCGAAAATCGACCGTAACTATTCCTGGGTCAACATCTGGAACGACATGTACGACGGCAAGGTCAAAGGCCTGTTCGCCTTCGGCATGAACGGCGTGATGATTGGACCGGATTCACAGAAAAATATTGACGCCCTAAAGAGAGCTGACTGGCTGGTGGTTTGCGAAATCTATCCCGATGAGACCAGCGAGTTCTGGCGCGCTCCCGGCATCTCGGCCGACGAGATGAAGAAGATCAACACGACGGTCTATCGCCTGCCGGGCGCGGGTTTTGCTGAGAAGGATGGAACGTTCGTGAATTCCGCGCGCTGGCTGCAATGGAAAAACGTCGCGCTGCCCCCGCCAGGACAAGCACGGCTCGACCAGGAAATCCTGGCAACGCTATTTCTGAAAGTGCGCGACCTGTACAAGAAGGACGGCGGGAAGTTCCCCGACCCGATCCTGAATGCGTCGTTCGCTTATACCGATCCGTACAACCCGTCGCTGTCGGAGATCGCGAAGGAGCTCAACGGCAAAGCGCTTGCCGATATCACCGATCCGAAGACGAATGTGACCATCAAAGCCGGCCAGCAGCTTCCGGGCTTCGCCTGGCTCAAAGACGACGGTACGACTCTCTCGGGCAACTGGCTGTATTGCGGGTCATGGACGGAAGCGGGCGCGCTCACGCAGCGCCGCGGGACCGAAGATCCGTCGGGCCTGGGCATTTATCCGAACTGGGGGTGGTCGTGGCCGATGAACCGGCGCGTGCTGTACAACCGCGCCTCGTGCGATGTCGAGGGCAAGCCCTGGGATCCGCCGCGCCGCCAGGTTTGGTGGGACGAAGCAAAACAATCCTGGGCCGGAGTCGACGTGCCCGATTTCAAGCCCGATTCGCCGCCGAAAGATCACATGGGACCGTTCATCATGAATCCCGAGGGCGTGGGCCGCCTGTTCGTGCCGCTGGGCGGCATGGCGGACGGGCCGTTTCCTGAGTTCTATGAGCCGATCGAGAGCCCCATCTTGAATCCGCTGCACCCGAATCAGTCGACGAATCCGGTGGTGAAGAAATATAAGACCGACGCCGACAAGTACGCGGTCACCGGCCAGGAATTCAAGGTTATCTGCACGACTTATCGTTTGACCGAGCACTATCACTACTGGACGAAGAACAATCCCATGAACGTGCAGCTGGTGCCGGAGCCGTTCGTGGAAGTTCCGTTCGAACTTGCGGAGCAGATGCAGCTAAAGGGAGGAGAGAAGGTCCGGGTGACCAGCGCGCGCAGCCATTACATCGCCAAGGCCATGGTCACGCGGCGCATCCGGCCGATGAAGATTGACGGGCAGGAGATGTTCCAGATCGGCATTCCGATTCATTGGGGATTCCGCGGCATCGCCGAGGATGAGGGGAAGACGGCGAAGACTCTGGCGAATCAGCTGACTCCGACGGTGATCGATCCGAATGCGTTTACGCCGGAGTTCAAAGGATTTCTGGTAAAGATTGAGAAAGCGTAGGGAGTAGCGCTGCTGTACAGGTGCGAGGGCAAGACGCCCTCGCGACAGCCGGCGGGACGCCGGCGCTACGGAAGAGCACTATGAGCGATCGCAAGACACTTCAGATTCGGCAAATCTCGGGACACTCCGGAGCGGCGGCCGGTTTCGACATGCAGCGCGATCCGGAAGTCTGCAAGCTGATCGACACCACGATCTGCATTGGCTGCAAGGCCTGCGAGGTGGCGTGCGTCGAGTGGAACGACATGCCGTTCAGTCCCACCACGTTCGACAACACCTACCAGACGATGCCGGAGACGCGCTGGAATTTCTGGAACTTGATCAAGTTCAACGAGCACCAGCGCGAGGACGGGACGATTCAGTGGCTCATGCGCAAGGACCAGTGCATGCACTGCGCCGATCCGGGCTGCCTGCGCGCCTGTCCGGCGGATGGCGCGATTGTGCAGTACACCAACGGCATCGTCGACTTCCAGCAGGAGAATTGCATCGGCTGCGAGTTCTGCGTCTCGGGATGTCCGTATGACATTCCCAAGTTCAATCCGGCGACGAAGAAAGTCTACAAGTGCACGCTTTGCTCCGACCGCGTCGGTGGCGGATTGGAACCGGCGTGCATCAAGGCGTGTCCAACAGGATGCTTGAAGTTTGGCACCAAGGACGACATGAAGTACATTGCGGAGGAACGCGCCAAGCAACTCCGCGAGAATTTCGGATTCGAGCATGCCGGCGTGTATGATCCGCAATCGATCGGCGGCACGCACGTGGTTTACGTGTTGCACGATGCGGAGAATCCAGAACGCTACGGAGGCTTGCCCAAGAATCCGGTGATCCCGTGGAGCTACACGGTGTGGAAGTGGCTGTTCAAGCCGGTGCTGGGAACGTTTGCGCTGTTCGGTCTGGTAGGGGTGCTGCTGCACTACGTGACGGTAGGGCCGCGCCGTCCGCAACCGGAGCCGCCGCTGAAGAAGGAGGCATGATGTCAACCGCGATTGACCGTTTCGACGACAAAGCGCGCGCCACCTTCGATCAGATCGGGCAGAACGAAGTCCACGTGGGCGAACTTCTGCGGCACCGGGTGTACACGCGCTTCCTGCATTGGATGGTCGCCCTCTTCTTTTTTCTGGCGTTGTTCACGGGATTCGGCATTTATATGCCCTGGCTGTTCCGCTGGTTCACGCCCATCTTCGGAGGCGGACCGCTCAGCCGCGAAATGCATCCCTGGTTCGGTCTGGCGTTTGTGATTTTCTTCGGCCTGCAGACGCTGAACTGGATCCGGCCCATGAAGTGGACCGCTGCCGACACGAAGTGGATGCGGAATCTCGGGAAGATCGTCGGCGGCAAAGAAAAACATGATCCGCCCGAAACCGGGTTTTTCAATGCCGGACAGAAGGTTCAATTCTGGGAAATCGTCGGCGGTTGCGCGGTCTATTTGATCACCGGAATTATTCTGTGGATGGGTGCGCGCACGTTCGGACGGTGGCCGATCGCGGTCAGCTACGTGCTGCACGATATTTCCGCCGTCATAATGCTCGGCGGAATTTTTGTTCACATCTACCTCAGCACCATCGGCGAGCCCGGCACATTTCAGGCGATGATCCGCGGCGCGGTCAGTGAAGCCTGGGCGTGGACGTTCCATCCTGCCTGGTATAAAGAGGTGACCGGCCGCGACCCGCTCCAGGCCTGCGAGGAAGCGCGCCAGCGCGGCGAGTTTGGAAGCAAATAGCTCGCCATACAACAACCCTCCGCACTGATCTTTACAATGGATTTTTTGCGTTGGACTATACAGCCCCTCTGCGACAAAGTAGTTGTGCTCGTGCAAAGTCGCACGAGACTCTCCAAACGTCGCAGTTTGGTTTTTCCCCACGAATGGGTTCCGGTTGACCTCGTCGTCTGCATGAAGGCCCGCACCCGCAACTGAAAATATTAGCGCGGTCGGGAATCCTGAAAGAGGATGAGGATGAGGAGGAGACGTGGCGGACAAAAAATACGTGGTGAGCCTGCGAACTGTCGCCGAACGAGTTGGACTTGCTCCGTGTTCGGTTTCTGCGATATTGAACAATACGCCGGCGTCCTCGGCGATTCCGCAGGGGACCAAGGAGCGCGTCTTCCGCGCTGCGGGCGAACTCAACTACCGGCCGAATCTGTGGGCCCGATCTTTGCGCACCAAACGAACCCGCCTGGTGGCCGCCATCACCCCGGATATCGGCCGGGCCTCGGTTGCCCGGGTCGTGGCTGGAGCGCAGCAACTGTTGCATCGCAGGGGTTATCTGCTCGCGCTGGGAGCTTTTGATTGCGGGTCGGAATGGAACACGATCCCCATCCAGCTTCAGCAACGAGGAATCGAGGGTGTGATCGCCATTGATGCAATCCTGCCGCAGGAACTGGAGTTGCCCGTGGCTTCCATGGACCTCGAATGCATGACTTTCGGGGAACCGATGGCCGATGACATGCGGACGTGGCTGTCGGAACTGGGCGAATCCGCGGCGGAGACGGTTCTGCGACAGATTGAGAAGGACGACGTGCCTCGCCGGATGAAAGTTGTTCCCAAACTTCCGAGGGCCTACTTCGATCTACCGAATGTAAATCTGGGCGCGGAGGTTGATGCCCGCGAACAGGCGTAAAAATTATAGAAACGCCGCCGGTGACGTCTCGCCCGCGCATGCGAAGCCAAGATGGCTTCGCGACAGGCGGCGAGACGCCGGTGCTACCGTTACCGTCCCGTTGCCCGGCGCGATTTCGCGCGTTCCAGGATGCGGATCAGCAGCAGCCAGCGTTTCACGTTCGTCGTCATCAGGAAGTTTTCCTTCACGTGCTCGTGTCCGCTGGCGCCGATGCGCTTCGCGAAGTCGGGATGCGTCAGTAGATAGCGAATCTGATACGCGCATCCTTCCACCGAGTGCACCAGCACTCCAGTCAGTTTGTGAATGATTTGATTGGGGATGCCTCCCACGGCGCCGGCGATCGTGGGCTTCCCTTTCCACAACGCCTCAGTAACGGTCAGGCCAAATCCTTCCTTGAGGGACTTCTGCACCACGATGGTCGAAGCCCGCTGAATGGCGTTGATTTCGAGCGCGCACCAGGGCGGAAGATCGAGGATGATGATGTCCCGGTCGTCACCCGCTGCCCGTTTGACTTCCTGCAAGACAACCGCGCCTTCGGGATCGTCGGATGCGCCGCCACCGGCCAGAACCAGCTGGCAGTCCACATATTTCTTGGCCAGTTTGTAGGCATGCACCACGCCCACAGGATCTTTCAACCGGTCGAAGCGCGAGACCTGGGTCACGATCGGACGAGAGCGGTCGATGCCAAAGTCATCACAAATCTTCTGCACGACCGCGTCCGGCAGTTCTTTGTTTTTCTCCGACAGCGGATCGATGCATGGATAGAAGAGATATTGCGGGATCGGCAGTTGCCGCGCGAAAGACTGCGAAGAAAAGATTGCGGCGTCATATCGTTCCACAAACGGCCGCAGGAAATCCCACACGTGCGCATCGGGATTTGACAGGTCAATGTGACAGCGCCAGACCCAGCTGGCCCGTGTTTTGTCGCGCGAGCGGATCAGGCCAACCGGCTGCGGGTCGTGGATCACGACCATCTCCTCGCCGAACTGCAGGCGCTCCCGGTTCTGCTCGTTGTACATCAGAAATATTTCCTGCGCGGCTTTGGTCAGTTCATAGCTGCTGCCATGCAGCGCGTTGTGAAAGGCCTTGGTGACCTCAAAGAAGTCGTTGCCGCCGGTGATGACATCCCAGTGAGTGGGCACCTCCAATTCTGCGAGCAGGGGCACCAGACGGTTCAGTATCTCGGCCACGCCGCCGCCCACTGCGGTGGAGTTCACCATCTTGATTGACTTCCCCTTCAGGTCGCGCGCCAGAAACTGCAATGCGTCCAAATGAGCCTGACCAATAATGTTGCGGTAGTCGTCCAGATGAGGGGGCGGGGCGGGTGGCGGCGGAGTAAGAACACTGGGGGGAAGCGGCCGGCCGTTTCCGCGGGAAGGTTCGGTTGCCACCGGCTCCGGTGCGCCGATGTCAGGTACCTCGATCTCCGTCGTGGCTTCGGCAGCCTCGGCCGGAGTTTGCGATCCGGCGGTGGAACGCGTGACGGTGGCGCGCTGATCTTCGGACTGTGACTTCATTCTCTGGCTGTCCTAAGTCTGGCCGTCCTAATTCTGGTTGTCCCAATTCGAAGCTTGTTCGACGATGGTGGCAATCTGCTGGCGTACGCCTTCCATCGTGTTGGTGTAAATGTCGATGCGCTCAATCGCATCGGCTGCCTGGGGAAGACCTACTTCCTCTTCCAGCCACTGGGAAAAATCGTTCGACATCAGGTGCAGCCGGAGCCGCGCTTCAATGAAGTGATGGTGAATGGAGTGCACGCTGACTTGCTTCAGGCCATCGAGAAATCCCGGTAGGGAGTCCGGTGAAAACGGCGTGGGCAGCACCACGATGTCAGCGGCGCAAAAATAGAATGGCTCGTGTCCCGCCTTCGAACCGGACCGGGGATGCCGCTGCAGGAAATCGTCCACGATGCTGACCATTCTGCGGCGCAGGCCTTCAATCGCAGTGAATTCCCGCACGTCCACACTGGCCAATTGTTCCGCCAGCACCGGCTCGTTGCAGGCGGACAGACACCAGTGCGCGAAGTCATTGGAGAATCCCTGCTGGATAAAGTGATGCTCCTGCAGCGTACAGAACGTGTGCTGGAAGATCGAATCATCGGGACAAGTCTGCAGCGCCTGCCACAGTTCGCAGAGCGTGGTGGCCTTCTGCCTCCCGATGCGCAGCAGGTGTTCCGACGTGTTGAAGTAAAACGGTTTGTCCGGTGTGCGCATGAGTGCTCTCCCAGCTCTGGGTTTGAACTTGCTATGCAACCGAGGCACCGGCCTGGAACTTGTTGCCGGCTCCCTCTGCAGCATCGAGGCGAACTTCGCAAAGTTCTCCAATCAGGCTTCCCGCCCAGCGATACACGTTGTGCTCGCGCACTTGCTTCCGCATGCGCTGCATGCGCATCTGCTTCTCTTCGGATTGCATTTCGAGGGCGGCGCGGATCGCCTCCGCGGTCTGATCGATGTCGTAGGGATTGACCTGGAGGGCATCCCGCAACTCACGAGCGGCGCCGGTGAAACAACTGAGAATGAGCACACCGCGCTCGTCATGCCGGGCGGCCACGAATTCCTTGGCCACCAGGTTCATGCCATCGTGCAACGAAGTCACCAGACACAAATCGGCGGCACGGTAATAAGGCGCGATTTCAGAGTGGCTGTGTTGCCGGTTCAACAGGACGATCGGCTTCCACTGGCCTGCCTGGAATCGCCAGTTAATACGGTCGGCTTCCGTCTCCACTTCAGCCTGCAAGTCGTGATACCGCTTGATGTGGGTACGAGTCGGAGCGCCAATCTGCACAAAAGT
>Ga0209517_10004911_pt1 | contig 17280 bp, 16 predicted proteins | sample PeaSoiMetSII2010_FD_187695 | JGI IMG/M metagenome (GOLD analysis project Ga0209517, IMG submission 187695) | Peat soil microbial communities from Weissenstadt, Germany - SII-2010 (SPAdes) (version 2) | ecosystem: Environmental > Terrestrial > Soil > Wetlands > Peat | place: Germany...
GAATCAATGGCGACGTGTATCGCTGCGGATTCGCGCTGGCCAGCCGCGTGCGGAACTACGGCGGGGATCTGGAGATCGCCACCGGTGCGTCGCTGCTGCGTGATGAGTTCGAGATCGTGCTGTTCGAGGGCTCCAATCCGCTACGCTACATGTGGTACATGGTGGGCGTCGGCACGAAGCGGCTCCAATCCATGCGGGGCATCCGCATCCTGCACGCGAAGTTCATCGAAATCTCGGGCGACGTCCACCTTCAGATCGACGGCGAGTACGCAGGCAGGCCGCCGGCCAGTTTCGAGATTGTACCGGACGCGCTGACCATGCTGATCCCGCCGGCCTACCAATAGGAAATCGTGGACAACGTCACGCATTCGTTGGTGGGGCTGATGATGTCGCGCAGCGGAATCGACCGCAAGGTGAAGCGCGCGGCGTGGATGATGGTCCTGGCGGCCAATCTTCCCGATATGGACGTGGTTTCCGCGCTGGGAGGCGCGTTGAACTATCTGAAGTGGCATCGCAGCTACACGCATGCGCTGATTTCCGCGCCCATACTGGCGCTGATTCCTCCGCTCGCGCTCCTGATCGTCTTTCGAGTCCGGCCTTCGTGGTGGGCGTATCTATTTTCGCTGGTGGGCGTGCTGAGTCACCTGGTCCTCGACTGGACCAATATTTACGGAATCCGCATGCTGCTGCCCTTCTCCGCGCGATGGCTGCGGCTGGATCAGACCGACGTGGTGGATCCGTGGATGCTCGCGATTCTTTTCCTCGCGGTCGCCGCGCCGGCATTGGCGAAGCTGGTAAGTTCCGAAATCGGATCCAAGGCTGGAAGCGGTCCTAAGCGCAGCTGGGCCTGGTTCGCACTGCTGGCGATTCTCGCCTACGAAGGCGGGCGATACACCGCGCATGCGCGGGCGCTGGCAGTGATGGGCGCGCATTTGTTCAACGGGACGATCGCCAAACGACTGACCGCGGTTCCTGACCGGGCCAACCCGTTGCGCTGGCGCGGCATCGTCGAGGGCGATGGATTTGTCGACATCGTTCCGGTGGACCTGGGCGGCCAGTTCGACCCATCGGAGGGACGCATCGATTACATCGCGCAGCCAAGCCCGGCGATGGAAGCCGCGCGGCGAACGCCAGCGTTTCAGGGTTTCGCGGTATTTTCGCAGGTGCCGTACTGGAAGCTCACGCCTCTTGTGGAAGGCACTTTCGTGGAGCTGATCGATCTGCGCTTCGGTACGCCGGAACAGCCGGAATTCGAGGCCAGCGGGACTATGACCGCTTCCGGCGAGGTGCGTGACGCGCGGTTCACCTTCGGACCGCGTCCCTTCGTAAACCCCGCCGCGCGCCCTATAGAATGAAGCTATATGCGCCTTGTGCTGACGCTGGCTTGCGCCGCGAGCCTTTTCGGGCAGAAACAGCCGTTCGACGTCCAGACCATGCTGAAGCTGTCGCGCATCAGCGAGCCGGTGCTTTCCCCGGATGGCAGACTGGTCGCGTTTACGGTCCAGACGATCGATTTGGATCAGAACACCAAGCCAAAGCAGATTTACGCGGTATCCCCGAACGGCGGGCTGCCGCACCAGATCACGCGCGACGGAACGGATAACGAACGCCCGCGCTGGTCGCCGGATTCGAAGCAAATTTTCTATATTTCGAATCGCGATGGATCTTCTCAAATCTGGGGCATGAATCCGGACGGGACCAACGCCCACCAGATCAGCCATCTTTCGACTGAAGCCGGCGGGATCGTGGTTTCGCCGGACGGGAAGAAAATCGTCTTCACCAGCGAAGTTTATCCCGATTGCGGCGCCGACGACACATGCAACAAAGCCCAAATCGAAGCCGAGAAGAAGAGCAAAGTAAAGGCTCGGATTTACACGTCGCTGCTATATCGCCACTGGAACGAGTATCAGTCGAAGCGCCGCCAGCACATCTTGTCGATGAACTCGGATGGAACCGGGACCGTTGATCTTACGCCGGGGACGGTAAACGCTCCGCCGTTTTCGCTGGGCGGGCCGGACGATTATGCAATTTCGCAGGATTCGAACGAAGTCGCGTTCACCATGAATGTCGACCCGAATCCAGCCACCAGCACGAACTCGGACATTTATACGATTCCCATCGGCGGCGGCGACGCGAAGAAAATCACCATCAGTCCGGGCGCCGATGACGCGCCGCTGTATTCGCCGGATGGGCGGTATCTCGCGTTCCGTTCGCAAGTTCGCGCGGGCTACGAGAGCGACCGCTGGCGTCTGATGGTGCTGGAGCGGGCGACTGGACGCACCACTAATCTTTCCGAAAACCTGGATCGCTGGGTGGAGAGCATAACGTGGTCACCCGATTCGACTCGATTGTTTTACACGGTGGAAGATCGCGGGCGCACCGGCTTGCAGATGATTCCCGTGACCGGCGGCGGCGTCCGTCCAATCGTCGCCGGCAACTCCAGCCTGGATGATGTGCAGTTCAACTCGGACGGCAGCTTCATGATCTACACGGAGCAGAGCGGGTCCCGTCCAACCGAGATTTTTCGGGCGTCTTCGACCGGTGGATCGGAAGTAGCGCTGACGCATCTGAACGATTCGCTGCTGAACGGGAGCACCCTGGCGCCGCTCGATGAAATCGAAGTGGAGAGTTCGGATAAAGCGCGCGTTCACGCATTCGAAGTGAAGCCTCCAGGATTTTCATCGTCGCAAAAGTACCCGGTTCTGTTCCTGATTCACGGCGGCCCGCAAGGCGCCTGGGGCGAGACCTGGAGCTACCGCTGGAACGCGCAGGTGTTTGCATCGGCCGGATACTTGGTGATCATGCCGAATCCGCGCGGATCCACCGGATACGGGCAGAAGTTTATCGACGAAATCAATGGCGACTGGGGCGGTAAAGTCTTCGACGACATCATGGCCGTCGTGGATCATGTCGCGACGCTGCCCTACGCGGATCCCGATCGCATGGCCGCGGCGGGGGGATCGTACGGCGGATACATGATCGATTGGATGCTCGGGCATACCACGCGTTTCAAGGCGATGGTCTCGCACGATGGCGTGTTCGATCTGCGCAGCATGGCGGGCGCGACCGAAGAGCTCTGGTTCCCGCTGTGGGAGTTCAAGGGCATGCCGTGGGACAATCCCGAACTGTATACGAAATGGTCGCCCAGCTTTTTCGTGAAGGATTTCAAGACGCCGACGCTCGTATTTCACGGCGAGCTGGATTACCGAGTTCCAGTGGATCAGGGCCAGCAACTGTTCACGGCGCTGCAAATGGAAAAGGTTCCGTCCAAACTGGTTCTGTTTCCGGACGAAGGCCACTGGGTGCTGAAACCCCAGAACAGCGTTCTGTGGTATCAGCAGTTCCTCGAATGGATCGGCGAGTGGCTGAAAAAACCGTGAAGAGACGTGACGTATCCTGAAAGGTAATGTCCATTGAGTTTCGGAACGTGTACCTAGCGCCTCTGGCCGGCTTCAGCGCTGTAGCGCCCTCCGGGGCGATCATTGGCATCATCGGGGAAAAAAGTTCAGGCGTGACGGAGCTGTTGAAGCTCGCAGGCAATGTCGCCCAGCCGACCGAAGGCGAGGTGACGGGTCCTCCGGAGCGGCGCTTTGTCGCGTTGGGAGACACGCTGAATCTTGCCCCGGCCGCCGTGGTTGCGCTCGACCAGGCGCTGGCGACACAGGACGCGGTGGTGCGCGCCCGCACGCTGACCGCGCTCGATCGATTGCGGCGCTCAGGGTCAACCATTCTGATTGCATCCCATGAAGAACGGCTGCTCGAAGACCTGTGCGACGAAGTATGGTTTCTGGAGGCCGGGGAGCTCGCGGCCAAGGGCGATCCCAAGGAAACTCTGATCCGGTATCGACGTCACGTGGCGGAACGCATCCGAAGCTGGGGAGAAACGATTACGCCGCGCCTGGCGCCATCCGCGCGGCGGGGGAACGGCCGGGCTGAGATTATTTCCGTGGAGACGCTGGGCTCCAAGGGCGAATCCACCATCGTTTTCAAGAGCGGCGAGATGGTCAGCATCCGCGCTACCGTGCGATTTCATGAAGCCGTGGAGAATCCAGTCCTCGGAATGCTGATTCGCACTCAGATCGGCTTTGAAGTTTACGGCACCAATACGGACCTGGAGCGGGTGAAGGTAGGCCCTTGCGCGGCTGGGGAAACGGTGACGGTCGTGTTCGCGTTTTTGTGCGATCTGTGCCCGCACGCGTACACGATCACGCTCGCATCGCACGACCCGGACGGCACGGCGCATGACTGGATGGACGACGCGGTGGCGTTCACAGTCACGGACGAACGCCCCACGGCTGGAGTCGCGAACTTGCGCGCGAAGGTGACGGTGGAGCGGTCGAAGGTCGAAGCGCTTTGACTTAACGGCCCAGATACTGGCCGGTGGTCGCGTCGACGAATACCGACCATTCCGCTGACGAGACAGATTCTCCCCAGAACACACGCCAAGCGGGCTCCGGGAACCGGTTGGTCAGCGTACAGATGAAATTCACTTGCGGCCGGGTCGCGGACTTCCTGAAAAAATCCGCGCTTTTCGAGGTCGCCGTTTCGAGCGCTTCCGGCGTATCGATTCTGAGCGCGGCCACTAGGAACGGCCTCTCCGCGCCCTGGGGCCCGCGCCAGCCGTCTTCGAGTCCGCCAAAAACGCCTTTGTGCAGATTGCCTTCGGATTCGACCGCGGACCAGGTGAAGGATCGCTGGCGCCCCCGGGCTTCCGAAACGTATACAATTTCCCAGGCGCCGGCTTTTCCGTTTTCCGATTTAGGGTTGGGTAGATTGATACTGCGGATGCTGAGCGGCTGGCAATCCGGCGCCCAGGTTCGCGCCGACGGGTACGTCATTTGAAAGGCCTGACGTCCGCTGATCGGCGCTGCGGGCGGTTGGGGCGCTTTGGCCTTGGTTTCGGCCGGCGTGTTATCGGAACAACCGGCCAGCACCAGCAAGGCCAACAGGCAGAAAAGAGGTCTCATCTCTTTACAATGTCGATGTTTCTACAGCGGGGTGTCAACCTTCGAATCGTCTATGCGCTCGCGCGGACCGGGGAGTATAATCGTGTCAGTCGAGGAGCAACCCATGCATTTTTCACGGGGTTTGGGGATTGCGGCCGGCATTATTGCCGCCGCCACGCAACTTGCCGGGCAGGCGAAGCCGCCCATCGGCGGAACTTCGACCGGAACCACATCGCCAGGCATAGGGAGCAGCACGATCTCGCGAGGCCCCCTTGGCGGGACTTCTACCACGGCGCCGGACGATCAACGCCGGCCGATGGTCCTTTCCGGAAAAGTGACGCTGGACGACGGCTCCCCGCCACCAGGACCGGTTACCATCGAGCGCGTTTGCGCCAACGGCCGGCCGCGAGCCGAAGGGTACACCGATTCCAAGGGGCGCTTTTCCATCACGTTAGGGCAGGAAGGCGACGTCATGCCGGATGCCAGCGAATCGCCGACCAAGAGTCAGATGGGCGGGCTTGGCACGCCGGGCGGCGGCGTACGGGAACGAGACCTGCAAACCTGCGATCTGCGCGCGACGATTCCCGGTTTTCGCTCGGAGACGATTTCGCTGTCGGGGCACCGCTATATGGACAATCCCGACGTCGGCACCATGATTCTGCATCGGCTGGCGAATGTCGAAGGATTCACCACCAGCGCGACCCTGGCGATGGCGCCTAAAGATGCGCGCAAGGCGTACGACAAGGGCCTCGAAGACGTAAAGAAAAGCAAGCCGGATGACGCGCAGAAGGAGTTTCAGAAGGCAGTGGATCTATATCCGAAATTCGCCCCTGCCTGGTACGAACTGGGACGCGTTTACGAAAGCCGCGACCACGTCGACAAGGCGCGGGACGCGTATCAGCAAGCCGTGTCGGCAGATCCGAAGTACATCAATCCGTATGAGCGCCTGTACCTGCTCGACGGGCGGGAGGCGAAGTGGCAGCAAGTCGCCGACACTACAGATAAAGTGCTCCATCTGAATCCGTACGATTTTCCGGCCGCCTATTACTACAACGCGGTGGCGAATCTGCAGCTCGGCAACCTCGATCCCGCGGAGAAGAGCGCGCGGGGCGCTGTGAAGCTCGACACAGCCCACACGAATCCGAGGTCGAACTATATCCTCGGGATCATTCTCGCTCAGAAGCAGGATCTGAAAGGCGCGGCCGAGTGCCTGCGCGCCTATCTTCAGCTCGCGCCGGACGCCAAGGATTCGGACAAGGTGAAGCAGCAGCTCGCTGAGATGGAAAAGTCGGCGGAAGCCAAGGCGCAAACGCCCAAATAAAATCAGCGGGCGCGCGGTTTCGATTTTGCTTTCGGAGCCGGCTTAACCCACACGTTGCGGCACGCCGCCAGCATGGCTGGCCGAAGCATTTGTTCATCGGTGACATCCAGGCGAACGTTAGTGGCCCCGCGAACGCCCCAAGCGCCTTTCACCGGCACGAAAGCCTGCTGCTCGGCCAGAACGAATTCCCGTTGTTGGCTGGCGGTTAACTTGACCATCCCCCAGCGCTTATCCGGATAACCCAGCGTGGCGAAAATCTTCCCGCGCACGCGAAAATCGGGATGCGCCTGATGGGAGCCCTCCACCGCTTCCGGCATGCTGAGCGCGATACGCCGGAAATCTTCGGTCGTCATCACCCGCGAGTCTACTACAATTGGGGGCATGCGGCAGTTGGTGCTGATGGCCGCCGTGGCGCTGATGCTTCCCGCGGCCGATCCGCAGTATGAAAGCGCGAAACGCAAGCTGGACGCGATCGAGTCGCGAGAGGTGAAGCGCGGATCCAACGTGACCTTCACTCCGCGTGAGATCAACGCGTGGGCGCGAGTGAAAGTGCCCGAAATTGTGCCCGAAGGCATGCGCGATCCGCGGGTCGAGCTGGGCGAGCAAACCGCAACCGGCTACGCGACGGTCGATTTCCTGAAAATGCGCCAGGCCAAGGGCGAGAGCAGCAACTGGTTCCTGACGAAACTCATTGAAGGCGAGCGGCCGCTGAAAGTTTCCGTGCGGCTGGAATCGGGCGGCGGCCGATGCACCGTGTTTCTTACTCGCGTCGAGATTTCGAATATCGCGGCGAACCAGACGGTGCTCGATTTCCTGGTCAAGACGTTTTTCATGCCGCTGTATCCCGACGCGAAAATCAACGAGCAGTTCGCCCTGGACTACGACATCGACCGCATCGATGTGCGGCCTGCCGGAGCCACGGTCACCATTAAGAAATAGCCGCGCTCGCCCAAATAGCCTGCGGCCACGAAAAGTGGCATGATGGGAACGATGATGTTCGCCGCCGTTTACACCCGTCTGAGGTATATGGAATAGGGAATTACCTAAGTAGTTTCGGCTCTAAAGATCGGCAGACATGGACGATACTCCAGGTAGGGGAGGAAGTTCCCCGAGTTGAATCATGAAGGTAAACGATCCCAATCCCGCCGGGCTAACCTCGACTGATCCGAGTCGAGTGCAGCAGAACCAGCAGGCGGGGCAGAGCTCCCGTTTGGCGGGTGTACAATCCCCGGTTGAATCGCCAGGTTCATCGGTTGCCACCCCAGGTTCCAATGACGACGTCCATCTGTCGGAGTTAGTACGAAGTTTGCGTTCGCTCGCGGCGGATTCGCCGGAGCGGCAGGCGCGTCTCGAACAGATTGCGCGGTCGTACGCCAACGGCACCTATACGGTGGACGCCGGAGCGACGGCCTCGAAAATCATCGACGATGCGTTCGAATCTTAATCTCGCCAGAACCCGAATCGGGCAGCTCCGCGGCGCCCTGCTCTCGCCATCTCCGGAGGAGATCGAACGATGCCTGCCCGGCCTGGTCGAAGCGGCGGCTTGTCTGGGGCTCATTCAGCAACAACTGGGATTGGAAGCGCCCGATCCGGGCCTCGGCCGCGAATTGAATGCGCTGAAGAACGATCTGACCGCCGTGAACAAGCTGATCGAGCACGGCGCGGAGTTCTACCGGGGCTGGGCTAAATTATTGGGCTCGGCGACTTCGGGGTACACGCCCACGGGCGACGCGGCTCCGATCTCGGCCGCGGGAACAATGTCGATCCGGGGGTAAAACATGGGCGGCATCTCATCTGCGCTATTGAATGCGGGGAACGCGCTGGGCGTATTCGGGCAGACGTTCAACGTCGTCGAAAACAATATATCCAACGCGAACACGCCAGGCTACGCCGATCAGAATCCGAGCTTCGATCCTCTGCCGTTTCAGCCGGAGCAGGGACTGGTGGGCGGTGTGGCTGCCGGACCATTGATCAGCTCCCGGGACGAGTATCTGGAACAAGCCGTCCGCACGCAGCAGAGTCTGCTCGGAAGCGCGACGCAGAGCGCCGGCGACCTGGGGCAGATTCAGCCTTTGTTCGATCTGACATCCACCTCGGGAGTCTCCAGCTCGATCGATAATTTTTTCAACAGCTTTTCGCAGTTGAGCGTCAACCCGAACGACGCGGTCAGCCGCCAGTCCGTGATTACGGCGGCCAGCCAGGTCGCTCAGGGCCTTCAGAACACCGCTGCTGGAATCGCGCAGGTTTCCACTAACATCACCAGCCAGACAACCAGTGTGGTGACGCAGATCAACCAACTGGCGAGCCAGATCGCGGGGCTGAACCAAAGTTATCAGTCGAACTCCGCGGCCACCTCGGACGCAGGCTTGGACGCGCAGATGCATTCGGCGCTCGAGAATCTTTCGCAGCTCACCGATATTTCGGTGATCAAAGACAGCACTGGTGCCTATAACGTGACCATCGGAGGCCAGACGCCGCTGGTGCTGGGCTCGACACAGTTTGCAATTTCGGCCGGCAATACGTCGAACCAGACCACGATCCTCGATTCGCAGGGCAACGATATTACCTCGCAGATCAGCCAGGGCCAACTGGGTGCGCTGATCGGAGAGAAGAACACCACGCTGCCGGGGTACATGACGAGCCTGAACACTCTGGCGCAATCGTTCGCCGACGCGGTCAACGGGCAGTTGTCGCAAGGCGTGGATGAGAACGGAAACGCGCCCACCACCCCGCTGTTCAGTTACGACCAGGCGTCGGATGCCGCGTCGACCATCACGGTCAACAACCTGACGCCCGATCAGATTGCAGCGGCCTCGGCCGGCGCGCCTGGTGGGAACGGCAACGCCGTCGCCATGACGCAACTGGCCACATCGCCGCAGATCAACGGATTCACGTTCACCGAGTATTACGGCAATCTCGGGTCGCAGATCGGCAATGACGTCGCCGGCGCGACCGCGGATCAGCAGCAGGCGCAGGACCAGTTGTCGCAAGCGCAAGCCGAGCGCACGCAGGTGAGCGGCGTCTCTTTGAATGACGAAGCCGCCAAGCTGCTGCAGTATCAGCAGGCCTATCAAGCCGTCGGAAAGCTGGTGGGCGTCATTTCCGACCTCACCACGACCCTTATGGACATGGTGCCAGTGACATGATTTCTTCTCTAAGTTCCACCTATCAGGAATTCGTCAACAACGTCGATCAGGTGACGCAGCGGATCAATACGGATCAACTCGACATTTCGAGCGGCGTAACCATGCGCAACGTGTCCGACAATCCAGATCAGGTGTCCGTCCTGCTACAGGCGCGAGCCGCGTTGTCGGCTTCGCAGCAGATCACTTCCAACCTGAGTGGTATCACAACCGAGGTGAATACCGGCGAGCAAGCGCTCCAAAGCGCGGTGCAGCTTTTCGATCAGGTGCAGACGCTCGGCGCGGAAGGGGCGACGGGAACCCAGACCGCAGTCACCCGTGCTTCTTTGGCGCAACAGCTTCAATCCATCCAGCAGCAGATGGTGAGCCTGGCCAATACCAACATCAACGGGCGTTACATTTTTTCCGGAGACACCGACCAGACCGCGCCTTACACCTTCGACCCGACGCAAAACGATCCGGTGAGCGCTTATCAGGGCGCCGCGTCGACGCGAGTCGCGCTGGCTCCCGACGGGACAACGTTTCCGCTGGCGCTCACCGCGCAGCAGGTTTTCGATTCCAGCGACCCCGCCACCAACGCGTTCACTGCGATCAACGGCCTGGTGACGGCACTGAACAACAACGATCAGGCCGGCGTCCAGACCGCGGTAAACGGGCTTTCGACAGTTTCCCAGTATCTCAACCAGCAATTGGCGTTTTACGGAAACACGCAGGATAATGTGACGGACGCTACCAACGCGGCGGCGTCGCAGCAGGTTGAGTATCAGTCCCAGATCAGCAGCCTTCAGGACACGGACATGACGTCCACGATCCTCGACATGACGCAATCCCAGACGCAGATGCAGGCGGCGCTGAGTTCAGAAGGACAGATCCCGCGAACCACTCTGTTCGATTTTCTCGGCTGACGCTCACTAAATATTATCGATATTCTGGGTCAGTGACCAAATCCGATCTGCTCCGCCAGCTTCATCAGGGTCCGCGCCTTTTGATCCTGCCGAACGCGTGGGACGCAGCCAGCGCGCGCATCTTCGAACGAACCGGATTTCCGGCTCTCGCCACCACCAGCGCGGGAATCGCCTTCGCCCTCGGCTATCCCGACGGCGAGCGCATACCGCGGGACGAAATGCTCGCCGTCGTGGCGCGCATCGCCCGAGCCGTGAAAATTCCCGTGACCGCCGACGTCGAAGCCGGCTATCACGACGCTGTGGCCACCGCGCGCGGCGTATGGGCATCCGGCGCGGTCGGCATGAATCTTGAAGACACGGTCGACGGCGAATTGATCGACCTGTCGAAAGTGGTCCGCGCGGTTCGCGATGCTGTGCCCGGCATGGTGATCAACGCGCGCACCGACATTTTTCTGAACGCGATCGGCGAAGAGGCCACGCGGTTCGATCGCGCCGTCGAGCGGCTGAATACCTACCGCGACGCCGGGGCCGACTGTCTGTTCGCTCCCGGCGTACGCGATCGCGACACCATCGCCCGCCTGGTTGGCGCCGTGCGTGGTCCTTTGAACATTCTCGCGGTAGCCGGTTCACCGCCGCTTGCCGATCTGGAGAAACTCGGCGTCGCGCGCGTCAGCGTCGGCTCCGGACCCATGCGCGCGACCCTCGGCCTGGTCGATCGCATCGCCCGCGAATTGCACGATCACGGCACCTACAGCGCCATGACCGACGGAGCGATTCCCTACGCCGACGTCAATAAATTACTCGAGTGACTTTATATAATTTTCCAGCCAACCCAGCGCCTCTTCCTGGGTCGAAAACGCCCCGTCCGCCTGCGCCTCGTAAGCGGCGCGCGTCACTTCGCCGATGTGCGCGCCGGAGCGTCCGTTGAAATACGGCAGCACGTGCCGTCCCAGAATCAAGGGAGCCTGCGGCCTCTCGCGAACCGATTGCTCCGCCGCCATGTCTCGAAGCCGTGCTGCGGATTCGGGCAGTCCCGGCGGCATCGGCGGACGGCCAGACGCATCCGCCTCGATCAGCCGGATCAGTTGCGCAATGCTCGCCGGGGCCAGCCGCACTGCCAGCCTTCTTGCCGCCCGCGCGGTCACATCCATTCCGATGCTGGCGTGCGCCAGGTGATGCTCCACTAAAGGGACCACTTGTTCCACGATCGCGCTCTTGATCCCGATTCTTTCGAGAAACCGCCGCGCCAGGGGACCGCCCGCGGCCTCGTGTCCGTAGGCCGTCCAGCGCAGCCGTCCATCTTTTTCGCGAAGCTCGGTGGTGTCGGCCTTGGCGAAGTCGTGCGACAACGCGGCAAATAACAGGACCGCGCGATCGTCGGCTTCAAGCTCGTCGCGCTCCGCGATCCGCGCCGCCGCGTCGACCACGTGCATGGTGTGTATGTCCACATTGCCTTCGGGATGCCACTCCGGTTCTTGCGGAACGCCGCGTAACCGATCCACTTCCGGGAAATGTCCGATCCATCCTGACGCGGTCAGATATTCGATCATTCTGCCCGGCCGTGTGGCTTTCACCGCCCACTTCATGAACTCTTCGGCGACCCGTTCCTTCGGCAGCGTCGAATATTGATCCGAGATCGTCCGGCACATCTCCGCGGTCACCGGATCTAGCCCCATGTCGAACCGGCAGGCAAACTGCATCCCGCGCAGCACGCGCAGCGGATCTTCGGAAAATGCCGCGCTGGTGGCCCGTAGCACTCGATTTTCCAGATCCTCGCGCCCGTTGAGAAAATCGAGCACGCGTCCTTCGATCAAATCGTAGGCAAGCGAATTGATCGTGAAATCGCGCCGGCTGGCCGCTTCGCGCGGAGTGATTCCAGGGTCGAAGGTCGTCAAGAAATCGCGATGGCCGAGCCCGATCTTGTTATCCCGTCGCGGCACGCTGAAATCGCACGGCGCACCGTCCGACGCCGTAAACTTCACGACGCCGAATGCCTTCCCCACCAGGTCGATCCGTCCGTGCGGCGTCAAAAATTCGGCCAGACGATCGTAGGTGATCCTGTAGACCTCGATATCGATGTCCTTGGGCTCGAGGCCGAGCAGCGTATCCCGCACCGCGCCGCCCACCACCAGCGCGCGAAATCCACCCGCGTGCAGCTCACGCACAATACGGTCGAGCGAAGGCGCGAGCAGAATCACGTCAATCGGTCGGCCGCTTGGCGCTCTCGTTTCCGTTGAGGAACCGGTCGAACCAATAGCACTGCCAGTTCAGGCTCTCCACCAGGTGCTTGGGCTCGCCCGTACGCGTCAGGTTATGATTCTCGCGCGGAAAGAATACGATCTCGGAGGTCACGTGATACCGTTGCAGCGCGCGAAACCACTGCTCGCCCTGTTCGATCGGGACCCGATAATCGTTGTCGGAATGCAGCACCAGCGTGGGCGTTTTCACGTTGGCGACATAGCGCAGCGGCGAATATTTCCAATACTCGTCGAAATTATGGAAAATATCGCCGCCGAAGTCGCGCTCATGCCCGTAGGCGCCATCGCGCGTGCCGTCATCACTTATGAAATTCGAGATGCTGCGCAGTGTAATCGCGGCCTTGAACATGTTCGTCTGCGTGACGATCCAGTTCGTCATGAAGCCGCCATACGAGCCGCCGGTGACTCCCAATCGGTCGCGATCGATCCACGCGTTTCGCTTCAGGACTTCCTGTACGCCGGTCATGATATCGGTGTACGCCTTTCCGCCCCACTCCATCGCGACCGCGCGCTGGAACTTTCGGCCGTAGCCCGTAGACCCACGCGGATTGCAGAAAAACACCGCCCATCCGCGCGCCGCGTAGACCTGAAATTCGTGATACCAGTCGACTCCATACTGCCCCGCCGGCCCGCCATGAATGCTCAGCACCATCGGATATTTTTTCGATGGATCAAAGCCGATCGGCTTTACCAGGAACCCATCGATATCGAACCCGTCCGCGGCTTTGTATGGAACCCGTTCGACCTTCGCGAGTTCCAGCTTCCCCCACAGATCCGAATTCAAATGCGTCACCTGGCGTTCCTGGCCACCGTCGCGAACATAAATATCGTCGAGATGCTCGAAATCGTTGGCGATATAGACCATCTTGCCGCTATCGTCCTTCGCGCTCTCCGGCGGCAAAGCTAAACCATGCACGTTGCGCGGACCGGACGTCAGCGCCTTCACCGCGCCGCTCGAAACATCCATTCGAAACAGATGCGTTTCGCCCTTGACTCCGGAGTCGAAGTAGATCGCATTTCCATGCTCGGCCCACGCCATCTCGCCGGCCAGCATGTCGAAATTCTTCGCGATCTCCACCGCTTTTCCGCCCTCAGACGGAGCCAGATAAATATTGGGAGCGTCCTCTTCATCCGGCGCGCCCAGAAACGCGATGCGCTTCCCGTCGGGTGACCACCGCGGACTCCGGTCCGGTCCCGCATGATCCGAAATTTTGGTCAGCGCGCCGCCGTCCGCCGAAATGACAAACACATCGGTGTTCCGGTCGCCGTCGAACTCGTGCCCGGTGCGATTCGACACGAAGGCGATGCGCGACGAATCGGGAGACCAGCGCGGGTCCGTATCGTTCCAGTCCTCGCCGTCGGTGATCTGCTTCGCCGCGCCAGTCCTCGCATCCACTACCACCACGTGCGACCGTTTTTCGTCGAACCAGCCCGTGTCGTTAAATTTGTAATTGCTATGCGTATAGTGGCGAACGTCGCTGTTCTTGTTCTGCGGCGGGCCGGTGCGCGTCAAGCACACGAATCGTTTCGAATCCGGTGACCATTCGAAGTTCGACGCCCCGTTTTCAAGCGTCGTCACGCGCCGCGCCTCGCCGCCGTTCCGTGACAGGACCCAGATCTGCGGACGCCCGCCTTGCCCGTCGCGATTCGAAAGAAACGCCACGAATCGTCCATCCGGCGACCAACGCGGCGAGTTCGACGAAATCGATTCGCCGCTATACGGCACTGCGGGATGGCTGCCATCGAGCGCCGCAAGCCAAATACGCGACATGCGCCGGTTGGCTTTCTGGTCAACCGTGGTCACCGTATAAGCGACCCATTTCCCGTCGGACGAAACTTGCGGATCGTTTACGGATTCAAACGCAAAGTAATCTTCGGCGGTGACTCCGCGCCGTTGGGCGAACGCCAGGCACGCAAGGACAAGAAGCAGCACGATTCTTCGCATATGAGAATCATATCCGATTGCCGCGGCATAGCCTAGGGCGCGCCGGATCAACCCATCGCCCGCGCCTTCTGAACGCCGTGGGAGAAATCGTACGTGATTTCATCCACGTAGCACCATCCCCAGTTCTCACCCGGCTCGATGGACCGGATAATCGGATGCTCCGTCGCGTGGAAATGCTTGGTAGCGTGCTTGTTCTTCGACGAATCGCAACAGCCCACGTTCCCGCAAATCAGGCACAGCCGCAGATGAACCCACGTATCTCCCATCTTCACGCATTCCTCACACACGTGCACAGCGGGCTTCAGATCGCTGGCTTCTTTCAGATGCTCACAGCCTCTCACGATTTCCTCCTCATTTATTCGGCCAGAACTTTGTGAACCAACTGGATCGCGATCGACCCTTCGCCCACCGCCGACGCGACCCGCTTCACGCTGCCGGACCGTACGTCTCCGACCGCGAATACTCTGGGCAAGCTCGTTTCCAGCAAATATGGATTGCGCCGCAGCGGCCACTTGGCCGCTCCCAGATCTTCGGGCTGGAGGTCGCTGCCGGTCTTGATGAAATGATTGTCGTCGAGCGCGACGCAGCCGTTCAGCCAGTCCGTGTTGGGGCTCGCGCCCGTCATCAGGAACACATGGCGAATGTCGCGCACTTCGCTCAACCCCGTCTGCGACTTCCGCCAGCGGATCCGCTCCAGGTGCTCATCGCCTTCAAGCGCCTCAATCTGCGTGAATGGCCGGAGCGTGATGGTCGGGCACTCCTCAATTCGCCGGATCAAGTAACGCGACATGCTGTCGGCAAGCCCCGGTCCACGGACCAGCAGATGGACGTGCTTCGCGTGCATGGAGAGAAAGACGGCCGCCTGCCCCGCGGAATTCCCGCCGCCGACAATGGCAATTTCTTCGTCCTTGCAGAATTGAGCTTCGATGAATCCAGCTCCGTAATAGACTCCGCTGCCTTCGAATTTCGCGAGATTTGGAAGCGGCAGTCTGCGATACTCGGCTCCAGTCGCGACGACGATGGCGTTCCCTTCCACCACGCCACCGTCCGCCAATTCGATCGCGAAGGGCTGGTGCGCGCATTTCAAGCTGGCCGCGACACGCGCGATCGCTACGTTGGCGCCGAATTTCTGCGCCTGGATGAACGCCCGCGCTCCGAGTTCCTGGCCCGTCACGCCGGTGGGAAATCCCAGGTAATTCTCGATCCGTGAGCTGGATCCAGCCTGTCCGCCCGGAGCGCTGCTCTCGAGCACCATCACGTTTAGCCCCTCCGACGCCGCGTACACGGCCGCCGCGAGCCCCGCCGGCCCGGCGCCCACCACGATCAGATCGTGAACCGAGGTATCGTCGATTCCGCTATTGAATCCCAGGCAATTCGCCGCCTCCGCGTTGGTCGGATTTCGCAGAACCGTTTCGCCGCAAATCAGCACCGGCACATCCGTGACTTTAATGGCGAAATGATCCAGCAGGTCTTGCATCCCTTCGGCCCGCTCCACATCGACATACGCGTGCGGATGCCCGTTGCGCGTCAGGAACGCTCTTAATCGCAGAGTTCCCGCCGAGTGGCTCGATCCGACCAGCACCACTCCGCCCAGGCTGTTGGTAATCAAATAGGAGCGCCGCAGAACAAAAGCCCGCAGGAATATCTCGCTCAGCTCGGGATCGGTTTGAACAATCTGCCCGAGAGCCGACCGGTCGAGCTCCAGGATTTCGCTCGCCACCGGCGTTCGCCCGCGAACCAGCGCCTTGCGTCCCAAGAGCACATCCAATTCGCCCGTGAATTCGCCCGGCTCATGCGTGACGATCGGAATCTCCACGCCCCCGGTCGGGCTGACGATCTCAATGCTGCCTTCAATCAACACGAAGAAATGCTTGACGGACGAGCCCACCTCGATCAAAATCTCCCCGGGTGCGGTCCTTCGCCGCCTCCCAAACGCAGCCAAGCGCTCAATCTGCGCGGAATCAAGCTTGGGAAACGTCTGGTGACGACTATCGTCGATCTGCGGCATGCCGGCCTCTGTTGGACAGGATACAGGTTTGAGAGGAATTACGGAGCGGCCGTTTCGCGCCAATACGGAGGCAGTTCCGGCTTTGTGTCTCTGAGAATCTCCACAATCGACCGCCGATCCTCGCGCGTGAGCCGCGCGAACACCTGCCGCTGGTCTTTCCCCGTCAGCACATCGTAAAGACGCTGATAGACCCGCTCCCGCACCGTGTCCGGAAGCGCGTCGAATTGCGCGCTGTACACCATGTAGCTCAGCGGATACTTGAACAACCGAGTTTGAAGATCGAAGTCCCGCAAAGAACGTCCTCGCTTGTCCCGCGGCCCGCGCTCGGGAAAAGTCTTGGTGAAGGTCGAGACGCCTTGGATCGGCTCCCGCAGCGGAGCTTCCTCCGCAAATAGCATGTAGGTTACCAGCCCGTCGATGTCGGAACGAAGCTGAGCCGGATCGGTCTCCGGCATGCGGGCCTCCCATCCGACGCGCGTCATCAGGTTCGCCATTTGCGTCTCATGCTCAAACGTCATCAGCGCGATAACGTCGCTGACCGGTGTCAGGTATCCCGACGAGTTGAACATCTCGGCCAGCGAAGTCAGGTTTTGCTTCCCGTCCGTATCCAGCGTCTCAGGATCGGCCGGATCCGGCGCAACCGCGTTCGCCCGATCCTGTTGTTCGCCGTGCACTGCATTGACATACCACCCGCCCCAGCGATCCGCGAACGCCGTGCGATGGTCGGTAATGATCGCGCCCTCCCGAAAGGGCG
>Ga0209517_10004912_pt1 | contig 17280 bp, 18 predicted proteins | sample PeaSoiMetSII2010_FD_187695 | JGI IMG/M metagenome (GOLD analysis project Ga0209517, IMG submission 187695) | Peat soil microbial communities from Weissenstadt, Germany - SII-2010 (SPAdes) (version 2) | ecosystem: Environmental > Terrestrial > Soil > Wetlands > Peat | place: Germany...
TGCCGACGTCATGACCATGTCGGACCGGTTCGTGCTTTGGCGCATGATGATGAAAGAAGTCTCCCGCCGCTACGGTTGGGAGGCGACATTCATGCCGAAGCCCTATGCCGATCGCACGGGGAGCGGCGCGCATTTCAACATGTCGATGACCGATACGCGAACCGGCCGCAACGTGTTCGGCGACGCGAGCGACAAGCGTGGCTGCGGCCTCTCCAAGCTTGCCTACCAGTTCCTCGCCGGCGTGCTGCGCCACGCGCCCGCGATCGTCGCAATCACCTGCCCCATCGTCAATTCTTATAAACGCCTGATCAAGAGCGGCTCGATGACCGGATTCACATGGGCGCCGATCTTCATTTCCTATGGCGGCAATAATCGGACCCATATGATGCGCGTCCCGATGCTGCGCCCGGAGATCGAGGGTGGGGCTGAGGTGCATAATGGTGTTTATCTTTCTAGCGCGCGCATCGAGTGCCGAGCGGTCGACCCCTCGCTCAATCCATATCTGGGAGCGGCGATGGTGCTGGGAGCGGGGTTGGAAGGGATCGAGCAGGACCTCGATCCCGGCGCCCCCATCAACCTCAACATGTACGAGTTAAGCGATGCGGAGCTGGCCGCGCGCGGTGTCCGAAGCCTGCCGCGCACATTGCTAGAGGCAGTTGAAGCTTTTGCCGCGGACCCGCTGGGCAAGACAGTGTTGGGTGAAGACCTGCACCGTGCCTTTATCGACGTCAAGCAGCGAGAGTGGTGGAGCTACCACAACACCGTTTCGAAATGGGAGTACGACAACTACCTGACCAAATTCTGAGGACTCCCAGTTCAGAATGTCTCGCGCTGGGGCAGACCATCGGACAACTGATACCAAGGCAGCTTGGAGCCCACGAAGATATGCTTCTCGGAGCCCGCGGGGTGTCCCGGATGGCCGTCGCAGGTGCCCGGCGTGTACCACTTGAGATGCGGCCAGCGAGCATCATCGAGCAGCAGATGGCAGCCGCAGCGGCCGCAAAACCAACGACGGACCTCGGCCGAGGTGTCGGAGGGCACGAGATGCTCCGCGCCGGTAAGAATCGACAGTTGGTCGCGCGGCACGGTCGCGTAAGTAGCGAATAGAGTGCCATGCGAGCGCCGACAGACCGAGCAATGGCAATGGTAGAACTCGACAGCCGGGGCGCGCACCTCGTATCGCACGGCGCCGCATTGGCAATGACCGATGATGGGTCCGAAGATGGTCGTCATGGCGCCACTCTCATCGTGGGAATTGGCATGATACCAGCGACTTCCTGGGAGAAGCGGAGATGATCTCGGAAAATATGTTCGATCCGGCCCACTATGCAAAAGTGCGCCTCCCGGTCCTGCAAGCAGAGACCCTCCCCAGCTGGTGTTACACCTCCGAAATATTCTATCGGCGCGAGGTGGAGCACATGTTCAAGCGCAATTGGAACTTCGTCGGCCGCGAGGATGAACTACCGAAACCCGGCGATTATGTCGCGCTCGACATGTTCGGCGAGGGGATCATCATCCTGCGCGACAAATCCGGCCAGTTGCGCGCCTTCGCCAATACCTGCCGACACCGCGGCACCAAGCTCCTGCAGGGACGCGGCCAGTGTCCGGCGATCGTCTGCCCCTACCACAGCTGGACCTTTGCACTTTCTGGTGAGCTGGTTGCTGCGGCTGGAATGGAGCGGACTGAGGGCTTCGACAGGCGTCGCTATAGCCTGATTCCGATCCGGCTGGAGACCTGGGAAGGCTTCGTCTTCATTAATTTCGACGATGACGCCCCGAAACTGCGAGCCTATCTGGGAAACCTGCCGGAATTTCTTGGGAGCCATTGCCTCGCCGATATGGTTTGCGTGCGCCGCAACGAATACGACCTAGCGTGCAATTGGAAGATCTATCTAGAGAACGCGATGGAGGAGTATCACACGCCGACCGTCCACAAGCTTTCGATCGGCGCGCAGGTGACCGTGCGCGAAGCAAGCACAGGCGCCTGGGACGGCATGTATATGCCGACCGATCACACGATCGCGCTGCTGGCGGAGGATCTCGATAGCGAGTTCCCTCATATTCCGACGCTCGATGCCAAGGCGGCGCACGGCATGTATTTCGCTGTGATCTATCCGATGACCTTCTTCGCTTTTACCCAGGATTGCTGCTGGTGGCTGCAGCAATTTCCGCAGGGAGCAGCGCGCACCAAGGTCGTGATCGGCTCATGTTTTCCGCGCGCGACCGTAGCCCGGCCCGACTTCTCGGAGCGGGTCAAGAGATACTATCGGCGCTGGGATAAGTCGCTGCCCGAGGACAATGCGATCTCAGAGCTGCAGCAGGCCGGCCTGTCCTCCTCCTTGTCCAAACCGGGACGGCTTTCGTTCCACGAGCCCGTGGTGCGCGACATTGCCAACTGGGTGCTCGACCGGGTGTTGGACGAGCGCGCCCATGGCCACGCGGACTGATCCCTGGATCGGTTCGTGTGAGCGAGCCCAGGACGAGGGTGCGCCTCACGACTAGAGTTCGTCGATCGGCCATATCGGTCGGCGCAGTTTGGTATAGGGAACCGCCCTGATGTTCGCGCAGCTCGGACCCGGCGTATCCGCAATGAAAATCCGGTCCGCGATGGGTTTGTAGGAAACCCGAAAGTGCGACGGCGACTTGACCCAGATGAGCGCGGCCCGCCGGGGGTCGAGGCCGACAGACGTGTAGATCCCGGTATCCCACTCAAAGCCGGGGATCGACCGGATCGCGAGACGGATATCGCCGATCGCCACGACGGCGGTCAGGCCCATTGAAGCGGCAGTGCCTTGCGCGCCGCCGTCATGCATGGTGTAGATGCCGTCGGTCAGGCAACGCACGGTTCCCTTCACGGCAAGCGGCTGGCCATCCCGTCGCGACACCTTGTGCCCAACCTGTAGCTCGACGCCGCGTCCGACGCCCGCTCTTGCCGCGGCCGTGGCCGCCTCGGGATCGCACAAGGTGAGATATGTGAGCCTGCCCCCGGAACGGTCGGCGCCGGCGGCCAGAAGTGCTCTCAATACGCTCGGATTATCAGCAGCGCTGCCGCTGCTCGGTGAATCGCCGGAATCACCTACTACGGTCGTGCCGATCTCAGAAAGACCGATGCGAATCGCCTCTGGGATGGGAGTCAGGTCCGGCTCGAACGCGCGGCGCTCCTGCCACGCCATCTCCGCGAGCTCTTCGGCCGCCGCGGTCGCCACCGCGGGATCGCCGTCGGCGCAGACCAAAGCGGCGAAGCCGAGGTCCGGGATATCGAGCCACGGCTGAACCGGAAACACCGACGCATGCAGGATCCATCCTGCCGCTTCCATGCGACGGCCCGCCGCCACGATCGCCGCGAGAGGCCCCTCGGTCGTTCGAGCGTTGACGGGGCTCACGATCATGGGCCGCTTCGCCAGGGCCATCACGGGCCGGCACCGTCCGGCCAAACGGTCGATCATCAGCCGGGCTACGCGCTCGCCGGTCTCGAACATGTCGATATGCGGAAACTCGCGATACCCGATGTAGAAGACATCGGGTTGGAGCATGCGCGGTGTGATGTGCCCGTGGAGGTCGAGCGACGCGCCGACGGGCGTGCCGACAGGGAGCGCCGCGCGCACGCGCTCGACGATTTCCGCTTCGGCGTCTGGCTCGTCCTCGACTACCATGGCGCCGTGGAGCGCCAGGAGCACGCCATCGAGAGGAGCCGCGGCACGAAGCCGCTCGACGATTTCGTCGACGATTGTATCGAATGCCTTCCGTGTCACCGGGCCGCCCGAGGCGGCATAGGCCGCGAGTATGGGAACCGGCTGAACCTCTGATGCGCGCAAGACCGAGAGGAAGCCCGGCACCTCGACGCGCGCACTGCCGAATCCGTCCAATAGCTCGGTTCCACGCCGCAGGTAATAAGTGCGAAAAGTCTCAATATCCGTTGAGAAGGATACGAAGGTATTGGTTTCCTGCACCAACGACGCAATTGCGACACGCACGGCAAACCTCCTCATCGACAGCGGAGATTGATCGTGCCCCGTGGCGTGGTGTAGGAGCAGTGCTCCTCGGCGGGCTGGGCCGCCTTTTCAGGATGCCAGGGCTGGCAAGCTGACGGGAGCAGTATCGCTCATGGCGCCGAGGGTCTCTAGGCTCATGTAGCGTCGGGTGGTCGCCCATTCGTCGTTCTGCTCGAGCAGCACTGCACCGACCAGGCGTATGACGGCGGCTTCGTTGGGGAAGATGCCGACGACATCGCTGCGGCGCTTGATCTCCTTGTTGAGCCGCTCCAGTGGGTTGGTGCTGCAGAGCTTGGCGCGGTGCGGCACCGGGAAGCGCATGTAGGCGAGCACGTCGGCCTCGGCATCGTCCATCAGGATCGCCAGCCTGGGCACCCGTGGCCGTGCCTGGTCGGCGACCTTGCGCCACTGGGCTCGCGCCGCGTCGGGATCGGTCTCGGCGAATGCCGTGCCGATCCAAGCGGCGACGAGGCGGCGCTGCGTCTTGCCGGCGTGCGCCATGGCGTTGCGCATGAAGTGGAAGCGGCAGCGTTGCCAGGTCGCATTGAGGATCTTGGCGATCGCCGCCTTGAGCCCGTCATGTGCGTCGGAGACGACGAGCTTGACGCCGCGCAACCCGCGTTGGCGCAGGCTGCGCAGGAACCCGGTCCAGAACGGCTCGGCCTCGCTGTCGCCCACGGTGATGCCGAGCACCTCGCGACGGCCATCGGTGTTCACCGCCACCGCGACGATCACCGCGACCGAGACGATGTGGTGGTCGCGGCGCGCCTTGACGTAGGTCGCATCGAGCCAGAGATACGGCCACTCCCCCTCGATCGGCCGGGACAGGAAGGCTTTGACACGCTCGTCGATCTCGCCGCACAGCCGCGAGACCTGGCTCTTGCTGACGCCCTCCATGCCCATCGCCTTCACCAGGTCATCCACCGAGCGGGTCGAGATGCCCTGGATGTAGGCCTCCTGGATAACCGCCGTGAGCGCCTTCTCGGCGGTACGGCGCGGCTCCAGGAACCCCGGAAAGTAGCTCCCGCGGCGTAGCTTCGGGATGCGCAGTTCCACGCTGCCGGCGCGGGTCTCCCAGTCGCGCTCGCGATAGCCGTTGCGGTGGTTGCGCCGCGCATCGCTGCGCTCGCCGTGCCCGGCGCCGCACAGGCTCTCGCTCTCCAGCTCCATCAGCCGCGTCGCCGCAAAGCCGATCATCTCGCGTAGGAACGTCGCGTCAGAGCCCTTTTCCAGCAGCTCGCGAAGCGCGATCTTGTCATCGGTCATCGTGGTGGTCTCCAGGTCAGAGTTGTGTGTCGCAACCCAACCCTACCCAAGACCACCGCGGTGGCCACCGCCGTGGATAAGTAGCCCGCCGCCGCCTGACTCTTGGCGGTCGCTGCAGCGGGCTACTTACCCGCAGCTCCTACACCACTCGGCGGGACACGACCCGGAGATTTCGCTCAACCCTTGTAACTGCGTCAATCAAATTCACCCGGCAACGCTTCGCCAGTACGAACACACACTGGATCTCAGATGAGTATTCTCGTCACCCTGCGCTTTCATATCGCCTTAGAGACCGTTTGAGAATGGTTGCGTAGCGGCTTGGGGCGTGATTCAAGCTTGGGATGTGGACCCAAGCGAATCGTGGCCGAATGGCCGAGATCGAGAAGGAGACCAAGCGTTATCCGACGGACCTGACCGACGAGGAGTGGGATCGGATCACGTCGTTCCTGCCGCAGCCTGCGAGGAAAGGCCGCAAGCCCGGCGTTGACCTGCGTGAGATCTTGAACGCGATCCGCTACATCGCCCGCACCGGATGCAGTTGGCGGATGCTGCCCAAGGACTTTCCGCTGTCCCTACCGCAAACCTAATTCGGGTGGTAGGTGATCGCGATTGAGGCGATACTGCGGCCCAATGAGAGACCTTCTCGGGCTGATCTGGTCAGCGGTGCTTGGGCTGCTTCGATCGAGAGCCGCGGTTGCAGCAGAGAATCTTGCGCTGCGTCAGCAGATCAACGTTCTGCGGCGGACTGCGCCGAAGAGGCCTTCCTTCAGCGGCATCGACCGATTGATATTTGTCGGCCTCTATCGGTGGCTGCCAGGTGTCCGGGACGCGCTGGCGATCATCCAGCCGGAAACTGTAGTTCATTGGCATCGTTCAGGGTTCAGGTCGTACTGGCGTTGGAAGTCGCGATCTCGCGGCGGACGCCCGAAGGTGGCGCTGGAGATACGTCGGTTGATCCGCGACATGAGCCTCGCCAATCCGCTGTGGGGAGCACCGCGGATTCATGGTGAACTGCTCAAGCTCGGCATCGACATCGGCCAGACGAGCGTGGCGAAGTACATGGCGTGGAGGAGGCGCCCACCATCTCAGGGCTGGCGGACGTTTCTCCGCAATCATGCCGATGGGATCGCGGCGATGGACCTCTTCGTGGTACCCACTGCTTCGTTCCGACTGCTTTATGGCCTGCTGATCCTACGGCATGACCGGCGTCGCATCTTGTCGGTGGGCGCAACCGCACATCCGACCTCCGAATGGATCGCTCGTCAGCTTACCGAGGCATGTGGCTGGGAGCAGGCTCCGCAGTACCTCATCCGCGATCGAGATCGCGCTTATGGCGCGGTGGTCACCCAACGCCTTCGCACACTCGGCATCAGAGATCGACCGATCTCGCCGCGCTCGCCCTGGCAAAATGCCTATGTCGAACGGCTCATCGGCTCGGTCCGTCGGGAGTGCGTCGACCACGTGATCGTGTTCGGCGAACGGCACCTTCGCCATCTGCTGCTGTCGTACAAGACCTACTACAACGAGACGCGCACGCACCTATCCCTGAACAAGGACACACCATCACGACGCGCTGTCCAGGTGACAGGTCGCATTCTCGGCCTGCCGATATTGGGCGGGCTACATCACCAATACGGCCGGATTTAATTTGCGGCAGGCACAAGCCGTGCCGACGATCAATCGATGCGGATTCGCCCTTTTGACTCGTTGCCGCCCGTCTTTCACGCCTATGACGGAATGAAACTCTCATTTCCGAATTTCGTCGAGGCACGGACGAGCCAGTGAGAGGGAGGGACTGGCGAATGGGTCACATTCGGCTCGGAAGGCTTCCTCGAACCAGGAAATGGCAAGCTGTCGTTGCGCTGCTTGGTGGCGATGCGCCGTTAGCCGATATTGCAGCTGCCAGCGCGGCTGCAGCTCAATCCGGCTTGCGTTTCGCCCACGCGGACCCTGCGCTCGCGCACTCGTTTTGGCTTCTGACCACAGATTCCGTTAGCTGCCCGATCCAGCGACTTTTCAGGCAGCTTGGAAGAGCTGGGTCTGCGCACCGGGCCCAAGCCGACGCTCATGTCCATTGTGGCTGGCTTCTCGGGGGCTATCGATAATTACCTGAGAGGCGGAGGCGGCAGAACCGATCTCGGAGAGATGGCACAGCTCGCAGCCGAAAGGCGTAGTGACGACCTCTTGACGGATCAGGTGGCGCGCTGCTGCGGTTGCTTGGTGGCCTGAGCGGCTTTCCAGTTCCAGGGCAGAAGCTCGGTGAGCCGGTTGATCGGATGGCCCTTGGCCATGCGGTCGATGGCGTCCGCCATGTAGGCTTGTGGGTCGAGACCGTTGAGCTGGCGGTCTCGATGATGGTGTAGAAGATCGCCGCGCGCCGGCCGCCTTCATCGGAGCCCAGGAACAGGTAATTCTTCCTGGTCATGGCGATGCCGCGGATTGCTCGTTCGGCCGGGTTGTTGTCGATGGCGAGCCGGCCATCGGTCGTGTACCGCGTCAGTGCATCCCATCGGCTGAGGCTGTGTTGCAGGGCTCGGCCGAGCGTGGTCTTGCTCGACAGACGCCGACGCTCCGCCTCAGCCCAGCTCTTGAATGACGCGAGCAGCGGCGCGGCGCGTGCCTGGCGTTCGGCATGGCGGATCTCGGCCGGCTTGCCACTGATCTCGGTCTCGATGAGGTAAAGCGCCTGGATACGCCTATCCCCCGATCGATCGAGCGGGTTGGACGGATCTCATCGACACCGATCCTCGGTGGCCTGCACCATCAATACTGCCGGACATAGTTTCCGATATGCACAGCCGCGTACCTCCGCAGCAACGGCGTTCAGTCGATCGGAGCCGCGCGCGCAGATCGCGACCCGCGCGCCTTCCTGTGCGAATGCCAACGCTAGCGCCCGACCGATTCCTCGGCTGCCACCCGTGATGAGCACGCTTGCTCCGCGCAGCCCCAGGTCCATGGCGCCTCAGCGCGCTCCCGTCAACTTTGACATTCTCCAGCTCAGCGCCTTGCAGCAACAGCGATCCCATCGATCATGCCAGCTCACGAAACACCTTCTCGGCACGATCGATTATCAGGTCCAGGTCTGCATCGGTATGAGCGAGTGATAGATACATCTTGCTCTTTGGCGTAAACATCACTCCGCGTGAAATCAATTCATAGCCGAATTGGAGGGTTTTGGTCTGATCAATATCGAGAAGATCGGCAGCGCTACGAAATTCTTGTCGCTCCGAGATTAAGACCTGAAGGAACGGACCTTCGCCAAGAACCCGCACAGGAAGTCCCGCGCGATTTCCAGCGTCTCGAATTTCGCGCCGCAACAACTCGCCGATCGATCGAAGGCGATCATACGTACCGGATCTCTCGAGTACGTTGAGCGTAGCTAAACCGGCCGCTGTAGAGATGGGATTGCCCGATAGAGTTCCGCCGACGTAACAGAAGGGCAACTTTCCACGCCTGTTCGGATTGCAAAATTCCAACAGATCCCGCCGCCCCACTATCGCGGAAAGGGGATATCCCCCACCGATCGGCTTGCCATAGCAGGCGAGGTCAGGTTTGACCCCGTAAAATTCCTGTGCTCCACCCCAAGCCAGCCTGAAGCCGGTGACGATCTCGTCGAAGATGAGGAGAATACCATATTTAGTCGCAAGATCTCGTAGCCCAGCGAGGAAGCCAGGGCGCGGTGGCAGAGCTCGCTGAACTGGCTCAACTATTATGGCAGCAATCTCCTGGCCATGCCGCTGTAAAAGAGCCGTCACGGATTGCAAGTCATTGAACTGCGCAACGAGGACTTCTGCGGCAGCTGCATCTGAGATTCCATCGGTGTCCCTGACACCTATTGGGGGCCGAGACTCGGGCCATACATCAACCGAGACCTGAGCTATGTCGTGTGATCCATGAAACCCGCCCTCAAATTTCAGAACCAACTTGCGGCCGGTCGCGGCACGCGCAATTCGCAAAGCCGCAAAAGTGGCCTCGCTTCCACTTAACTGGTATCGTAATGCTTCTCCACAGGGCACTGCCCGAACAATCTTCTCAGCCAATTGAATGGCGGGTTCGTTGAGCCAATAGAAGGTGGAAGACTGAGAAGCTTGACGCTGAACTGCTTCGACCACTTCAGGATGCGCGTGACCTAAGAGCAGTGGCCCGCTTCCGAGTAGGCAATCGATATATTCTTTTCCATTGGAATCGTAGACCCGACTACCTTGACCTCGCACGATCACCGTACGAATGTTCTCCGGCAAATAATGAACTCCAAGAGATGCCCCCGGAAAGTATTGCTTAGCGGCTTCTAGTAAACTCTGATCCATCGTATGGCTCCCTACAGTTGGGATGCTCATCGAGAGCATCCTCTCAAACCGACTACAGAGCTCCGCTCACCTCTATCCGCAATTTTTGAACTACAGATGCTGCGTTCGCTTCGCTACCAGCGGTATTTTCAATGACGAGGTATGCGGTCCTCAAAAAATGATCCACCGCTTGTTTGATCGCCGATGCGGCATCACGATCAAGAACCGCCTCCATGAGAGAGGCGTGCTCTGCTTTCACGTTTCGCGTTGGATTACCTTTGCGGACCGATAATTGGCGATACCTATCGCTCAGATCATAGAGTACCTCACGAAAGCTCAATAAGCGCGGGGATGTACATGCTGCAACTAGAGCTGCATGAAATGCCCTGTGGTGTTTTTCCCATTGGCGATCGTAACCGAGCAAATGATTTCGGTATATCTTCGGCTGCTCCGAACCCAGCATGTGAGCGGCCGAGACAATCGCCGCTTCCCATGTTCTATCGCCGGCTTCTATTGCAGATCGGAGCGCAAGACTTTCGATCCAGATGCGGGTTTTGGTGAGGTCCAGAAGATCGTCGACCGATATCGTTGCAACGCTAAATCCCTTCTGTCCCGACGCCGTGACAAGTCCGAGAGCGGTTAATCGTGACAGACCTTCGCGCACAGGGCTTCCTCCCACCGCGTAAGTTGCGGTGAGTTCTTCGATACGCAGCTTCTGTCCAGGTTTCCACTTCCCACAGAGGATGTCATCGCGCAGCTGCTGCGCGATCTTTTCCGTCATGGTCTTGAATTCTTGATTCTGGATCAAGGTGGTTACGGCCGATCGCCGCCTTCCCTTCTGAAATTGTCAAAACACCGGAATATGCATTGAACCGAAGCCGATCACGCAAAACGTCCCCCCAACCCGTACCGCAATTATTTTCCTATCTGCCTTCTCGACCTCAAGGTGAATAAGGCTAGGACGTCCCATATCGATACCTTGGTGAATTCGCCATGAGGTTATCCCGTCTTTGGAAGATTGTCTTGACGACAAGAACGCGCCCAATGGGACCGCAGCACCGGCCGCCGCGGGATCCTCCACCTCATCCATGTCTGGTGGAAACATACGCGCGTGCACTTCACGACCTTGCTCCCAGTCCGCCAGAGTGAATGCATATATTTTGGGCGCAGGGCTCTCGCGAAAAAATTTCGCCCACACCGCTCGGTTTATTTGAACGCGCGAGAGCGCGGCCGTATCGCGGACTGGAACGAATGTGAAGGGCATTCCCGCTGAGTAGCAACCCGCCGCCCATACGGTGCTGATATCGTCACGCGCCAAACTCAGCAGCTCCGCCAACGTTTGACGGTCGAATTCTGCGTCTATTGCCTTTGGAATACGCGGGCTTTCAATGGTGGCCGTCGGCGAGTCGTTATCAAACGTGATCGTGACCGGGACTGGCCCCGCCTTTTCTCCAAAAGTAAGTCCGATCGACAGGTCACCGCGACTTTTAACGGTTGGGGCGTCCTTCAGAAGGCCACAATCATGTAGAACGAGCGCTGCGCCAATGGTCGGATGCCCCGCAAATGACAGTTCCTTTTCAGGCGTGAATATGCGGATATCTCGTGTGTGAGAGGGGTTAGTCGGTGGAAATACGTAGGCCGCGGACATTTTCAATTCACGTGCCAGATTTTGCATCAGCGCGTCCGGCAGATTTTCCCCCTGAGGAAATACGACAAGCCTGTTTCCCCCGAACATCTCGCGGGATAACGTGTTTGCCATAACAAAATCCAGTCGTCGCTTCATGTCAGCCTCGCATTGGTTCAGGGCAAGCCAGGCGTCAGCTTACCTTATTCCACTTCGATTCAAAAAACCGCGTCGCCTCAAACGCATAACAACAAGCAAAGTAAACCGCGCCAGCTATTATCATTGTTGCAAATGGTGCGAATTCTCGATTATTAATGTTGATTAGCGCGCCAAAAAACTCGCGAACGCCAATTATGTAAAGCAGCGAAGTCAACTTGAACAATGATATGAGTCTATTTCGTAATTCCGGTAGCATATTCCAGAACGCTATCGGCAACACAATCCATAAACGAACTTGCCAGGTTGTGAAACCGCTTGCCAAAGCGGCCAACGTAAGCCCAGGAGGGACCGACTGAATGCCCGCACGCACGGATTCTGTTAAATAAGCGCAGTTGATAACAGAGAGAGCAATGAGTCCCGATGCAAATTTGTCAAGCGACTGACCGATCACAAGCGGAGCGGTAAAGAAGATCCAAAAAATGATCATCAGTTCTGGAATAATGCGTACTCCATCGATGACAACCGTAGACGGGTAGCGCAGCCACGAATGTCGAGATAGCTTGCCAAACGCCAGGGCAATGGCGGGAACCATGCTCAGTAGGAAAGATGAAAATGTGAGGACCCAGCTCATTCCTAGGCTGCGCAGCAAAAATCCACTGTACGGTGGGATGGTGCTCCAGCGCATATTTTGCAGAGGGGTCCGCCACAGCAAAAACAAAATCAACAACCCAAGGAAGATACCTAAAGATACTCCCTTCGAGGCAAATCGACGTAGCTGAATCGCACTTTTCTCGCTCGTGTGACGATAATCTGTCGTCAGATGCAACGTCGCGCCAGATTTATCGGACACGATCTAAATCCTGACCTTTAGGCGTGTCTCAACTAGGTTCAAGATACCGATTAAAATGAGTGCCAAGACTGCATATATCACGGTTCCAGCCGTCGCAATTTCAAAGCCTCGGAATGTCTCATCAGTGATAATCGATACTGAAAACGTTAGCTCCGCAAAGCTAATTGTCATAGCGACGGCCGTATTCTTCAGAAGCTCCAGCATTTGCGTCGCCAAAGGCGGCAACATGATGCGAAATGCCACGGGAATAATGACATATCGATACGCGCCAATTACGCTGAATCCCGATGCGAGCGCAGTCGATCGCAATGAGCGAGTACAGGACCTGATACCGGCTTGTGTTACCTCAGCTATGTAAGCACCATGGTGAATACCGAGGCCGACAACGGCCGCCGTATATGGATCTAGGCGGTACGCGAAATAGAGAAAGAAAAGAAGAACGACCGCCGGCACATTGCGGAATGTCAGCACGTAATAGCTGGCCAAATCCCGTACGATTTCCAGATTGGAGCTCTTTACGCTCCCGACCAGAATGCCGATTATGATGCCAAGAAGCGCTGCGGGTACAAAAATTTCGATTGTCCCCAGAGCGCCGCTGAGCAACAGATCTCGGTGACTCCAGACTACGGTCCAGTCGAACCTATAGTGCATAGCCGCACTCTAAATAGTTGTCTGGGCGCTTACTGTCCAACCCATTTAGACTTTTCCGTCCCATTGCTCGATGCCCGGCTGTAAGCGTGCCGGACCACCAGACCAGATCGTAAAATCGGGTTCGGCTCCTATCCATTTTTTATACATGGCTTGAAATACGCCCTCGGCCCAAAGTTTTTGCAGCGTGAATTCAAGCCAATTCCGCCAACGGGAATCGTTCTGCCTCAGCGTGAGGCCGTACATGTCCTGATAGAATGAATCGCCCAACTTTAAATCAGGATTTTCCCGCACCCGCACCCTTCCGGTGAATGCCGTTATTGTGGTGGCGTCGACTATGCCTTGTTTTAAGGCAAGCACAGCCGTTGCGAGGTCGGGATACTCGACTATCTGCACATTTGGTATTAGTGCCTTTACATGGTCAGCGTCGGAGTTTCCCCGTGAGATTCCAACCTTATGCGGCGGCTGCATATCCTCTATTTTCGTAAACGGCGTGTCTTTGCGAAACAGGGGGACGGTCGGATCCCAGTAGTATGGGAAGGTGAAATCAATCGCCTGCTGCCGCTGCACCGTTATAGTGGGAACCTCGACGCCAACATCCACGTGGCCGCCGGTTAGCAATGGAATACGCGTGGCCGCTGTTGAGGCTACATATTGGACCTTTACGCCGAGACGTTTGGCAAATTCCGCCGCGAGGTCTATCCCGAACCCTTCTGGCTGCCCGTCGGTGTTCAAAGAGCCAAAGGGCGAGAAATCGTAGCGAACGCCAGCAATCAGAACGCCTCTCTTTTGAACCGCTTCATAGGTCGATTCGCCGGGTGAGGGGCAGGACGCCGCTTGCGCGCTTGCCTTATGGCTCGCTCCGACTGCGAGCGCAGCAAGAGTCATCGTTTTAACCAAATCTCGCCGCTTGAATCCTCTGGGTGTGTCGGCGGGCGTTTTATGCGCGATCGGCTCGTCACCACGTTTCACTTGCGTCATCGGTCTGTCCTCCCTGTCTGGCACTGTGTGCTCATCAATGCAGAATTCTCGCCATAAATCGCTTTGCGCGTTCGGTGCTGGGATTAGCACAAAAATCGCGACCCCCAATTTCGACAATCTTTCCTGCGTCCATGAAGATCATTTCGTCTGCGACGCGGCCGGCAAAGCGCATTTCGTGAGTCACGATTATCATCGTAATGTGGTCGTTCGCCAGATCCGCCATCACATCGAGGACTTCGCTGACTCTCTCGGGATCCAAGGATGAAGTTGGCTCATCAAAAAGCATGAGCTTGGGGTGCATCGCTAATGCCCGTGCAATTGCTACCCGCTGCTGTTCTCCGCCGGAAATCTCAGAAGGAAATCGGTCAGCTAAATGGCTTAAGCCTACGCGAGCCAAGAGGTGTCGCGCTTCGTCTTCCGCCTCTGCGCGCGGCCGTTTGGCGATTTTGCGAGGTGCCAGAGTCACATTGTTCAGGCAATTTAGATGAGGGTAGAGATTGGATTGTTGGAATACTGAGCCGATCTCCGCCCGTAGCCGCGGCAAATTGATGGATCGGTCTTTTAAGGAACGACCACCAACCCTGATTTCTCCCCCTTGAAAATCTTCCAATGCATGAATGCATCGGAGCATGGTGCTTTTACCGCACCCGCTCGGACCGCAGATAACCGTGACCTTTGCTTGCGCGAACGAGTGGCTGACTCTATCAAGCACCAAAGTCTCTCCGTAGCTCTTTGTTAGAGAGTCTAGCTCCACCATCGCCACCGGCAATGTCGCGCTCTTGTCGGCGGATCCGCTTAATGGTGCAGCAACCGGCACTGATGATTTCATTTCAGTTTGCGCGCCCGTCTTTTGGCGTCGGCTCGGGTACACTCGGGTTGCCGCTGGGGTATGCTGCGATCAGGCGCGCGCCGCGTATTCTCGCGCCTGCCCTACAATGTCAATCCCAACCCGTTTGCTCCATGCCTGCAAAAGAGCCTGAGTCACTTTACCAGGTTTACCATTTCCCACGATCTTGCCATGTACTTTGGTGATAGGGGCAATGCAGTAAGAGCTGGCGGTAGCAAATACCTCGTCGGCGCTCGCAACGTCGTAGGGCCAAATTGAGCCGACCCACGGCTCAAGGCCCAACTCCGCACACATTTCTAGGACGACCGCCCGACTTATGCCCTGAAGACATACGTCCTCAGAGGGTGTCGCGACCTGGCGACCGCGCACGATGAAAACATTCCAGCCGACCCCTTCCGCAACTCGCCCACGAGGATCCAGCAACAAGGCCACGGCTCCGGGATCGATTTCGGCCGCTTCCATATCCGCGAGACTTCGGTACATGCGGCTTCGGTGTTTAATGCGAGGGTCCAAAACGTCGGCAGGCATTTGTCGGGTGGATGGGTAAGCAACCGACATCCCTGACTCGTATTTATCGAGCAGCTGCCGAAATGGTATGTCGTGGAACCACAAGATTGTGGTGGAATCGGGATAGCGATTCTCTTTTTGACGATAGGGAGCGAGCACGCCTCTTGTCGCCTCGAGCCGAATGAAGACCTCGCCCGCATTGGATACGAGGTCGGAATTTCTCTCCAGCATCTCCGCTATTATCTCCTTGAGGCGTGGAAGCTCCGCAATGGAGAAGCGCGCTAGGCGAGCTGACTGCGTGAAACGCTCTAGGTGCCGATCTTCCTCATAGGGACGCTGCCTAAAAGTCCGGGTTGCTTCCGTCAGTGTGTCGCCGAAAAGCAATCCCGAATCGAATATACTGATCTTAGCTTCGGAGCGAGGCACCCATTCGCCGGAAATGTAGTAGATCGGCTCGGGCAGATTTCTGATCGATTTAGAGGGCACAGCTCTTCTCCCCGATCGGCAGTAGTAAGATCCTGCGGGAGGCAAGTCGCAATCTCTCTCCCGAAGCCTCAAAGTAGGCTAAGCGTGACTCTTATCGATATGCAACACAAAAATCGACATTCGCTCCTGGAAGAGGACGATCGGGAGACCATTATTCGTGGAGCTGCACCTCCACCGAACCCAAAGATGAAAACGTCACTTCGACCTTCTTGCCTGGCTCCACATAGTGGTTCCCGCTGCACGCGCCAGTTGTCATCATCTGACCTGCACGCACTCCATTTTTCGTCCGTAGCAAATTTACTAGCCCAACGGCTGGTGCAAGTGGATCACCAAAGGGGTGTCCTCCAATCCGCTGCACTTTCGTGTTTCCATCGACGACAAATTTCACTTCGAGAGACGAAATATCCAGGTGTCTCCAGTCAGAGAGAGCAGCTCCGGGCACAAATGCACCATTTATATTCAAATCAGCAGCGCGTTCGGCAGCTGACACTGCTTTATAGTCATGGTAGCGCGTGCAGACGATCTCTATGGCTGCCATGACGCTGACAGCCGCCGCCACCTCGTCCCGAGTGTAGTCGCGCTGAGATGCCGGCAGATCGCGCTCGAAGCGAAATGCGATTTCACCTTCGACTCCCGCCGGTTGTCCAATCGACTTCGGAAGTCGCGCCGGACTTGGGAAAACGACCGATCCGAGTATTGCGCCGTAAATAACACCTTGATTTGGGGGCAGCGCCGCCTTCCACCCGGCAATCGGCTCGCCTAGCCGGGTGACCATCGCATCTTGTATCGCTAAACCGTCGGCAATTGAGCTAGGCCGGCACGATTCCGGCAGAGACGTGAGGCGTTCTCCGCTTCGCCTCGCCCTTATCAGCAGCGACGAAGCTTCTTCGATGGCTTTGCTGTCCATTGCGTATCCCCAAAACTCCTAGAATTTCGAGCCAGTGAGATTGGGCGCGGCGCGGAGCAGATGTCTATCGCTTTCTTTTCAGGTCCTAATGAAATTCTCAAGCTTCGCCACTTTCCGTGAAGTTCGGTGCTGCAGGTCTAGTAATTGAGCAAGGGGCTTATCCCGCTCGTCCGCCTTCAGTGCGGGCCAGGCATCTGGCGCTGTGCCGGATCGAGCGCCGGCCGCCGCGGCTCGACCTGACGGTCTATCCCTATCTACCGAGAGCTACGGTGGCGACCACCTCGGCCAAAGCCTATATGGGTCTTCTGACCGGGGCGGCGCCATGACCGACACCCCGCAAGTGCTGCTCGCCCATCATCTGAAGGCGCTCAAGCTGCCGACGTTCTTGCGCGAGTATGACAAGCTCGCCCGGAGTTGCGCCGCCGAGGGGGTTGATCACCCCCGTTACCTGCTTCGCTTAGCCGAGTTGGAGCTGATCGACCGCGAGCGGCGGACAGTCGAGCGCCGCATCAAGGAGGCGAGATTCCCCGCGGTGAAGAGCCTGGACAGCTTCGACTTCGCCGCCATCCCCTCGCTCAACAAGGCCCTGGTGCTGGAACTCGCCCGCTCGGAGTACGTCGCCCGCCAGGAGAACGTCATCGCGGTCGGAAACAGCGGCACTGGCAAGAGCCATATCGCCCTTGGGCTCGGTCTCGCCGCGTGCCAGAAAGGACTGTCGGTCGGCTTC
>Ga0209517_10004913_pt1 | contig 17278 bp, 15 predicted proteins | sample PeaSoiMetSII2010_FD_187695 | JGI IMG/M metagenome (GOLD analysis project Ga0209517, IMG submission 187695) | Peat soil microbial communities from Weissenstadt, Germany - SII-2010 (SPAdes) (version 2) | ecosystem: Environmental > Terrestrial > Soil > Wetlands > Peat | place: Germany...
CGGCGACACTGGTGCGCCAGTGCGCAGTGGAGGACTTCATGGGCGAGTGTTCCCTCAAGTTCCGCTGGGTTGAGTTCATCCACGAAGGCCGGGTTATAGACAATCCGCGAGCCGTCAGTCGCCATTGTTGGCAAACTTCCGGGTAACAGTTTCAACCCCAAGCTGAGCGTGCCGAAAAATGGCTGCCCAAGCAAGAGCTGAACCCGCGCCCGGGTCAGCTTTTGTGCCGTGGTCGTGTGAGAAGGCTTCACGCCGCCCTCCCTTCGTTCGGCACGGGGATTAAGTACCCACTCATATATCCCCCCATCCGTGCAGAAATGGCCGCCGCGGCTTTGGCAGTTTCCGTTCTTACCGACTCCGACTTCCGGAGCTCTTGGGGATCGACCAGCAGCGAGGAGCGCACCTGGGCAGCCAGCCGTTCCAGTTCCGGGTCCCCTGTGACGTTCAGCTTGGGCAGAACATCGACGAGTTTCACCAGGTTGGTGACCACGGAATCGCGGCAATTCCGCATGCGGAATTGCCGCGACTATTCCGAGTCCCTGACTATTACCAGGTAATTTCGTTCCTTGTTGCGTTTTCTGGCAAGAACCCCACACGAGTCGGCATTGTTGTTGCCGGTGAGAAATGGTATCGATTGCGCCGGCTGGGCGAGCAGCGGTCCCTCTTCGTGGGTAAGCTCTCTCCAGGTTTCTATACGTGAGTTTTGGGTGGGCGCACAGTGCTTGCGGGCAGAATGAAGGGATTCCATTCTGATCCGGAGCCGCCTAATGAGTGACCGCCGTTGTCATTACTGTCAGCGAGTTTTTCGGCCTGTTCCTTATCATCCCCAGCAACGGGTTTGCAGCCGGCCCGACTGCCAGCGGCAACGCCGCCGCGATTATCACCGGCAGAAGATCGCTTCCGATCCGGTTTACCGGCAGGTGTGTTTAGAGAGTCCGGGCAAGTGGCGCAAGGCGCATCCTGGCTACTGGAATCTCTACCGCCGGGACCATCCTCAGCAGGTGGAACGGAATCGCCAGCTACAACAATTCCGTGACCAAAAGCGTCGGGTGCGGAATCTTGCAAACAACAACTTGGCTTTCGGCCTAAGGCATTGTGCTGCTGAGGTTTGGCTGCTCGGCCCGGCCGCTAATGATCTTGTAAACAACAACTTGACCGCCTCCCAACTGTTGATTCTTCAACCGGTTGGGCCTCCCCTGACGGCCAGGAAGCCTTCTTGCAAACAACACCCCTCTGGCCTCGCCCGCGGCGCCGACTTATAAACAGAACATGCCGAAGGTGGACCCGATCAACGGAATTCATCGGCGCGAGGGTGGCGAGCACCGGTTGATGCACCGTAACGCAAACCATCTCGGCGCGGCCGACCGAACCACAACCAAGGTATTTTCGCGGCACCTGTGCCGACTCCGGCGGAGATTATCAGTACTCGTTTGAAAGGCGAAAAAGAATCACACCTATGAAGTGCATCATCGATGAGGGGGTGGTTCTCTCGCGGCCCCTGGAGGGTCCGCTGGCGGTTCAGGTCCCTGTATTCGCGAAGTGGGCAAGCGAACAGGGATATGCGCGGTATTCCCGGTACCGGAAGGTTCTGCTCGCGGCGTGTTTTAGTAGATGGCTCGGACAGCAGGCCGTCAGCTTGCGTCGGGTCTCCTCTGAGCATCTGGCCCGCTACCTGCGATCCCGCGCTCGCCGCGTGCAGATCCAGCAGGAGGATGCGACCGCATTGAGACAGTTCATGAGCTTCCTACATGGCCAAGGGGTGATTCCCGTTGAGAAGATTGCACCGCTCCGGCTGACTCCGGTGGAGCAAGAGGTACTGGCGTTCGAGCACTACTTGCGCCACGAGCGTGTGCTGTCTAGTGAGACCATCACCCGCTATGTCCCCTTCATCCGCGCTTTTCTCACCCACCGGTTCGGCCACCGACCGGCCATGCTCTCACGCCTATGCGCCGGCGACGTCGTGCGGTTTGTTCAACACCAAGCCCCACGCATGCATGTGAAGTGCGCCAAACTCCTGACCGTAGCGTTGCGATCGTTCCTGCGTTACCTGCGCTATCGCGGGGACATCGCATGTGATTTGGCCGCCGCAGTTCCCACCGTGGCTAACTGGTCGATGACGTCGATCCCCCGCGCCATTTCGGCGGATTCCGTGCGCCGGGTGCTAACCTCCATCCCGCGGAGTACCGTGATGGGGCGTCGCGACTATGCCATTGTGGTCTTGCTTGCGCGCCTCGGATTACGTTCGAGCGAGGTGGCCTTTCTCGAGCTCGAGGATATTGACTGGGATGCGGGACAGGTGAGCATACGAGGGAAAGGTAGTCAACCAGCCGCGCTCCCTTTACCTGAAGATGTCGGCAAGGCGATCGCCGCGTACCTGCGGGACGGACGGCCCCGCAGCACCAGCCGCCGCGTATTCTTGCGAACCAGAGCGCCCATCCGCGGCTTTCTGGGCCGGAGTGCCATTGGAGCAATCGCAAAACGTGCCCTCGGGCGCGCGGGCGTCAACGCCCCCACCCAAGGCACGCATCAATTTCGCCACGCCTTGGGAACCCAGATGCTGCGCCACGGCGCCTCGCTGGCCGAAATCGGCGAAGTGTTGAGGCACCGTAGTCCCGAAACTACCAAGATCTACACCCACGTGGACCTCGATAGGTTACGGACGCTCGCGCTGCCGTGGCCGCGAGGTGCGGGATGAGCACGCTCCGGGAAGCAGTTCAGGAGTACTTGGAGATGCGACGCGGCTTGGGATTCAAGCTGCAGGATGCTGGCAAGCTGCTGCTCAAATTCGTTACGTTCATGGAGCTGCACCACGCCTCCTATATTACGTCCCAGTTGGCACTCGCTTGGGCCCAGCAACCAGCGAGCGTGCAACCGGTAGAGTGGGCTCATCGACTGAGCATCGTGCGTGGCTTTGCACGCCATCGGAGCGCGACCGATCCACGCACGGAGATTCCGCCGGATGGCTTGCTGCCGTTTCGCCCCAACCGGGCACGACCCTACCTATATTCGAACCAGGAGATCAAGGCCTTACTGCGCGCGGCGCTGGCGCTGCCCAGCCGCGGGGGACTGCGGCCCTGGACCTACTATTGCCTGTTCGGGCTGCTGAGCGTCTCGGGCATGCGCCTCGGCGAGGTGCGCAACCTCGAGCTTCAGGATGTCGATCTCCGGACGGCGCTGCTAATCATCCGAGGTTCGAAGTTCGGCAGGTCTCGGCTGGTTCCCTTACACGCGTCGACCCGTGACGTCCTCGCGGGCTACCTCAGACGACGCCACCGGCTGTGGGCGACCCGGGCCGTTTCGTCCTACGTGTTCGTATCCAACCGAGGGACTCGGTTAGATCGCGCCGCGATTCATCGAACCTTCTATGCGTTGTCCCGACAGATCGGTTTACGTGGTCCATCCGATCGTCACGGGCCGCGTCTGCACGACCTGAGACACCGATTCGCCGTGATGACACTCTTGCGGTGGTACCGCTCCGGCGAAGACCCCGAACGCCTCTTGCCAATCCTGTCTGCCTACCTCGGCCATGTGCATGTGAGTGATACCTTCTGGTATCTCAGTGCTTGGCCCGAGCTGATGCGCGAGGCGATGTCCCGCCTGGAACGATGCTGGGAGGGCCAGTCATGATCACTACCACTACCAACCTCGCTCCCTTGTTGGAACGGTTCTTCACCCAGCGGCTCATGCAGCAGCGGCAGGCCAGTCCACATACGATCAGTTCGTATCGCGACACCTTCCGTTTGCTGCTGAAGTTTACGCAGCAACGGTTGCACACGCCGCCCTCGCGCCTGAAGTTAGAGGAAATCGATGCGCCGTTGGTCGTGGCGTTTCTCGATCATCTCGAGAAGCATCGAGGGCTAAGCGTGCGCAGCCGGAATGTACGCCTGACCGCTATCCATTCCTTCTTTCGCTCCGCGGCCTTCGAGGCACCCACCCATGCCGCGCAGATCCAGCGCGTGCTGGCCATCCCCAGCAAGCACTTCACACGGACCCAAGTCCACTTTCTCACCCGTCCCGAGGTCCAGGCGCTGCTCGCTGCGCCCGATCAACTCACTTGGTTCGGCCGGCGCGATCACGCCTTCCTCTTGGTGGCGGCGCAGACGGGCCTCCGCCTCTCCGAAATGACGGGGTTAACACGCAATGACGTCATGCTCAGTGCGGGTGCCCATGTGCGTGTCATCGGGAAGGGCCGCAAAGAACGGTGCGTCCCTCTAGCCAAACCCACTGTCGCCATATTGAAAACCTGGTTACGCGAACGCCCACGCGGGAACGGGCAGATCCTGTTTCCCAATGCCCGAGGCACCCGCCTCAGCCCCGACGGCGTTCATTACTTGTTGGTCCGGCATGCCACGGCCGCCGCCAAGGTCTGCCCGTCGTTGAAAGGGAAACGCGTCACTGTCCATGTCCTGCGCCACATTATGGCCCTCGACCTGCTGCAAGGGGGCGTGGATCGCTCTGTCATTGCTCTGTGGCTCGGGCACGAATCAGTTGAAACGACGCAGATCTACTTGGAGGCGACCTTGGCGATGAAGGAGAAGGCGCTCGAGAAAACCAAACCGTTGAACGGCAAATTCAGACGCTTTCGACCCCGGGACCAACTACTTCGTTTCCTCAACAATCTGTAGGTTCTAACCAGACTATGCCGAGTGACTCGCAAACCCCACCTACTTTCGAACGGCAATCACCACGCGAGCGGAGCGGGTCGCTATGGTCACTCGGCATAGTCCGTCACGCGGAATAGTCGCGGAAGGGATGTTCAACCCCCTCCCCCGTCACTTTGTAGGCTTGGAGGCGTTCGGCCAGGTGACTGACAGCCTCGTACAGCCGCTGCCAAAGCTCACGACTCGCAACCTGAAGCGATGCCTCGACGGCGGCGGTGATCTGACGCTTGATTCGCTCTTTCTCCTCGTCGCCCAGTGTGACTCGGAAGTCGCCTGCATCCGGCAGAGGCATCACTTTGGTTTCGAAAGAGAACTTAGAACGGAGTTCTTCGGGAGCCGGATAATCCTCCGAACGGAACAGACCGCCAAGTCGTACCCTGGCCTCCTCCACAAGCTGTCCGAACTGTTGGGTCAAGGTATCGATGGCTGGTGTGAACTGGTTCGAAAGCTGCCGCATTCTCTCCGTGTGGTCCATATACGCTGCTGCTGGGAGCACGCGATAGCCGTTATCGTCCCAGGGCAGGGTCATGAAGTAGTGATCCTGACGGGCCTCGCTCACGATCTTTTGGACCTCGGCGAGCGCCGCCTTGGGGAGAAGCACTTTGTGATAGCGGCCGGCATCGGGCTGCGCGCCGTGGCGCTGCGCGATTTCCTCAGATGCTTCGGGGTCGTGTTTCCGCGCCGACCACATACTGATGGAAAGCGAGCACAGCATGGCCCGCGAAGACAGAGATGGTTCTGGAGTCGAGATGGAGTTCATGGCAATATCTCCTGGGTCCTTTTGGGAGGTCTTTCTGGGAAGGCAGGAAAGGGAGAACTGACCCTTCCCGATTCTCGCTAAGCACGGGGATTCATAGCTGGGTTAACGTCCGATGGCAAATGCCGTCGTGCCGATCGTTCACAAAACCGGCAGCCATACGGGGGTATATAATATCGGCGTGAGCGGTAGCGGCGGTGATACCGGCTACGACTATCAGGCGAATGCGATTGCATACGTGTCCGCGCACGCGCTGGCTGGACAGCCTCTGGCCTGGTTTGAGAATCCCCATGATGTTCCCGCAAGCTGGCTTGTAGAGACAGGTGGGCCTGGAGATGATCTCCGGATCATTTGTCTATACGGCTTGCCCATCGAGGTTCAAGCGAAGCACGGGTTACAGCGCGGTGAAGAATACGACAGGACACTTCAGAAGCTCATCAATGGCCTCCAAAATGCTCATGACCTTCGAGCCGTACTGCTGGTAGACCGGCACGCGAGCCAAATAATTCGTAGCGATCTGAAAGACGACCTTGTCCGCCTTGGCCAAGGCCGCACTGATGGGATGAAGCCGATCACGCAAGCCCTACTGTGTGAATTGAACGCCGGGGATCAACCGGACCCTGAGGTCTTCGACAGGCTTCGAATTGTTGTCGTTGATCTCGACACGGGCGCAGATGGGGTTGCCGCTGCTCAAGCTCTCTTGTCGGGTGTCGTAGAACCGAATAATTGCCAGACAGCCTACGACTTGCTTGGCAAGCGCGGCCACACCTTGATCAAGGCACGCGGGCGCGATGACGTGCACAAATGCGCAGAATTCCTGAACCAGCGCGTTGGGCTGGTGCGCACGGGGCATTCCCCAGCTATTTCAACTAATCGGTTCGCCGAGTGGGTTCGGTCAAGCAACAAGACCTTCTACTCGCCTGCCTTGAAGCGGCATTTTTCGGTCCAGCACGCGTGGGCCCAAATGGCGCCTATGGGCCGGCTGGTCGACACTCAATTAACGGCGCCCGCAACTGATCGCCTTCAAGAGCAAATCGAGCGACATCAAGACTGGGCACATCGGGTAAGGGGTCGATGGGGTCTCGATGCGGTCACTGCCGATGCATTTGTGGGCTCATATCGACTTTCCGCTATCGTAGGTGGGCCGGGCGCCGGAAAGACGACGCTATGCAAGCGGCTTGCCTTTTTCGCCTCCGCGGACCGACTGGTGGTCTATGTGCCCCTGCGCACGGTCGCAGCACTCCTGGGTCATGGCTCCACATTCGAAAGCGCGATGATTGAAGCTGGGACGGAGAGTTCGGGCCAATCGTTCACAAATGGCAGGCACATCCTTGAGCTGGCCGATCTCCTGGTCGCCGACGGGTTGGACGAGTGCGATCCGCGCCGAGCGGATGTTGCAAGCGGCCTTTCTCGTTGGGCGCAAAGTCACCCTCACAGCAGCATCTGCGTACTCACCCGGCCCGTCGGTCACGACCCTGGTTTGCTGCCCGGCTTCTCACATGCGGAACTTCTCCCACTCGATGACGACACTATTCGTGACGTCGCGAAGTGGATGATAGAGTCTCAATGCGGCGCCGGGCAGGCTCCGCCGGTGCTTCAACGGTTCCTCGATGCCATCAGAGAGGGCCATCAAACTAGCGTCGCCTCCATTGCAGCGCGTAGTCCTTTGTTCCTGAGTTTTCTTGTCCGCCTGTTCGTCGATGGCCAGGAGATAAACGGTAAACGAAGCGTCTTATTCAGCAGGATCGTGGAACTTGTCCGGATGTCGCCCCCCCTCAATCGAGGGTCTCTGGAAGGGGAAGTTGACGGCGCAACGGCATGGACTGCCGCAGAGATAACAGGATGGAGTTGCATCACGCAGCCAGATCGCCCAGCTTCTGAAATCTGCTCGTCGATCGCTCGCGAACTCGGAGGAGGGATCGATGCGGCTCGCCGCGCGGAGTCTGCAATTCATCGCTGGGAAGAGCACGGCTTGATAGAGCCAGTAACGGCAGGATCGCTGGATGCCCTTGTGTTCGTCCATCCTGCTTTGGGGGAATATCTCGCCGGGCGGAGGCTAGCCCAATTCAGCGCCGCAGAGTTCGCGCGGGCGATTACAGATTATCGCCGGAGGGCGCGGTGGCGTGAACCCATTGTCCTCGCGGCAGGCAGCGGCGCGGCGCAGCGGGTCGTCGACACGCTTTTGGCGCTGGATTCACCGGATGACCCCGAGTCACCCGAGGCGCTCATTGCTGCGTCAGCCCTTGCCGAGAGCGAATTGGGAGCAGTTGCTCAAGATACGATCGAGAAGGTGGCAGCGCAGCTCAAATTACGGCTCTGCTTACCGATTCCGCTAATAGCAATCGATGCAGGCGTAGCTATTGCCGAGATCGCACCCACGATACCGGACTTGGCTGCGGGGATTGCCCTGGAGCTGTGGGATCATCCACAACGTTGGACTAGATTGGCGGCAATTTGTTCGGGCATCTCAGGCGGGTCACGATTAATCCCAGTGGAAAAGATCGTTCACTGGATCGAGGGGCTTACACCTTTGAAATTTTTTTCATGGGGCCCTGACTATCCGGAGTGGCCATCTGAAACCTACAGGCTTCAGGCATCGGCCCTTCCTGGCGCGTTAAGACGAATAGCAACTGAGCTCCCGGCGTCAGCTGCCGAAAAAATTGTAACTGCGTTTCTCTCGCGCGGGGACCTCCCCTCGGGATTAATCGACGCTGCGGCATCAAAGCTGAATGAGAAGCCGTATTCAGACTGAGTCTATGGCACGCGGCGCGACAGGATCAATAGCACTCTCGAGTTTTTCCAAACAGCGCTCAAAGCTAGCGAGGCCCTCGCGGCGGTCGAGCGAGCGCTCCTGGAATGTGTCATTCGAGCGTGTGGCCGGGAGCGCGACACCAGCTTCGACCAGCCTTCTGAATGCCGGCTCATCGGAACGCTGCTCAGCTCCATGGAATATTGGGACGTTTCGCTTCCCGACCTAAAAAGCGTTGGCGCGGAGGCTTCGCCGGTGCTGGTAGAAACCCTGCGCGGAATGATTCGCGCGCTTGACTTGGACCCTGACAAGCTCAGTGATGAGGCGAATTCGTTTCTGAATCGGCCATTAGACCGCTCGGGGACTCGGGACACCCGTCTTTGGCAAACTCCGCGACTCAAGATGGATCCTGATTGGAGAAAGGCTCGTGATTCCAAGCCCGACGTAAATATTCTTGCTGACGCTCTCCAGCACGCGTCACCGTTTATAGCCTGGAACGCGGCGCGATTGTTCGCCGCCTGTACCGATGCTCCATCTCGGCGGGGACTCCTTAGGGATGTGATGTTCAATGGACGAGGGCAGACTCTCCGGCTCATCGACATGCTGGCTACTTCTGTCTGGGGCGAAGAGGCGTTTGGTGAAATTCTCGGCAGATTTGGCAAGCCACTATGCCCTGGGTGCGGTTACCTATACAAGCCCATGCTACGAGCGGCCGACAATCTCGAACAGGTTCAACTCGGTGTCGATACCGCGTTGGATGGTGCCGCCTTTGAAGATCCGAGGACCGCTGAGTTGGCTGCTGAGGCTTTACGGATAGTCCCTAAGGAGGTGCTGCTTCCGCATCGGAGCCGGATCCTTGAACTTCTTGAGGTGTGGAAACGCCGCGGCTCATGGTGCTACGGGTGCGAGAGAGTGGTACCCGGGTCGTTCTGCGAGAATTGTCGCGTCGTGCCTCCGCAGCCGAGAGAGCACCTTGTTTATCTCGCATTCAAGGCGGGTGCGCTGAATTTCCAGGATCTTTTGAGGCTGGCCAACGAGCGAGGATTCAATTCGGCCGACGCCGCGACGAAAAGCCTTTCACAATGGGCATTCACCGATCCAAAGATCATGCGGGCCGTGATCGAACAAATAGACGCTGAGTCAGCTCCAAATGAACTTATAAAGGAGATTCTCGGGCAACCGGCTGATCAGTTGCGGAATAACTCGCATGAACTGCTTTCCCTGCTAAGCTCACATTCGGCGGTCGCGCGCGCACGCGTAATTGAGTCTTTCAGCTCGGGGTGGGTTGCTGCAAATTTGGCGAAAGCCTCGGCGAAGAAGGCATTGGAAGATGTTTCACCCTTTGTTCGCTCCGCGGCTGCCAAATTTCTTCGAACACAATCTTCGATCTGATCACGGCGATGGCCGAGCCGAGACCCTAAGTCACGGAGCAAGCTAGGTAAGCGCAGATGTGGGCGCATTTGCCCTTTGTCGCGGCTCTGTCTCAGGATATGACACCGGCCAATGACCATTGCATACGCGGGAACTGGTCTCCAATCGACACCCACAAATTTGATGGCCGGCGAACGGCCCCCAAAGATAACGGTTAAATGAAAAGCCGCAGAGGAACGCAAATTACGCATGCCTCCGCGCTATCAACTTGCGGAATTTCTCGAGGACGCCCACTTGCCCGACCTACTCGGAAATTGTCCCAGACACACTCGTGGCACCTCGGTTCGCCGCGCTCAGAATGGATCAGTTCCGTTTAACGCCATAGTGTGGACCATCACTACGCGATAGCGTGATGGTTCTCCACGGCCCACTTGGTGTAGCCAGCGGTACAGCGAATGGCCGGCTCACGGAGCGTGGCGTCGCGCACACAGAGCACGCGAAACTCGGTCGGCAGGCGATTCAGGTACAGGCAGATGCGGTCGAAGTTGGTGTCGCAGGCGCAATGGGCCAGGGCCGAAGCCACTGCGTACTGCGCGGCTGCATTCTCCGGTACCGGTTCCTGAGTCGGGTTCAATAGAATGGCATCGATGTTGGGCAGTTCGCGGAACATCCGCAAAAATGCCGAGAACTCCGTGGCCGCGCCGGCCCCCACTGCTCCCGCTATGACTTCGTGCTCAATCGCCGGGTTCGATTGCGAGTCGAGGGAATCGAGAATGCGCGAGACAAATTCCCAGGAACGTGGTGACGGGAACGCGTTGGCGTCACGGTCGAACGCACTCAGCAACTCCGGCCGGAAACGAAGGAAAGCAATCACCTCAGGACGAATCCCCGCCTGAATCGCCCATTCCGACCATTCCTGCACATCTACCTCAAACTCCAAATGGACGAAACGATTCCGGAGCGGAGTCGGCATCCGTGTTGTCACTGCCCGGTCCGAATCGCGATTTCCGGCAGCGATAATGGCCCAGCCATTGGGCAGGCTGTATTCCCCGAGCTTGCGGTCCAGGACCAACTGATAGCAACTGGCCTGAACCATGGCCGGCGCCGCATTCAGTTCGTCCAGGAAGAGGATGCCCGATCCGTTCTGCGGCAGGAACTCCGGCGTCGCCCACTTTGAACGACCATCGCTGCCAAGGAACGGCAGACCCCGTAGGTCGACCGGATCGAGCAAAAGTGCCCGAACGTCCTGGAGCGTGATTTTCAAAGCTTCGGCAAGCTGACGGACAATGGCACTCTTCCCTACTCCAGGTCCTCCCCAAATAAAGACAGGTTGCCGAGCTGCCACGTGTGACTGGAACCATAAAATGGCCGATTGGAACCATAATGTGGCCGCCGGCGCTGTACCGCTAAAGCATAAGTTGGCCGGAAATAAAGCATAAATTGGCCGCGGATCGGTCGCGTGGTCCATCGGAGTGCGCCAGAATTTTATGCTCCGGAGCGCCAAGGCACCCTTCATTATGTAGAGGAGAGGGCAAGGAGGGTCAGCTTCACTTCAGGAAGAATGAAATGCTCTCTCTTCGGCCCGGAGTCGCCCATGAGTGCCAGCACTCGCCGGCGTGATGGATACTTGCCGGCAATCAACACGTCGGTGGCAATGCGACGAACTCTTTCAGAGAAGGCCACGCGCCTTCTTAAAACTTCCTGTTCCTGATGCTTGGCATAACGTTGGACAATGAGACACCAGATTCGCGGGAACAACTTTTTGAGATTCCCGTGATTAGTTCCAAGTCTCGCTGCCAAAGCGCGACCGGAGGGTGGCGGTTCCTCAACCAAGGCGGCCTGTAAAGCGGACTGTAGTTCCTCTCGCCTCCGATAACGTCGCTGCGCGGAACGACGGGCTAACTCTCGATACTGGCCGGGGAAACGCCTTCGCAGCATATCCCTGGAAAAGCCGTATTGCTTCTTAAAGTCTCGTAATGTGGGCGGCGGAGATTCCAGAAGGGCCGCTTTCACGGTCGCTTCAAGGTAAGAGAGACGGGCGGCCCGAAGAGTCTTATAAAAGTTGGGGAAGTGCGTGTAGATTCTGTGCGGTTTTATCCTAAGCGCCCTCGCAATTTGTTTTATTGTCGGTAGGGGCCTTTGCTGGAGAGCACGCCGAAGAGCTCCCTTGATTTTCCGGTCAGAAATATCTGCCGGCGCAGAATGTGAAGATGGAAGAGCAGGACGGTCAACCCTGTTGGGGTGCGCATGCGCCTCATACTGCCTGACAATCTTGCGGGCATTCTCCCAATCCGGATCGCCAGCGCTCAGTCTTTCTGTCAGGAGGCGAAACAGGGGGATGCCCAGCCGATAGCAAAGTCTGTTTAGAGTGGTAAAAGCGGGAAGCTTGCGTTCAGTGAACCAGAATATGAGAACGCAAGTGCTCAGTCCGGCAGCACGAGCGAAGGCAGAGGCGTTACCTCCAGCCAAGTCGCGAACGCAACCTTGTAGATTCGCCCACATGATGTCTCTCGAGGGCGGCGGCTGCAATAGTGGAGCAATCGCCAGCAATCGGGCGATCCCCTCCGTCATGAAACGAGCGCGGTCTGAAACGGCATCTGAACTACTTCCTGGCTCTTGGTGATTTTCGCTGCCAAGCCAGTGATTGCAAAGTGGGCAGCAGCCAGGGCGCGACCTCGGCCTCAGGACGTAGGGTCGGCCTCTACAGTGGGGACAGCTCTCGGTTAACCTCCATTGATGTATAAGACATACGGAGACATCTGCCAATGCCCAAAGCAAGGGCTCGTAAATGACCTGACCTGAGGCCTGCCACTCCTGGTAGCAAGCGGCGCACCAAGCGCGACGACTCCGCAGCAATCCCTGGCTGCTGAATATTCCCTTCCACACCGCAGTCGAAAGATACCGGAGGTTGGCAACTCCTGTGGATTCTTCCAGCGTGTAGATCCAATCGCTCACCCGGTCTGTCATTCCATTTAAGGTGTGGGCATCTTCCAGAAAGTGTCGCTTCCACTCTTCCCTGATCTCCAGAGTGCCGGCCAGTTTCGCTTGGAAGAAGCGGAACCGGAGATATTTCGCAAGCAATGTGTTAGTCGAGACGTCGTGTGCTTGGGCCAATCTGGTGATGTAACTGGTCAGGCTTTCGATTAGCCCTGTCCCTACGCCAACAGGAGGCAGGTGATAAAGTCCCGTCCGAGGACTTAGGCCGGGAAGTCGAAAATCCAGCAGATCGTAGATTCTCGGATCAGGCATACGCCAGCTCTGGTAATCCGATCTTGTCCCGTTTGGGATTCCTTCGGGCGCAACGCCCCTTTGCCCGAACCGGAGCATTCCGTTGCGCCCGACCATCTGTCGGCACTGTGATGGCTTCTCCAATTCCCAGCAGGTTGCGCAGCCGTGAGCGCGAGGCGTCATCCTCATTCAATCGGACCTCGCCCTCCCTGGCCTCGATCAAGATCCGCTCGCACTGTGACGCCAGTAGAGCTGTCTCTTCCAGATGCCTTTTATGCAGAGTGGGCTTTCCCTCATCCAGCGCAACAGCCAGCGCGCGCATTAACCATTCTTTTAGAATGCCCACGCACCCAATAGACCGCTCATAAAGCAGGTCTATCCAGAGTGAAAGGTCGCATGGCTCCGGCAGCGGGAGCTGAGCTTGAAAGGTCAGGAGGATGTTGCGGAAGGTTTCCAGGTCCCGTTTGTCCTCGCAGCGGTAACGGCGGAAATGGATATCCAGGCTGCGCCGACTGAGCTGGCCACTGAGATTTCGGAACGCCATCAGCTCGTAAGTTCCCAAGAGGACATGGACGATCTTCGTTTGGCTGGCCATGGACTTTACGACATCCAGTTGATCGGCCAGTTTCCGTCCGGAAGCTATTCTGCCGAGATGTTGAGCTTCATCAAGGAATACGGCGACTGGACGTCGGTGACGTAATGCTTGCTCGACAGCATACTGCAGTTCAAAGCCGGCTCGCGGCGCCGGTGTGAACTGTCCCCTGCTATTTCGTTCTCCATTCAGCTTGTCATCGATCAGCGGCTCATTCATCTGCCGAAGCAGCCGGGCAAAGTGGTCCTTCCAGCTGAAGTTTCCATTTAGAGGAGCCATCGTGTTAACGCTGACAAATGGAATCCGCCCGCGATCTGATTCGAGCGAGGGAAGCAGTTCCTCAGTCAGCAACTGCTCCACCTTCAGCCTCAACGTCGTCTTGCCGACGCCAGTCGGCCCCAGCACAAGAATGAGCGAGCCGGGCGCCGCAGACTTGATGGCGCTCAACAGGCGCTCTTTCATCTCCAAGAGGAGAGGATGAGCTATGGTGAAACATCGAAATCCTTGCAATGGATCCACATCAGCCCGGGCAGTCATTCAGAACTCTCCATAGACTTCGGGAGATTTCGAGTTGTTTCCCTCCAACATCTTGCGCAGGCACTGAGCTTTCCCGCTGGGTTCCACTGCCGTGCTCGGCGCGCAGTCAGCCTGTGCTCTGCGCACCTCCATATCTGCCCGACGTTGGGCCAGGACCGTTTCTTGTGTTTCCGCAGCGGCTAGGAACTCCGCGAGTTTCTTCGCCGTAGTCGCAGAATGCGAAGAGTGGTTCTGCCAGCGCTTTCGAAGTTCTTCGGCAGCCAGTTTCAGTTCCTTGTGAGACCGTCCCTGAAAGGCATGGTAGTACTCGCTGTGACATTCAACCCACTGGTTGTCCACGAAGGCGTGGATGGTGCCGATATCGAAGGGGTCGTAGCGGACTTCCACGCGCGAATTGCCGAGGCGCGGATCTCTAAAAAACTCGCACCAATAATAGAGGTAATTGACCTTAACGCCCCTTCCCGGCAAGACCTTGGCTGTCCCCCGTCTGGGAGTGGGCAACGTGTAGATCAGAAACTCGCGGTCGTAGGGGATCAGACGGTGGTCCCTCTCCCCGCTCATCGCCCATCCCGCCTCATAAGCCTCGCGTGGGCTCCGTCCGAGAGCAGGGTGGTCCATACTGTCGTAAACCTCATAGGAATACTTGGCAAGTTGCTCTTGAAGTTCTCTGAGCGACCAAACAGCCTGGCCTTTCGGATCAACGCCTTTGGTGACCTGCCGAACGTGGCGCGTGATCTGGGTATTGCCGCGCAGATTATGGACAAACTCGGAGTTCAGCGTGCCGAACAGGCGCTCGCAAACCGAGCCGAAGCGCGCCTTGGAAGGCGGCCGCGTCTTTTTCGTGCATTGGTAGCGGGCCAGGAGGGTTTCGAAATAGGTGCTTTCAAACTCAGGGCCGCCGTCAACAACCAGAATCTGTGGCAATCGGCTGTGGCGGTAGACGCATTCCCGTATGACCATCATGCAAGACCTGTAGCTGGGGGCATCAAAAGTGAGGTAAAACCCCAGGAACCGGCGAGAAAATGCGTCGGTCATGATGGTCAGCCAAGGGCGGCCAAGCGCTCGTCCGGTCAGCGAGCAAACTAATTCAATGTCCAGCTCCGTGTGGTCGATATGTACGATTTCAAACGGCCGCCCGCCGTGACGAGGCGTCGTCTGCTCCAACTGCCAGTAAAAAGGTTCCTGTCCATAGGCAGCACGGTGACCGCGCCGTTTCAGCGTCTGCTCAAAGCCTCCTCTTTTTCGAATTTCACGGCTGAAGGTCTTATAGCTCGGCGCCTTGATGCCCTGCTTTTCGCATTCCAGCCGTAGTGCGATCCACGATGCCCACTTCCTTTTTTGTTTCTGCGTCTCGTAATCGTCCTTTATGAAGCGGGTCATCAGAGACGCTGTGGCGTCGAGCAGTTTGCGATTGGAGTTTCCGCGTCCGGCCATGTTCGAAAAGAGCCCGAGGAACCCGTTCCCAAACCGGCGGTCTGCTTCTTGGTATTTCGCTGCCCACCGGCGGAGGGTGCGCACGGGCTCTGAGAGTCCTTCCTTGTTGCCTTCGAGGAACTGGCATGCACATTGGTAACGATGGTTGGTCCGCCTGAGTTCATCCTCATTGGCTCCCAAGATACGCCGCAACAACTCCGAGTTCTCACTGCCAGCCACGCCGGTAATGCTCCGTTCTTTCATCAGCTGCTCGAAACTCAAGCGCGGGAGTTCCAGTACGGTGGGATCGTCGCCCAGGAGGCTGACGAAATCGGGGCTGACATTGACCACTTTCCATGGACGGCCATTCCAGCTGATCGCGCTGCCGGCGACGGGAATCAATTCCAGAGGTGCCGTGGGTGAAGCAGGGCGGCATGGATGCGCTGCCTTCAACAGGTGAGGGCTGGCAAAAACTCTTACTGTCCCGGGCTCGCTCAACCGCGTTGACCACAAATCAACGCAAAGTTGACCTTCAGCAATCAAGAAATAAACCTGGTCATGGCTGCAGAATACTGCGAGGCCGGCCAAGAGCTGGTCAAGCGTGATGCCCGGGAGGGCTGCAACATAGGCGCGAACCTTTTCCGCCGTTGCCGACGGGACGGAGACAGTGCCCCGAAAGTAATCTTCCAGGAACTGCATGTTGGCCTGGAATATCCAGTTAATGTCCTTTGACGACCGGACCTCATAGTTGAGGCCCAGCCGCGCTGCGTAAGACTCGCCCGGCGGGCACCGCCAACGACTACCGTCGAACTGATACCGGTTCGGGGCTTGCTCAGCCAAGCGACGGAGATCGTCTTCGGTCTTGCATTCTATCCAGCCGGCGCGATCTGTTCGGATGGCAAAGTAATCAGCGGTATGCAGCACTCCGACCTGCTTGCCGGAAAGGGCTTTGTACTCAAGCTTGATTGGCGGGGGCTGGTCGTAATACTCCAGGCAGGCGGGATCGTGCTCCATCACGTAAACTTCTGCGAGCTCAACCCGATGACTCTCGAACTGGATAGTAACTCCCATCTTCCTGCTCGGATAACGCCCGCACACGTTGCGACGACCGCCGCCCACACGTCGCGCAGGGTCAGATGCTCGCATCTGACGAACTACACGTTGAGCCTCATGAGAGATGCGAAGCCGCTGAAACCAAGTTTGCAGTTCGGCCTCCGTGAGCATCCGCCACCTCCCGCAGTCATGTCTTCACTGCGACTCTCTTGTCCAACTTCCTGGCGCGCTCCCGCTTCAATGCCTGGGCGTATCGTATTCCGGCTTCATTGATGAGCTGCTGCAGTCGCCGACCATTCTTGATGGCACTGGCAAGCTTCGAGGCCAGTTCGTGGGGTACGTAGATGGACGTCCTCCGCCTCCCTTTGCGGGCATAGAGCACGTAGCTGGCGTGCCCTCGCCCGCGGGCACACACCGGGCAGTTCTTGCGGATGCACGGGCAATGCCGCAGGGAAATTGAGCCCTCGGCCACTGGCCATAACTTCGCGATCGCACCTGCAAACCAGCCCTTCACATCATCAGTTGACTCGTGGCGCGCCATAGTATGTGCTCATAGTTGCATACGTACAAGCTCATTGCAAGGACTTTTTTCGACCCCAGTGAGGCTGACGGATGCTCGTCGGGCTGCTGTCGTGGGAACTCCAGCCTACCGGCTGTTGGGTACGTCCCTGGCCAAGCTAAGCAAGAACGTGGTGGTTCTCGACCGCGAATCGGACATAACCAGCGGTACAGCGAATAGCCGGTTGTCGAAGGCTGGCGTCGCGCACACACAGGACTCGAAACTCCGTCGGCAGCCGATTCAGGTACAGGCAAATGCGGTCGAAGTTGGTATCGGAGGCGCAGCGAGCCAGTGCCGACGCGACCGCATACTGCGCTGCGGCATTCTCCGGCACGGGTTCCTGGGTGGGATTCAGCAA
>Ga0209517_10004914_pt1 | contig 17274 bp, 17 predicted proteins | sample PeaSoiMetSII2010_FD_187695 | JGI IMG/M metagenome (GOLD analysis project Ga0209517, IMG submission 187695) | Peat soil microbial communities from Weissenstadt, Germany - SII-2010 (SPAdes) (version 2) | ecosystem: Environmental > Terrestrial > Soil > Wetlands > Peat | place: Germany...
AAATTCTCTCCCGCTGTCCATCGACCCGCCAATTCAACGTGCAGGTCGTGCCCATGAGTGCCCGAAAGACCTTCGAGAAATGCCCAGAATGCAGCATGATCAGCCCCATTCCGGAGTGTACTTGCGATTGCACTCTGGCGACGACTTCATCCGAAACGTCGTCATGGCGCTTGTGCGCCCACCAAACCAGCACGTCCGTCTTGTCCAGGACCTCTCGGGTCAGCCCATGTTGGGGATCATCCAGCGTTGCAGTACGCACTGAAAATCCGTCGCGCTTGAACCGTTGAGCGAGCAGCGAGTGGATGCCATCCGGGTAGAGGCGAGCGACCTCGGGTACGTTGCGTTCGTACCAAAACTCATTCCAGATCGTGATACGTGGCGTGGCGGCATCGTTCGGCATGTCATCTCCTCCTTGTCGCGCTGAGCGGTACCGACTTAAGCGACCTGATATCGCTCGACGATAACGGGATCGAGCTCTATTCCAAGGCCCGGACCTTCGGGAACATGGACAATCCCATCGAGCGGCCTGATCGGCGACTTCAAAAGCGCGGTTCGAAGGGGCTGATCCATGGCGTTGAATTCGAGATACGGGCAAATGGCGAGTGTGCTGATCAGGTGCATTGTTGCGGCCACCAGAATGTCCGAACTCCAGCAATGCGGTATCACGCAAACGCCCCGAGCTTCCGCATGGGCGGCGATGCGCAGACACTCCGTGAGCCCACCTGCGCGGGCGACATCCGGCTGGATGATTCGAAGCCTGCCGCTATCCATGAGCTCAGCGAAGCCAAAGCGAGTCGATTCCTTCTCTCCCGTAGCGATCGGCGTCGGAGAATGCGCAACCAATTCGCTCCAACCGTTCATGTCATCGGGCGAAAGTGGCTCCTCGAGGAAGTACACGCCGTGCTCAGCCATCGCATGGCCAAGCCAAATCGCTTTCTCCAGGGGGATCGGCATCCCCAGATCGATCATGATATCGATCGAGGAGCCCACGGCTTTCCTGACGGCGCGTACGCGCTCAACATCCTGCTCGACCTCGCCGCCTAAACTTCCCCAACCGATCTTAACGCCGTGAAAACCTGCGGCGACGTGTCTTTGCGCAAGGACGACTGTTTCATCGAGAGTGGGCGGGCTTAGATCACTCGCGTAAGCCTTCACGGCTTTGCGGCGACAGGACCCGAGCAGCCGATAGACCGGGGTGTTCAGCGACTTTCCCAGAATGTCCCATAGCGCGATGTCGATGCCGCTGATCGCGTGAATGAGAAGACCTCGCCGACCATAGGATTGAGTGAGGGCGTACATCTTGTCCCATAGCCGCCCGATGTCCCTCGGGTCCTCGCCGAGCAGAATCTCCTTGAGCCCTCGTGAAGACGTATGATAGCCGGCCGTTTCGATGATCGCTCGCGCGGCAAGTGCGTTTGTGTGCACCTCGCCGATGCCGGAAAGCCCGGCGTCGGTACGCACCTCTACGATCAGCAAATCCTGAAGGTTGTCTCCAGACACCGATGGGGCTGGCAGTCGCAGGTAACGCGTATTTACGTCAGTGATCTTCATCGGTGACCTGCAATCAGCGCGACTGTTTCATCTTGTAAGGTTATTATACACTTGTTTCAACGTCAACCGACCCGGGCCTCCGTTAATATCCCACTCGACTGAGGTGAATTCGTCGCTCGAGTTTGCGGCTGTATGTCGACATGGCGAAGCAAGCAACGAAGAAGACGACCGACACGAACAGGTATGCTTCGCTGGAAAGACCCACCCATTCAGGATCCCCAAGGGCCTGCTTGGCAATTCCGAGGATGTCAAAGAGACCGATGATGGTGACTAACGTCGAATCTTTCAGCAGTCCGATCATGATGTTCATGATGCCCGGTATCACGAGGCGCAAGGCCTGCGGGATGATGATGAATGTCTGGGACTTCCAATATCCGAGCCCCAACGCCTCGGCCGCTTCGTATTGGCTCCTCGGAAGTGCCTGCAAGCCGCCGCGCACCACCTCTGCGATATAGGCGCCGTAAAAAATCATCAGCGCCACGGTGGCGCGGCCGAGTTTGTCGAGCGTCACTCCCTCGGGAAGAACGATCGGCAGTATGAAGAGGGACGTGAAAAGTATAGTGATCAGCGGAACGCCGCGGAAGAATTCAATCACGGCGACGGACACGGCCTGGATCAGCGGCAATCTCGAACGTCGACCCAGCGCCAGAAAAATACCGAGAGGCAAGGATCCAAGCGCCGCGCTATAGGAAAGCGCGAGGGTTAGCACCAGCCCGCCCCATAGATCAGTGGGCACGTGAGCCAGCCCGAAGATGCCGCCAATCAGTAGAATCCCAGCGGCGCAAGGGAACAGGACGATCGGCCCAAGCCAGACATACCAGCGTTTCCGAGGCGCAGGTACGATCACTGGAGACCAGGTCATCATCAGCAAAGCGAAAACGACGTCGACGCGCCAGCGCTCAGCCGGTGGGAAATGTCCGTAGACGAATTGCCCAGCATGAACAGAGATGAATGGCCAGCAGGCACCCAGCGGCGTACAATCGGCTCGGTTCCGGCCAGCGAATGTCGCCCCTAGAATTGCCCAATCGAGCAGCGACGAAGCGGCATAATAGATGATAAACGCGAGCAAGATCGTCAGAGTCGTATTCCACCAGCTCGAAAAGAATGTTCGCTGGAGCCAGCTGAGAGCAGCCCAGCCGAAGCGGCGTGCCGTGGGCGAGCCGAGGCTCGTCGCGGCGGCCATTTAGAGACTGACCCGGTTGATGCGGCGATTATAAAGATTCATAAGCATCGAGATGAAAATGCTGAAGCATAGGTAAAGGGCCATCGTAATCGCCATGACCTCGATCGCCCGACCGCTTTGGTTCAGGACTGTTCCGGCAAAGACCTGCACGATGTCCGGATATCCGATCGCTACCGCAAGAGAGGTTCCCTTCACGAGGTTCAGATATTGACTGCTCAGTGGCGGAATAATGATTCGCAGAGCCTGGGGAATGACAATCAAACGCAGGACCTTGGGATATGGAAGTCCCAGGGAGCGTGCCGCCTCGACCTGCCCCCGCTGCACACCCGTTATGCCGGCCCGAATGATCTCGGAGATGAAAGCAGATGAGTAGATCGTCAATCCGAGGACGAGGGCCACGAATTCCGGATAGAGCCGGAAGCCGCCACTGAAATTGAAGCCCTGCAGCCGCGGCATGTCCCAGGTCAGCGTCGCACCTGCCGTAAAGCATCCGACGATTGCGCCGCCGACTGGAAGGAGTACGCACATGATCGCAATCGTGCCGCCAGCAAATGCGATTTTCTTGCGCACCACGACGAGTGTCGCCAGGACCAAGGCACCAAACCCGAGACCGAAAAGCGCCGCAATGCCTCCATCGCTAAACTCCGGCTGCGCCACATAGAGGCCCCGCACATTCAGGAATAGCATTTGTCCGAGGTGGAGGCTCTGCCTCGGTGGCGGCAGAGGCTGCAGAATGGCGAAGTACCAAAAAATGATCTGCAGCAGCTCCGGCGTGTTTCGAATGAATTCCACGAATGCGCGCGCTGACCCGTCGGCGAGCGGATTGCCCGAAACGCGCATGAAGGCGAGAAGGCCGCCTAGGGCGGTAGAAAGAACGACCGCCACGCACGCAACGAGCATCGTATTCAAAATTCCAACCAAGAGAGCGCGCGCGTAGGTGTCGGCTGGATCCCAGGGGATCAGAGTCTCATCAATGTCAAATCCCGCGGTGCTCCAAAGAAAATCAATTCCGCTCGTGACGTGGCGTTTTGAAATGTTATGGACGGCATTGCCGACAAAGAACCAGATCAGTACGGCTATTGCGATAGCGAGACAGGCCTGAATAGCAAAGTCGCGAGTTCTCCGATCAGTGAGCAACCGTGATCCCACAAATTCTCGAAGCACAGATCCGCGCTCGCGCTAAGGAAGGGCAGGGCAGTATGTACCCTTGCCCCGCCCAAGGCTCCAACACTTGCGAGCGCGGCTAACGGAATGGCGGCGCGTACTGGAGCCCTCCCTCGCGCCAGAGGGCGTTTAGGCCGCGTGGAAGCTTCAGGGGAGAGCTCATGCCGAAGTGTCTCTCGTATGACTCCCCGTAATTCCCGACTTGCTTAATGACGTTGTATGCCCAGCTCTTGTCGAGGCCGATCATTGCACCGAAATCGTCCTCAACACCGAGCAAACGCTTCATTTCGGGGTCAGTTCCCTTCGCACGCATCTCGTCGACATTTGCCGAGCTGACGCCAAGATCTTCGGCCGCGACCATCGCATAGTGCGTCCATTTTACGAGGATCGTAAATTTCTCGTCGCCTTGTCGCGTAAAAGCCGCGTTAGGCTCCCGGGAGATGCGTTCCGGAAGAATTACGTGCTCGTCTGGATTCGGAAGCTGGCTGCGGATTCCTGCAAGACTGCCGTTGTCGTCGCACATGATGTCGCATCGACCGGCAAGGTATGCCTTTTGAGCCTCATCGCTCGTTTCGAACGAAACAGTGTTGATTTTGATCTTGTTTGCGCGGGCATAATCGGCCGTGTTCGTTTCGATGGTCGATCCCTGGATCGAGCAGAGCGTAGCTCCGTTGAACTCCTTGGCACTCTTGACACCCAGCGATTTCTTGACCAAGAACGCGAGGCCGGCATAGAAATTGATTGCCGCTCCCTCGAGCCCGAGCTGGGTGTTGCGCGTGAAATTGAAGCCCGAATCGCGCACGAGCAGATCGATTTCTCCCGACTGCAGAGCGGCGAACCGCGCTTTCGCGGTGAGGGGACGATAATCGACCTTATTTGCGTCGCCGAAAATCGCTGCGGCCACCGCACGACACAAATCGATGTCGAGACCCTGGTACTTGCCATTCGCATCCTGAAACGAAAAACCCGGAACTCCAGGATCAACCCCACACAGGAGAGAGCCTCGCTGCTTTATGGCGGCCAAAGTCGTCTGCGCATTAGCGTGAGGCGCAAACAACATGATTGTCGAGGCGACGAGCACTCCAGCGATAATCCGTGGCAAGCTTAGAATGGAAAAGTCAGCATGACGCATTGGTGCCTCCCTTGTTGCGGCGCATCGGCGACCTGACTTAGCAATCTAGAATCGCAGCCCCACCCACTTGCGTTACGCGGCATCTCGTAGCATTCGCTGTGCTACTCTCGGTCTGAGCTTTCGCTGTACCGACTGAATTCGTGCCTGTTTCAACGCCGCAGGTTATAATCCATTTGTTTCAACGTCAAGCCACGGCGAAATTGGCACCTCTCGCGAATGCATTTCAAGATCGCGCGTTCAGAACATAGGGTTGATGATGATGAATCGGTCACGCAAAGTGCCACCTTCGTCAGGCAAGGGTGAAGGGATATCCGGCGATTTGGGCAGGATGACGTTTGAGAAGCGCTTGATCGCTAAATTTGATGACCTGTCGCCCCAGTTACAGGCGGCCGCGCGGTACCTCTTGGACCACCCGCACGACGTTGCATTGAGCTCAATGCGCGAGCTTGCGCGGGAGGCGCATCTGCCGCCAGCGACACTAACCAGACTCGCGCGTCAGATCGGATATCCCGGCTTTGACGAATTGAGGCGAACTTACGCCGATGATGTTAGGCGGTACGCCGCCGGTTATCGGTCAAAAGCGATCGTCCTGGCCGACGCCAGCCGCAGCGAAGACGAAACGAGTCTTGCTGCGGAAATCGTCTCTGGGGTTGCCCGCCAAGTCGACGCAATGGCTGATCCCCAGGTGATAAGATCATTGGTCGATTGTGCGGAGATGTTGAGCCGGGCCCGCTGCATCTATTGCCTCGGACAGCGCCTGAGCTTTCCGCCGGTTTACACATTTCATTACATTCACGGGATCGCCGGCGGCTCGTCCATCATCCTCGATGGACCAGGCGGTGTGGGTTTCGATCAGCTGAGGCATGCCTCAGCTGATGACGCCTTGCTCGTCATCAGTGTTCATCCCTACACCAGGGTGACGATCGAGCAGGCATTGTTCGCTCACCGCCGACGGGTTCCGATTATCGCAATCACCGACAGTGAGGTGTCCCCCCTAGTGAAGATTGCGACCCGGGTGGTCAAAGTGGGCACAAAAAGTAAGTCGTTCTTCCAGACTATGACCGCCGTCTTAGCGGCAGCAGAAACACTTGCTGCCATGATCGCGATGCGCTGGCCCGAAAGCGTGCTCGCCGGGCTCAAGGGAGCCGAGGATTACTTCTCGGACGGCAAGATCTACTGGACTCCGCCAGGGAACCATCTGTCTGCCGCCATTACGAAGCTTTCACAGCCGGCAAAATCAAACCGGGGCCGTCGACGTTGAAGACGGCTCGGCTGGGGAAAGCCCTGCCGCAAGATAAGCATGCTCGACCAAACGCAGAGTCTCGAGGTTGTCAATAGCATCAGTTTCGAACGCGGCCCCCGACGCAAGACATTGGACAAAATGCCCGATCGTTCCATCAAAGCTTTGCTGGTAGCCGGCGTCGGTATCGTAGGTTTTGGCACGTGATTGTGAACCGAGAAGTCGCAAACAGGCATCCGAGAACGTCGCGCTCGCGTTTTGGCCGATTAGCTCGAGCTTGTCTTGGCTGCGGGCCGGGAAACCCGGGGCGATCAGGTTACCGCTGACGACCACAGGAGCGCCCGAAGCGGTCTCGAGGAGAATAGTCGCGAGCGTTTCACCTTCAACTTCGGCAAGTGTGCGTGTTGCACGCGCTGAAACGACTCGTAGGGGTCCTGCCAGCCAGCGTACCAAATCGAGGTGATGAACCAGGTCTTCGGCGATGAGGAGTCGACGCTCTCCGGCCATGAAGGGCTGGCGCACGAGCGCGGGACGCCGCCCGCTCTCGTCTGGCAGCAAGCCAGATGATCGCGTGGACACAATTAAGCTCAAGACCTCGCCCACATCGCTTGCGGTGAGCCATGACTTGAGCTCGCGGTACCAGGGTCGGAAACGCCAGTTTTCGTGTGCCATTATGCGTATGCGGCCCGCGACACTGTGCAAAAGGACCTCAGCCTCGGCGAGCCTCGGAGCAAGAGGCTTCTGGCAGAGGACATCGACCCCCTTTGACGCCGCGAGTTGGACGAGTGCCGCATGGCTCGCGCGTGGCGAAGCGATGTCAAGCGCGTCGACCTCCTGGGCCGCCAGCATTGCTTCGAGTGATGGGTAAATCTCGGGAACGCCGAAGTCCTCGGCGCGCCGTCTGGCGTGCGCGAGATCAGGATCGCAGATCGCAACGACACGAGCTCGGTTCCTGAGGCTACGCCAAGCGGTGAGATGGAAATGGCTGATCATCCCAGCCCCCGCCAGCGCCACCTTTAGGGTCTTCTCCGGGCTCATCGTGTCTTCAACCCTTGACCGCGCCGAAAGCGACGCCGCGCACCAGATGGCGCTGGAGCATCATCATGAAGGCAACGATCGGAAGCATGATCCCAATAGCCGCCGCCGCGGACAGTGACCAGTAGCTGATGTCTTCGGCTCCGTATTCGGCTATGGCCACCGGCAGCGTCTTCGTGTCCGGCCCGGTCAGGATCAGGGCGAAGAGGAACTCGTTGTACGAAAGCAGGAGGCTGAAGAGGGCCGTGACCCACAGGCCGGGCCTCACAATGGGTAGGGCGACCCGCGCAAAGACCTGCCATGCGTTCGCGCCATCGATCACCGCCGCCTCGTAGAGCTCGCCGGGAACGTCGAGGAAGAAGCTGCGCATCAACCAGATTGTGAACGGCTGGTTGATCGCGGTGAGCGCCAGCACCATTGCGGTATAGGTGTTGATCAGATTGAGGAAATGCGCCAGCACGAAGAATGGGATTGCGAGAAGAATGTGCGGAAACATCCGCATTACCAAAAGGCCAAAAAGCATGCCCCGTGACGCCACCGAGCGCATGCGCGATATGCCGTACGCCGCCATGGTGCCGATCGAGACCGAAATGCAGACCGTGCACACGGAAATAATCACGCTGTTGATGAGAAAGCGCCAAAATTGCTTTTCGACCCAGACTTGGTAATGAAACTCGAGTGTCGGTGCGAAGATCAACTTTGGCGGGATCGAGAAGGCGTCCACGGGCTGCTTGATCGAGGTCAGCACGGTCCAAATGATCGGCACCAAATTGACGGCGGCAAAGCCGCAGAGCCCAGCGAACAAGGCGAGCTGGGTTTGCAGTCTGCGCTGCATCTAGAGCACCCCGCGTTCGCGGCGATAGGCGACGGCGATGAGAAGCCCGGTCAAGGTTGCGAGAATGATCAATATCAATACCCCGAGAGCCGACGCTTTGCCGATCTCAAGCAGTCGGAACGCAAGCGCATAGGTATACATCGTGATCGTCTCGGTAGCGGTGCCGGGGCCGCCCGAGGTCAGGACGTAGATCGTATCGAAGATGCGGAAGGCATCCATGAAGCGCACCGCGAGAACGAATACGATGAGCGGCTTGATTGCGGGCATCATGATCCGGAACAGCAGCCCCCAGATGCCAATACCGTCAATTTGCGCGGCTTCGATCTGGCTCTGGTCGACCGTGTTTAGGCCGGCGTATAGTACAAGGATCATGAACGGCGTGAATTGCCAGGAATCGGCGAGAACGACGGTAAGCCGTGCCCAGTTGGGACTGCCGAGCCAATCGGGCGGAAAGATGCCGATGCTGATGAGGATGCTGCTCAGCAGCCCCCATCGTCCCACAAAGATCCAGCGCAGAAAGAGAGCGGCGACGACCGGCGTGATGATGTGCGGCAGAAACATCAGCAGGTTGAGCGTGCGGACACCGAACGTGAGCCGATAGAGACCGTAGGCAATCGTGAGCCCTAAGCAGAACTCCAGGCCGACCGCGGCCACGGCGATCAGCAGCGTCTGGCCGAGCGAACTCCAGAATCGTTGGTCGGTCAGGAGGGTCGCGTAATTACCAAGCCCGATGAACGCGTGGCTGCCGCTGCCGAGGTCATAATTGAGCAAGCTCAAATAGAATGCGTATGCCAGCGGGTAGAGCATCACGGAACTCAGAATGAGCCCGCTCGGTAACAGAAAGAGCCACCAGCGCTCCGTCGGCATGGGCCGCGCAATCCTAGCCGCTAGGCGCCGATCTTAGACGGCACGAGGCTGCCGCGCACGCCCTCTGCGCAAACGGCGCAAGTACCGCCGTTCCTTTGCTGCCTGTTGCCCGAGCCGATCCTTCCGGCGGTCCGCGCCTGCTGTGCTCACGCTACTGATAGTAACCGTGACCCTTGAGGAAGGCCTCTGTCTCTCCCGCCGCGGCATCGAGCGCCGCCTGAACCGTCATCTCACCTGAAACGGCTTGAAGTATACGACGCGTGATGAAATCCCCGACCGAGTAGAACTCCGCCAGTCTCGGGAAGGGAACGCTCGTCTCGAGCGATGCAAGAGCAGCCGGATAGTATCGGTTCGCCGACTTGAGCTCGCTATCGCCAAGCAGGGATTTGCGCGGCGGGACCATCATCGAGGCTGCTCCCCGTATGCTCGGCTCGCTGGCCGACGTTGCAAGCACTCGAAACATTGTGTCGGGGTCCTGTTTGCTGAAGGCCGAGATGGCGTAGCCAGAAGAACTCACGCGAGCATGGCCCTGAGGCGGCGCGACCCAATCGATCTTCTGAACGACACGCGATTTAGCGGGATCATCCATCGCCTTGGCACGCGTCGCCCATTGTAAGCCCATAGCGGCGGCGTCCTGCTGCAAAGCAATCATGCACTCATCGTCAGCGGCCGCTGAGAAGCCTTGCTGAGCGTAATGGGTTATCTCCTTGAGCATTTCGATGGCGGCGACCCCGCGGGCGTCGTTGAACTTAGGCTTCCATTTGTCGTCAAACCAACCGTCGCCGATCGTATTCATGTACCAATGCGTCTCGCAAAGGCTCGCGTCCACCGGCTTGAGGCAATTAATCGTTCCCGCGCGCGCCGGGCTGTTGAACGACTTCGCAAGCTCACGGTAATCCTCGAAGGTCTTCGGCGGCTGCTTGCCGGCCTGATCGAACAGGTCCTTCCGATAAAAGAACAGCATCACATTCAACGTGTGCGGCATAACGTAAATATGGCCGTTGTAGTTGTAGGTGCTAATGACGGACTCAGCGAAGTCGCCCAACTTGAATTCGTCCTTGTGCTTTGCCCAAAGGTCGTCGAGCGGCCGCAACCAGCCATTCTTCACAAACGTCAGGAACGTGCTGTCGTTGACATACATTATGTCAACCGTGTCCGACTTTGACGAAAGAGCGATCGTGCTGAGCTCCAGGGCCTTGTCGAACGGCATGAGTTGCGTATTGACGCTGACGCCAGGCACTGCAGTGCGCATCTTCTCTGCGAAATACTCGAGCGCGGGATAACGGTGGCTTATCATTTGGATGGCTTCAGCGGCGCTTGCGGATCCAACACGCGCAGCGGTTGCAGAAGTAGCAATTATTGCGGTAGAGAGCCCCTGCAGCAGGTCTCGCCGACTCAATTGATCAAACTTCATGATTTGCCTCCCTCCCAGTTCGCAATGCTCGGGCGATCAGTACCGAGGTGGGCGGGCTTCGCTTGCTGTCTTGACAAAAGCCCAATTGTTTCAGTTATAGACAATGCAAGACAATTGTTTCATCGTCAAGCGCTTTGCCGGCGCGCCTCAATGGTTCGCGCACTCGGAAGCGTGGAGCGTGAATGATCAGCTACAACCTCACTAGCCGAGCGGCGATAGTGACTGGCGGAGCTTCGGGAATTGGTCTGGCAACGGCCGCCCTCCTTGCACGAGCAGGAGCCACAGTGGCGCTCAACTTCCTGCCCGGCGATGCTCGTGGAAAGCGTGCGGTCGCCGAACTGAACGCGAGCGGCGCACATGCAATCGAAGCCGAAGGAGATGTCAGCGTAAGCGGGGCTGCCGAGCGCATGGTCACCGAAGCGGTCGAGCGGCTGGGACGCCTTGATCTGTTGGTGAACAATGCCGGCACTCCCGCTACGAGCGTCAGGATCGATCCTAGTCAGCTGGACCTCATCACTGAAGAGCTTTGGTCGGAGGTGATCGAGACGAACTTGAAAGGGGTATTTCGATGTACGAAGGCCGCGGCTCCTGCGCTGAGAGCCGTTCGCGGTGCAGTCGTCAACTTAGCTTCGATCGCGGGTATCGATTCGGCAGGAAGCAGCTTGGCCTATAGTGCGACCAAAGCTGGCGTCATCAGCTTGACGAAGAACCTTGCACGCGCACTTGCCCCAGAGGTACGCGTGAATGCCGTCGCACCTGGCGCGGTGGACACGTCATGGAAGATGAAATTGACCGAAACCCAGCGGCGCTCGTCGATCGATGGAGCGTTGTTGAGACGCCGGGGCAAACCAGAGGACATCGCCGAAGTGATTGCATTTCTCGGATTTGGTGCGGCGATGATGACTGGGCAGACGTTAGTTGTGGATGGTGGTCTTACACTCGGCAGCACGCCGGCCTGATCGAGTGCATCACTGCGGACGTTCGGAAGCGGGTGCGCAAGGGGGCGGAGCGGGCACCGCTGAGCGGTACCCACCGCGATCGAAGCCGTTTAGCCAATACTAGTCGGCAAGGAGCGTTTTTTTGCCGACGGCAGCGGGATCGTTGTCGTTCCGGCCGAGCACGAGCTAGCCATGATCGGCATGGGCGCGTGGCCGCTTCTCAAACCTGATGACGGAGAGTCCAGTGGTGAAACTTCAAGCCCCGCCTAACCACGCCTACTACGTGGGCTCATCGGTCTACCGGGCCGGCCCGTGGAAGCGAACGGCAGCGCCAACGCCAGCGCCCGAATCGGCACCCACAAAGCCGCAACCGCCGAAGGTGCCGCTAAAAGCGCCGAGGCCGCATATGACGTTCGCGCCGGACCCGGATCACTCGACGGTGCGCTACACCGCCAACGCCGACGGCCATTTCGAGCAGCGCCCGAGCACGTGAAGGCGCTGGTGCGCAGTGGATGTGACCAGGCCTGACGCGCGTCGTCGAATTCCGAGCTCCGAGTGCCGGAAAATTTTACGGGAACCCGGATGAACGATTTTTAGTCGATTGATATTCCATGCTTTACCACTTTGGCTTGATTCTTGCGTGTTAACCGTATCGGTGATCTAGGGGGGTCCGATGAAGCACCGCCTCACAAGTGCTGGGACCATCGCACTATTTCTATTTCTCTCCTCATTTCTTCTTGCACCGGGCGTCGCCCAATCGAGCCCCATAGAGCAGGTCACATTCAATGGCATTGTAACCGATGGCTAGGTCTGTATCAGCCAGCTGTGTGGCTACGGCCCGGCGGCGCCCTACCTTACGGGCCAACCCTTATCCGGTTCGTTCAATATCGACCCGTCGGCAGGGACAGCAGAACTCGCATCCCTCGTTGCTGGAGGAGTTAATCTCTCGATACAATCATCTGACCCAACGATGAGCACAAATAATGCCTTCGCCTCGCCCAATTTCTTTACCGTAGGTATAACCAGCGGTCCGACGAATGGCCTGCCTACACCTCCTTGGCAGTACACAATACTATCTGCTCATGGTACCGGCAGTGGTACTGGGGCATTATCTTATGATAACTGGAATCAGCGATTTGGGACATACGATCGCACCATTGTCTTCGCCAATCTCACATCGTGGACCGAAGCGCCATTGTCATGCGATCAGGTCGTCCAAGGTGGCTTACAGCGCCCGGTCTTGAATGGAAGTTCGTTGGATGACCAACCCACGGAAATTAGTGCGTCCTTCACACCGAAATTCGGACTGTCTCTAGCTCAAGCAGCGCAGGTTTGCGGCTACACGAATTTCGACTGGCAACAAACAGTTCGGTATGTGCCCCCGCCGCTTCCTACTGGGTTTGCGCTCTATAACTCAGACCCACTCACCTATCCAGAAGTGCCCTTTAATGATCCTCCGGCAGGTGGGTACGTCTACAACTGGACATGCGTGGGAGGCGGCACTAGTGCAGCTGCCCGTGCGGGCAACGGAAACTTTTACTACAATCCCTTCGGTCCTTATCCTTTGAGCGATTGTGGTGCGCTGGTTGCGAAGGAAACCACAAACACGCTCTTTTTCGGTGATGCTCCCTCCGACCCCTGCTTACCGGGAATACAGGGGCCAATAGCCTTACTCGCATATGCCTTAGACTGCAGCGGCACAGCACCTCCCGGCAGCAAGATCGTATTCGATACAGCTTTGGTTGGCGTGAACCCCGACGGCTCGGCAGGTCCGCACCTCGAAGATTTCCTCTGGACAGATTCATTTAATGGCACATCCGGTGGGATTGCGACCTTTAGCAACGATTTGCCATCTGACCCAGGTAGCGGCAGCGGTGGAATAACGTTGGTCAGCTTTGACGGAGTCCCCGTCTCAGCCGTACCGGAGCCCAGCACGCTCGCGCTCTTGGGTTTTGGTCTTCTTAGCCTGGGCATGATCCGCCGGTCGGCGTGCTACTCCCGCCCGTACCCGAGCGCCCGCCGCGCATCGACCTCGGCGCGGCCCGCGCTTCGCTTGTCCCAGTTCGCGCAGCGCAGGTGCCGCGCAAGATCGCTGGTGCGGCGGCTGCCGCAATTCAGCCCGCCATTCTCTTGCGGCGATGCAGCAGCATCCCCAGCGCCAGGAGCGCCGCACTGAACAAGGCGAACGATGATGGTTCGGGCACGAGCCCAAAGGAGACATCGGCGACCGCCGGGCCAACACGCGAATTAGTGACTGTCGGATGACATCGGGAACATCCGGAAAAGTCATTCAGCCAATCCGCAAGTTTGGATTTCGGGTCTGCGAGGGCGTCACTTGCCGTAGCTTACCCATCTTGCTTGCTGCCTAAGTATGGCGCTGAGTATTCCTCCAGCCGGCAGGGCCTTCAAAGCACCTTCTGCCAAACTTTTCAGAGTTTCTGTGGCGCGCCCATCAGCCGCATCCAAAGCAATGACTCGTTACTGCTTACTCTTCGTCGATTGATCAATATATCTGTCGCGGAGCTTCTGTGCCACTAGCTCCCGTGGGGCCCAGAGGACCTCAGAGCGGGACGCTTGCCTGCCGCCGACTGATTTGAGCCTCGACCTCCCGCGCGCCCACCGGGGCGCAGACCTTGGAACGGATGGACTAGTTTGCCGACAAGGTCATTGCCTACACAGACTGGTCGCGCGAATCGGTAGCCGCTTCCTCGGCTCGGGCGAAAGGGCGCAACTTGAGATGAGTACGATGAACCGTCGCGATGGGCGGCGGATCATTCTCCGGCGCGGGAGCTGCTCCCTGAAAGTAGTGGCGCTGCCACCCCTCGGCCAAGGCAGCGGGATCGCGCTGTCGCACCTTCTCGTTGAACGTATTCCGGCTGCGCAACCAAGCCTGATACTTCTTGTTCATGTCGGGTTCCATTCTTATGTCACGAACCCGCGGCACTGCGTTTTCCAACAGGTCCACCCGCATCGGCACCACCATGCAGATCGGCTCATCCCGTTCGAAGGTAATCCACTGGGCCGGACGGGTGAAACGCCAACTCATCGCGGCCGTCGCGACCGCCCAGTCGGTCTCCACCAGCCCTTCCAGCGGATAGATGCCATCCTTGGGCGCATTAGGGAGTCCTCTCATCAACATTATCACGCTGGGCGGCGTGCGGAACAGGAACGGCAGCGTAAAGGTGAGGATCCCATGGCCGAAATGGCTGATCGCCGCGAAGGGTGGAGAGCCGACGTGATCCACCACGACGGAGTCCGGCCCGTTTTCGCCAAGCCAGATGGCGCGGAATGGGCGGTCGTTTAGGACCGCCCAGCCTGCCTGGTTGGCTATCTGCATCGGCAGGCACCGTTCGGCGAACCGCTCCGTCGTCCGTTCGACCCACTCCCGCCGCCGTGGCGCCGGTACCAGCTTCATGGCGAAGCCGCCGACGCGATAGGCGATGAACGCGGTGTCTTCCATCCCGTCCATCCCCCGGGATGTCATGCCAACCGGCGCGCTGAGCGGCAGTCGCTTCGATTCAGCATACTTCACCGCCATTATCTTCCGAGGGGCTTGAGGGATCCGAAGTCGGGCAGGAGAGCGGAACCGTCGGACAGGACAATGGCGGCTGCGGAATTGGTGTCGGGCAGGACACCACCCCACCACCACCCGTTTCAAATATCCCGAAGAGATCGATCGCGACACTCGCGGTCATAACAGCCGCTCCGACGCCTGACGAGACCAGCCCGAGACCCTCCAGCAAAGCCGCCGCGAGATCTGCCCCAACCGTCAGCGGCCAGATCGGGCCGGTGTTCTCGGCGGGCGGTGAAGGCGGCGCCCGGGGTAGACGGGGTGACAGTGGAATCCTACGGGCAAGACCTCGAAGGTAATCTTCGCGATCTAGCCGATAGGGTCCATGGCGGCCGCTATCGGCCGTTGCCGGTTCGCCGAACGTACATCCCAAAGGCTGACGGCGGTCAGCGGCCTCTCGGCATCCTCGCGCTGGAAGATAAAATCGTCCAGGGCGCGGTGGCGGAGGTCTTGAGCGCTATCTATGAAGCCGACTTCCTCGATTGCTCCTTTGGCTTCCGACCCAGACGCAGTGCTCATCAGGCGTTGCGGGTGGTGCGCGAAGCCATCACGACGGAGCCGGTGAACTGGGTACTCGATGCCGACATCCGCAGATACTTCGACAGCGTTGACCACGACTGGCTGCTGCGGATGCTGGCGCACAGGATTGCCGATCCGAGAGTCCTGCGGCTGATTGGCCAATGGCTCCGTGCCGGCATCCTGGAGGGTGGCGTGTACGCCGACACGGTGGAAGGAACGCCCCAGGGCGCGGGCATCAGCCCGCTACTCGCCAATATCTTCCTGCATTATGTGCTCGACCTCTGGGTGGAGCAGTGGAAGCGGTGGCACGCGACCGGTTATGTCCAGCTGGTCCGCTACGCCGACGACTACCTGCTCATGTTCCAGCGGCGGCAGGATACGGAGACGATGATGGCGGCTTTGGCGGAGCGATTGGCCAAGTTCGGTCTTCATCTCCATGAAGACAAGACGCGGCTGATCGAGTTCGGACGGTTTGCCGAAGAAAACCGTCGGCGCAAGGGCAGGGCACGGCCGGAGGTGATCGACTTCCTGGGTTTTACGCATTACTGCGGCAAGACCAGGGACGGCCGCTTTCTCCTCTGCCAGAAGACCCAAAGGAAGCGGATGATCCGCAAGCTGAAGGAGCTGTGCCAGGAGATGAGGCGACGGATGCACCACCGGCTCCACGACCAGCACAGGTGGCTGGCCGCGGTGCTGCGCGGGCACTACGCCTACTTCGGCATCCCCGGCAATAGCACCTGCCTCGGTCGCTTCCGCCTTCAGGTGATGAAGGCGTGGCGACGGGTCCTGCTACGGCGAAGCCAACGGCCGAAGCTGTCGTGGGAGCGGTTCAACGCCATCCTAAAGGTCTACCCGATACCGACCGGGCGTATACGCGACTGGCGTCACCAAATGGCCTGATCAAGGGACCCGTCAGAGGAGCCGGATGCGGGAAAGCTGCACGTCCGGATCTGTGAGGGGGGCGTCGAGCGATCGGCGCCTCTACTCGACCCTACCGCGGACGCTGGAGCGGAGTTCGGTACCGCCCGGCTGCGGTGCCCTTCAGCGCATATGTGAAGCAGCGGGCAGTAACGCCCTTGAGCTGCAGGATCAATTTAACAGGCAGCTTGAGCTCAAGGTTCTTGCAGGGTCGGACCTCGACGAGGAATAGGCAGTAAGGATCGATCCGGCCTGCATGAAAACTGGCTCGGTTACTGCCTCGCAAGGGACGCTTCCATAGCCAATGCCCGCCATCGCTGTCGGCCAGGCGAAGCATCATGCGAGAGCTCGCTGTCGCGACCGTCCAGTGGCCGGGCTGGCCATGCAAGCCGATCACCGTCGCGGTGTTGGGCTTCGCCAGGTGCCGCTCGTGTCGTTGGCGGAGTAATTCTCCCTGAAAGTGGCGAAGTAAAATTCCCTAGGTGACGGGTTCCTGGCCCGTACTCCGGGGGCGCGCCCCCGGAGTACGGGCGGGCCATCGATCGCCGAAGATCACTCCCGATTGGCGGGAGGGGGACGCGGTGGTCAAGCTTGGGGAACTCGTAATGATCCTGGAATTGCATCGACAAGGGCTGACGGTTTCGGCGATCGCCCGGCAGACCGGTCACGATCCGAAGACGATCAGAAAGTACATCGGGCAAGGATTGGCGGCGCCTGCCTATGGCCCACGAGCGCCGCGGCCGACGCTGCTGCAGCCGACGCTGCTGCAGCCGTTCGAAGCCTACCTTGGTAAGCGATCAGCCGACCGCGTGTAGCGGGGCGGGTGGATAATCGGTGATGCTCAGCCTCCCGGCCGCTTTGTTTGGGAGGTTGGTTTGCAGTCTGAACACAAGTCCAGCACCAGCAG
>Ga0209517_10004917_pt1 | contig 17271 bp, 20 predicted proteins | sample PeaSoiMetSII2010_FD_187695 | JGI IMG/M metagenome (GOLD analysis project Ga0209517, IMG submission 187695) | Peat soil microbial communities from Weissenstadt, Germany - SII-2010 (SPAdes) (version 2) | ecosystem: Environmental > Terrestrial > Soil > Wetlands > Peat | place: Germany...
AGTTCCAGCGACGAAAGGGATCAGATTCGCTGGCGCGACTGTGGCAGTGACAAGCAGAGGCATGGCCGCTCCAACAGCGAAGCTGCTGGCCGACGTCAACGCAGCCTGAATCGGACGCGCACGGAAGGCTTCGGAGATGCCAAGCTCGTCGCGGGCATGCGCGCCTATCGCGTCATGGACCATGAGCTGTTCCGCGACCTGTTTCACCAGAGGAGCATCGAGCCCGCGAGCGATGTAGATCGCCATTAGTTCCTTGTGCTCGCCTTTATCGTCGGCTTTGAGTTCCGCACGCTCAAGCGCAAGATCAGCCCGTTCGGTGTCAGCCTGTGAGTGGACAGACACGTATTCCCCGGCCGCCATCGACATCGACCCAGCTACCAGGCCAGCGACGCCGGCGACCAATATGGTGCTATGAGTCGCATGCGCAGCTGCGACACCGAGAACAAGACTCGATGTTGAAAGGATACCGTCGTTCGCACCAAGAACTGCCGCGCGCAGCCAGCCGGTGCGCCCTGTGCGGTGTCGTTCTTTTTTTGCTACAGGCATTGTAGCCCGCTAGCTCTCTTTGACTCTCTGTGCCAGTTCGCGAAGCTCCTCGGCTTGTTGGCGGCTTGCCTTCACTTGCAATTGCGCGAGTTGTCGAGGTTTGTCGGCTGTCAGGAGCGGAACCAGAGCCTCAAGTTCGATTGAAGCCTCGTGCGCGCGGGCGGCCTCTTTCTCCAATAAATGTTCGAATTTCCGAATTGACTCGTTGTGATGGGGCCTCCATCGGAACGGTACATCCGATTGGCCGGGGAGAATGAGCATTCTTGCTCAGACAATCGGCAGCGCCATTGCTAAGGTCGAATTCCCGGCAACCGAAGAGCAGGAAGGATGCATCATGACAACCGCTGAACTCGAATGGGCGGCCACGAATACTACGACCCAAGAAACCAACGTTACGACCATGAAAGCGCTGGTCTATCACGGTCCGGGCAAGCGGGCGTGGGAGAGCAAACCGCGGCCCGGCATCCAGGAACCGGGCGATGCCATTGTGCGCATCACGACATCAACAATTTGTGGCACCGACCTTCACATTCTGAAGGGCGATCTAGCGTCGGTAACCGAAGGTCGCATTCTCGGTCACGAAGGGATTGGTGTAATCGAGCAAGTCGGAACCGGTGTCTCGGAGTTTCACGTTGGAGACAAGGTCATCATCTCGTGTGTCACCGCCTGCCTTAAGTGCGATTTCTGCAGAAGGAACATGTATTCCCATTGCCGGCATGGCGGCTGGATTTTGGGCAACACTCTCGATGGGACTCAGGCCGAGTATGTTCGGATTCCGCAGGCCGATGGAAGTATCTACAGCTTCCCGGCGGGCGGGGACGAAGAAGCCCTCGTGATGCTTAGCGACATTTTGCCCACTGGCTTTGAGTGTGGCGTCCTGAATGGGCAAGTGAAGCCTGGCGACACTATCGCCATCGTTGGGGCGGGGCCCGTGGGACTTGCCGTCTTACTAACGGCGCAATTCTATTCACCGGCGGCGATCTTCATGATAGACCTCGATGAAAAACGCCTCGCGGTCGCAAAGCAGTTTGGGGCCACCACGCTGGTCAACAGCGCCGATGGACACGCTGCCCATCACGTGATGGAACTGACGGAAGGTGCGGGCGTAGATGTGGCCGTCGAAGCGGTCGGGATTCCTGCCACCTTCGACATCTGTCAGGCCATTGTCGCGGCTGGCGGACGGATCGCAAACGTTGGCGTTCATGGCAAGCCAGTGGAACTGCACATGGAGAAGCTCTGGGACCGCAACATTTCGATTACCACCCGACTGGTGGACACGGTGACAACGCCGATGCTGCTGAAGGTTGTGCGCTCGGGCAAGTTGCAGCCCAAGAAACTGGTGACTCATCGCTTCGCGATGCACGACATCATGAAGGCGTATGACACGTTTGGGAACGCGGCAAAAGAGGGCGCCCTGAAGGTGGTTCTCACGAATGATGCGTCTTGTTGACGAACGTGCGGAATCTAATCGCGGTACTGCCCAACGCACAACTTTCCACTCGACACTGTGCACTTAGGTACAGTCTTCCTCCTAACGCGCTGTCATAGTTTCGAGTGGGACTTCACTAACCTACATAGTCCGAGAATGACGGCAGGTTGCCGAGGAGATACAAAATGTCCACTGACAATTCAGTTGTCGCGGTTTATCCCACTCATACCGATGCAGATCTGGCCGTAAAGGAACTCCAACGCGGCGGAGTTGACATGCGCAAACTATCCATCGTTGGCAAGGGTTACCACACGGATGAGCACGTGGTGGGTTACTACAATACCGGCGACCGCATGAAATATTGGGGCAAGACCGGTGCATTCTGGGGAGGTTTCTGGGGGCTTCTATTCGGTTCGGCTTTCTTCGCAATTCCGGGCATCGGCCCAATCCTGGTCGCTGGACCGCTGGTTGCGTGGATCGTGGCCGGATTGGAAGGTGCGGTGGTGGTTGGAGGCTTGAGTGCCCTCGGAGCTGGCCTCTACAGCATCGGAATTCCCAAAGACAGCATTGTGAAGTACGAGGCGGCGCTCAAGACCGATCAGTTCCTGCTGATCGCCCACGGGACGGCCGCCGAAGTGGCCAAGGCTAAGGACATCATTGACAGCACACATCCTGCTTACTGCACGCTGCACGCACCTGAAGCAGTAGCTGCATAAAGTTCCACGACCGAGTGCTGGGAAGTCGCATCTTAAGTAGCGAGGTGAGAGCCATGAAGGATACACGTGCAGGCAACAAAGCACAACGAGGATGAACTTGAGACAGATTCGGCCGGGCAGTCCGGTGACGATCAGGGGATGTCTGGTCCGGCCGAATCGGACTCCCAGAGTGTAGAGGAATTAATAGAAGAGGGAAACGCCTTCGAAGCATCTGTTGTAGACGGGGTGGAGAACGCTAAAGATCCGGATGTCTCCGAGGTCACTACACGACAGGTACCGGAAGGTGACATCCCCGAGGAATACCGTAACGACGGCGGCCGCGTCGCTTAAGACCGCTTCGTGCTCAAGTGAGGGGGCACCACTCGACCAAACCGGCGGCATCGGGCCGCCAGTTCCCCCTTGCGGCCACCCCACGCCGATGCTGCCTTCGCCTGCGGCATCACTTGTCGCCGGCTTCCGAAATTCTCAAGATCAAGCCTCTCGGCTCAATGGCAACTGGGGCTGTCCGCGAAATCGCCGCCCACCAGCATAGCGTTGAGAAAACTACCGCACTCTGAGATTTTCGCCAGTAGGGGATCGCTCTGCGCAGCAGGGGGATTGAGGTTTTGCTCGGCATTTAGGGATTGGATAGTCGCTTGGACCTGGCTGTCCCACTCTCCCAGATTAGTGAACTCACTCTTCAGCAGTTGCAGAGCTTTCTTGTCGGATTCAGTTTTCGCCGCCACCGAGGCCTGGCTTAGGCTCTCCGCCGCCCGGGCACGATGCTCGTGCAACAAGGGAGCGAGCCAATTGCCCCCGGCAACTCCAGACCTGATCGCTGATGAAATCGCGCCCTTCCATTCCCGCATCTCCGCCAATTGAGCAATACCCGCCCTGGCAAACTCTTTCGACAATCCCTGCGCGATACGCGCTGGTTCGGCAACAGTTTCGGCGGCCGGCCCCGTCAAAATGACGCGGCCGGGCTCGAAGCTTACCGTAGCGTTCATGATTCGAGCTAGAGTCTCGACATCCAGATACGAATGGCCATCGATTTGCACGACCGCTTCGTCAGCGGTGCGTCCATTCATCACCAACGTTATTCTCTGGGGCGGGTTCTGCGCCATCACAACTCCCGCGCACACCAGAGAAAGTGCCGATACAGAGAGAAAGGACGACAATTTGTTCATAAGGTCACCGGCAAAGTAGTGCAGGTTCGCTTCATTGTAGCGGCGCTGTTGCGGCCGTCGCTGTAGGAACTGAAGCAGCCGAGGTTGTTTCGGGTGGGGAACTCGACTTTGTCTGCTTGTTCGGCGGAATTTCGGTTCCGGTCGGGTAAATGAAAATCTGTACCGCTCCCCAGCCGGCATCCGAATTCATTTCCGTCTGCTTGCCCATTCCCATCGTTCTAAGCTGACTATCGTCAAATCCGAAATTCTCGACCAGATACTCGCGCACGACCATGGCCCGGGCTTCCGTCAATACCAGGTCTTTCTGAGTGTCGCCTTCCATGCCAGCCGACACGGCGACCACAGCAAAAGCGAACTGGTTATTGGCTAAGAACTCGCCGCTGGCGGTCAGAGATTTCTGGTTCTTCAGCTTGGCGGAATCTTGCTTGTCGAAGAGATCCTTCGCTGAGTAGGTAAACTGCTTTGTCGGTGCGCCTTGCGGCAACCGCTCGATCTCATTCTTGGCGAGTTCGGCGGAATCTTCATATCCGCGGTTCTTAAAATATCCGCGCACGAAGAAGTTGTGCTTCAGGGCTTCCATATTCTCCTGGAAGTCCGTAACCCCCGCTTGTGCCTGGACCATCGTGTCACGCATGGCGCCCGACGTCTGCTCGAGATTGGTATAGAGCTGCTTGTCGTTGACCAGCGCCCCGGCAGTTCCTTGTCCTCTGTCGATCTTCGCGCTGATTGAATCTAGATTCGCCGTTGCCCGGGTGGCATTTTGTATGGCTTGCTGGCTACTATCCAGAATGCCGCTCGTCTTTTGCAGCAGGGCGGACATTTCGAGAGGCGGCTGGCTCGCGATGGTATCGCCATTCCGCACTTCGGCTGATCCGGCCGATCCAAACGAGATCGCCAGAAACTGATTGCCCAACAAACCCTCCGTTTCGATTGTGGCGACAGAGTCTTGCTTGATGATCTCGTGCGTCGACCTTCCCAGATCCATGATGACCGTGACCTTTTCGCCCGGCTTGTGGGGCAACACGATGTTGCGCACAGTTCCGCTGTGAACCCCGCCCACCCGCACGTCGCCTCCAGCATCCAGGCCCACTACGTCGTCGAATTGAGCTTTCAGTTGGTACGTGGAACTGAAAAGATACTGCTTGCCTCCGATGATGAAGACACCGATCACCAGAATTGTCAGTGTTGCAACGATGAAAGCCCCTAACCGCGCCGCTCTCGACATGTGTCCTCCTACGAATGCCTTAGAAATTCCCTGACAAACTCGATGTCACTTGCTTGCAGTTCTTCGAAGTCGCCTTCGATCACGACCTTTCCTTCATTGAGCAGGGCCAACCGGTCCGCAATCGTCTTCGCGCTGTGCAGATCGTGCGTGACCACGATGGATGCCATCTGATGTTCCTCTTGGAGCTTGAGGACCAGATCATCAATCTCCGCCGAACTGATGGGGTCAAGACCGGCGGTGGGCTCGTCGAGCAGCAGAATATCCGGCTCCAAAGCCAGCGCGCGAGCCAGCCCGACTCTTTTCTGCATGCCGCCCGAGATGTCTGAGGGCATCTTCGCAAAACCGTCTTCCATGCCGACCTCCGCCAGTAGTCCCCTGACGCGGTCTCGCTGCTCAGACTTTGACTTGTCTTTCTTATGGTGCTGCAGCGGAAAAGCTACGTTTTGCTCGACGGTTAGCGAATCGTAAAGCGCGGCGTGCTGAAACAAGAAACCCATTTTCTTCCTGATTTCGCCGAGCTGGTCGAGAGCCAGGCCGGCGATGTCTTGCCCGTGGATGCGAACCGTCCCCGAGTCAGACGTCTCCAGTCCGATGACGAGTCGCAGCAATACGCTCTTACCGGTTCCACTGCGCCCCAACACAGCCAAGGTTTCGCCGCGACTCACCGCCAGGCTGACCCCGTTCAAAACCTCTTGGCTTCCGAAGGACTTATGCAGGTCCTCGACGGCGATAACCGGCGCGTTGCTTTCTTGCTCGGTTTCTTCTGGCTGCATCGCAACTTCATCGATCGTGTGCATACTTGTTGGCCTAGCTCTTGATCAATTATGGGAAAAATATGATGATGAGTTTTACGAGCACGACATCGGCCAGAATGACGAACAGTGAGGACAAGACCACCGAACTGGTGGCTGCACGACCGACACCGGCAGCGCCTCCGTGTGTCCGCATCCCCTGAAAACAAGCGATTAGCCCAATGATCAGGCCAAACACGGCGGTCTTAAACGTCGGTGGCAGGAGGTCGTTGAAGCTGGCGCCTTTGAAACCGGTGTTGATGAACTGATGTAGCGAAAGTGGCTCAACCAGGGCCTGGGCAACCCAGCCCATGACCAAGCCGCATGCGTCACCAGCGAGGGTCAGCAGAGGCAGCATCAGGATGCAAGCCAGGATGCGGGGCGCCGCCAACAGCCTATAAGGATTTACAGCGGACGCCTCGATGGCATCAATCTGCTCGGTGACCTTCATGGACGCGAGTTCCGCCCCAATGCCAGCTCCCGCTCTACCACTCACTACCAGACCCGTGATGATCGGACCGGTCTCGTGGATGACAGAGAACACGATCGCGGCGGGAAGCAGCGATTTGGCGCCAAATCGAGTCAGGCTGTACCGGGCTTCCAGAGACAGCACAACGCCGGTTGCAGCTCCAGCCAGAGCGACCAGCGGCAGAGACTTTGATCCGATCTCGTCGAGCTGTCGAAACAGTTCGCGGAACTCAAACGGCGGCGTCACTGCAGCCCGTATGACTTGCCAGAAAAATATCCCCAGATCGCCGAACCATTCGAGGAACTTGCTGATCAATCCCTTGGAGGAATCTAGCGTTGGGGGCGTCGGTAAGACGCGGTGCCCCGGCCTGAGAAAGCCAGTGCCTCCGATCGTTTTTGAATTCCCGGCGATCACGGGTTTGGACTCGGATCTGGCGCTCCGTGCCCGTTATTCAAGTGCATGCGATGAAAAAGGGAGTGAGGGCCACTGTAGAAGAATTCCAGGGCGATGTTTCCGCCTGCATATCCCAGCATAGTGTAGTTACCCATCCGAAACGCATCCTTGCCGTTATAGCGGTCGGGATACCACGCATAGACAGCAGTCATCGAACCCGCATACGGCGCAATTAGCGCAGAGAGAGAAAAGACACGATGGCCATCGTCGCCGCGGCGAGCAGACAAGGTGGAAATCACAGCATGGCGCAGCCGAGGAAGCACGCCCTTGCATTCACAACGGTAGTACAACGTGTCTTCCTTGAACGCTTGTGCCAGCCCATAGCGCGTGGTGGTGCTGATCGCTGCGATGCCAAGGTCCGATCCAAATCGCTTGCTATAACCTTGAGCACCCTGCTTCCACTCCGGCGGAGTGTTATACGCCTGGCTAATGCCAGCCGCAAACGCCGCACCCGCGATTGGATAGGGCCCGAACGCATCGAACAAGTAGCTGTGAAACTTTATTGTTGTTGTCGGGCGGATGTACGTCAGGTCCGGGTGCGCTGGGGTTGTGATTGCAACTAAGCTCGAAGAGTCTCCCGAATCGGCCAGTGCTTGCGCCTTTGCCGACAGCGGCAAGGCGGCCACGACCAACAGCACGAGCATAATTATGCGCATGTTCATATCGAGATTCTCCTGGGGAAGCTCCACCCGCATAGCGACCGGCGCCTGCTGTTATGTGGTGAGCGGACACGTTCCATGATCACACTGGCACGCAATCTCGACTTCGCTGGATCCCGCTTCCTTGCAGGCTTGGCCGCAGTATTTCTCGCCCGGTTGCGCCAAGCACCGGCATGGCAGGTGTGCACACTTAGTTTGCTCAGTTGTCGTCATCATCGTTCTCCTTATTTTGAAAAGCCAGTCGTTAAAGTACTGTGGTCGCCGGCGATCCTTCCCTTACCGGGCCCTCTGTCAATGCGGTGCCCGGCAAATCGTCCTGCGTTATGAGGTTTGGTGCGCCGGTCAAACTTGGCCGCTTCAGAAAGCGACTTGCCAGACTTACGAGAATTGCTATCGGAAGCCGCAGCGTGCGGACTACTGGATCATTTCCGCTGGTCGCGCGGACGGCTATGCAATCACCTTCATCAAAAGGATCCGAAACAATCTCAAAGCGCTGGCCATACATGTTTATGTGCATGGATGCTGTAAAACCGAGATCCCTAATTTTTGCGCAGTTATCGGAGCCAATTGACACTGTCTTCAACCGTTCTTTTAGTACCGTTAGTACCGTTTGTGAGGTCTGTTTTGCCAGTCGGGACAAGTTCTTTATTCGCCGACGGCCTTTTCAGCACGGCCAATCCATTTTTGAACTTTGCCGGCTTTCTTCTCCGCTTTTCCTGAGACTTCCAGATCGGGGTCGTTCGTCGCTTTTCCGACCTGTTCTTTGATCTTCCCTTTCACTTCGTGAAGCTTACCCTCGGCCCGGTCTTGCGTACTTGGTTTCATCATTTTGTCCTTTCTTCAGTTCAGGGCTACGCGACTGCTTTTGTCTCTGCCGCCAGTGGCCCCTGTACCAGTTCCTCAAACAGAGAGCGGTAGTGAATCATCGCGGTTCTGAGATCCTCGGTACTAGCTGCGTCTTTCCCAACCCGCAGCGCAATCGCATGGGCCGACCGGTAGTTTTCCACCACACGAGGATGGTCCACAGAAATATCAGCGGCGCGCTGGTCGAACTCGGATACGGGATAGCCGCGAGCCTTCATGACAGAGGACACCAGGTCATCGGCTTCCGCGACCGCCCCCTTCGGGGAATCGACAAAGCGAGACTGCACGGCCTGCCACTGCTTCGAATAGCGTTCGTGTTCCATCGGATCAAGATCGCGAATGTTGAGCTTTTCCACCCGCTTCTCGCGATCCGTTAATTTCGCTTCTGCTTTTCGTTCTGAACCATGTGCCAGCACCGCGCGGTCGTACTCGAGGCCAAACTTTTGCCGCAGATCTGCCGTCGTGCCCCTGCGTTTTTGCACGTACAGCCAGGCACCCACTGCGGCGATCACAATTACAGCGGCGGCGAGAGCAATCACCTTCGGATCCATCAAATTCCAGTTCATCGAAAGCCTCCACTAAACCAGGTTTGTTCACGATCTTTAAGCTTTGTCGTGGAAACCCTGTTGAGCAGTCAGTATCAAACTTCCGGATTCGGAATACTGAGCACAATTGACCGCCTTGCGAGTGAAGAGTGCGCGGGCGAAAGGATAATGTCGCAGCAGTGCGGAGAACAAAGGTCATCGGAGTTCGTCGCCGTAGAACGTTTCCCACAAAGTGAGCGATTCTGCACAGCGCTGCCGACACACATGAGCGAGTCTAGGTTTCTCCCGGATTCAATTCAGATCCGATCAAAGGAAAATCATGAAAACGATTAAGTTGCTCCTTACCTTGCTTACCCTGCTCGTACTCGGGAGCACGTTGGGTTGCTCAAGCGCCTCCGCAAAGTCACCCGACGTTTCGGACGGCATTCGTAAATCGCTCGATCAGGCAGGCCTCAAGAACGTTTCCGTGAGTCAGGATCGCGATAAGGGCATCGTGACCCTCAACGGACTAGTCGCTAGTGAAAACGACAAGGCCCAAGCGGAATCCCTGGCAAAGTCCTTCGCTGGAACACAGGTTGTCGCGAACCAGATTGCCGTGATTCCGGTGGGTATAGAAAAAGAAGCGAAGGCCGTGAACTCTGACCTGGATCAAGGCATCGAGAAGAATCTGGACGCTGCGCTGATCCAAAACAAGATGCACCAGAGCGTGAAATACGAAGTAAAGAGCGGAGTAGTCACGCTGACCGGGGAAGTGAACTCGGAAGACATGCGCTCGCGAGCGGCAAACGTAGCGGCCGGAGTGCCGAACGTTCAGCAAGTGGTGAACGATCTTCAGGTCAAGAATCAGAAAGCCAGTTCGTCGCAGTAGCGACTGCGGAGCAGATCGTTGGCGGGACAGCGGGCCCAATCAGCAACGCCGCAAACGATGAAACAGGCTCTCAGGTGCCAGCCGTCACAGTCAACTTGAAAAGGGAGATGCCATGTCATTTGGAATTTACGCAGTTGGGTTCGCAATCATGATTTGCGGACTGGTGTACGGAGCGCACTTGATACACATGCCTACGCACTGGATTGTCGTAGGTGCAGTCGTACTTTTGGGCGTTGGGATTCTGTCGGGCGTCAAGGCGACTCGTCAGAAAGATCCTTCGAAATGAGGGGTAGCCTCGTCAAGAAAGTCATGACGAGAGGCTGCGCGGCGAGGCTCCCCAAGTGCTATGATCCATTATGAGGTGATTACCCCTTCTCCTCTTTCAGGTTCCCTGAGCTAAGTCAGCCCATCTGAAGCTTTTCTCTTCTTAGGCTCTCAGAAAGCCGTGGCCCCATGCGTTCGACTGCAATCCTGCACGAAGCTCAGCAACTCCATAACGTGAGTGACCGTCTTGACTCGCTGGCGGATCAACATCCCGTCGTCTCAGAAGCACTCATCACCATCTCGGGAAGCGTTCGTAACACTGCAACTCTGCTGGAAGTACTGGTTGCGACGAGAATGGGACCGCTTTCCGCACCAGGCCCAGCGAACGCCTGATTTGCTCAATGTGGGAATGAACAGTATTGAGCATTGTCGCGGCTGGAAACGTCGCATTAAGAGTTCCGCAGCCGAAGCCGTGGATACGAAAGTGGGCAAACGACAGTACGTCGTAAGGCCCGGCACGATTGGTATACGGCGGTCAATATTGACCAGTAATCGAACTCCGCATGCCCGATACTGGCCCTCGAACAACTTTCCACGGTTCTGAAAACAAGCCGGACTCTCCGGCTGTAGATCTCTTGTGAAGCCGACAGCATAAAGAGCTCTTGTTGCACAACCATCGCCGGGCGAGTCTGTCGGAGAAAAAATACAGGAGAAATCATGAAACTGCTTAAAGGGATAGGAATCGCACTATGCCTAGCTGTCCTTTGTGTACTCGTCGTACCGACCGCGACGGCTGACGACTGGAACCGGAAGACTATCATCACCTTCAGCGGACCCGTCGAAGTTCCGGGCGTGGGCCAGCATAACTTGCCGGCCGGCACGTATGTCTTCAAGATTGTGGATTCACAATCTGACCGGCACATCGTCCAGATTTTCAATCAGGACGAAACCCAGGTGCTTACGACGATTCTCGCAATTCCGAACTATCGCTTGAAGACGACGGACAAAACGACAATCACGTTCCGCGAGCGGCCCGCTGGACAACCAGAAGCTCTAAGGGCATGGTTCTACCCCGGACGGGAGTGGGGTGAGGAATTTGTATATTCAAAATCGCGGGCCATCGAGTTGGCCAAGGAAACCAATGAGCCCGTGCTGGCAACCCCGATCGAGCTGGCAACGGCTCCGATCGAAGCTCTGAAAACGGCGCCCATCGAGGCCGTGGCCCCCACGGGAGAGCCAATCGAATTAGCCCAGGTTGTTGAGCCACCTCCAGTGGCTGCCGCTCCACCAGTGGCTGCTGCCGCACCAGTCACCGTGGCTGCTGCCGATCCCCTACCGGAAACCGCCAGCCCACTGCCCTTGATTGGATTGATTGGCCTGCTGATGATTGGCGCCGGCTTTGCTCTGTCGGCCTTTTCGAAGCGAGCCGTTTGAGCCAGGTGAAGAGTTGGATCAGCCAAGAGGATCCATCCATTTGATTTGAGCGGATACCGGACGGCGCGAAGGATTGCGCCCGTCCGGCTACTCCGGCCCGAGTTCAGATGAGCTGAAAGAAACACAGATGCCGGAGCGTTACTTATCTGCGCCGAACCCACTGAGTGAACTGAGGCTGCAGGCCGCAGCACATTTCTCCTTCTCAGTGGCTGCTCTTCTCGTTCTGATTGCACTCTCAAATTGGGCTCGGGCGCAAGAGCCCTTGCCGTTGCCAAGCCGCCCGGACGACAAATACACCATCAAAGTAAATGTGGATGTGGTGGTCTTGCGAGCAACCGCCCAAGACCGTAGGAACGTTCTCGTTTCCGGCCTCAACAAAGACGATTTCCAGGTTTACGAGGACGGAGTGCTGCAGCCGATCAAGTATTTCAGCCACGAAGACGTCCCGGTCACGGTCGGCCTGGTGGTTGATAACAGCGGAAGCATGAAGCCAAAGCGCCACGACGTTATCGCTGCTGCATTGGCATTTGCCCGCTCCAGCAACCCGCAGGACCAGATGTTTGTGGTCAATTTCAACGAGAAGGTTTCCTTCGGCCTTCCTGGCAATATTGCATTCACAGACCAGGTGGCTCAGTTGCAAGTTGCCCTATCCAGAGTGGCGGCCGATGGTGAGACAGCATTGTACGATGCGGTTGCCGTCGCTCTCGAACACCTGAAGAAGGGGGATCGGGACAAAAAAGCGCTGATCGTGGTCAGCGACGGAGGCGACAACGCCAGCAAACATAAGTTGACCGAAATCATGGCCCTGGTCGGGCAACCCGGCGTAATTATCTATACCATCGGCATTTTTGATGACCAGGATGCCGATCGCAATCCCGGTGTCCTCAAGCGCCTTGCAAAGGAAACAGGCGGTGAGTCGTTCCTGCCCGAATCCCTAGCCGACGTTACACCCATCTGCCAACGCATTGCTCGCGATATCCGTAACCAGTACACCATTGCTTACGTCCCCACGAACAGAAAGCGCGACGGAACGTATCGAGTCATACAGGTGAAGGCAAATGCGGCAGGTCGTGGACCCTTGCTGGTCCGCACGCGAACCGGTTACTTCGCGCCCTCGACACTTCCACCACCAGCGGCAAAAGACAGCGCCCATGAAACTCACGACTGAACCGGAGATGGTCCCAACGCGCATCCAAAGGCTTCTTCGTTGGAGTCAGCGCCTCCTTTTCATCACTGGGACTCTGGCGCTCGGTTATGTGGGTTTTAGTCTGCTCGACGCCAGGCTCTTCCAGGCATCTGCAAAACGATCCCTGGAAAGCCAAGTCCGGCTAGAAAAAGAGCCCCACGAAATCCAGCCTAAACCAGCGATCAAACCAGGCGATGTTCTGGGACGTTTGGATGTCCCGAGGCTGGGACTGTCCGTCGCAGTGCTCCAAGGGACAGGCCCGCGGATGCTGCGGCTGGGAACGGGCCATATCGAAGGCACTCCACTTCCAGGGGAGGCCGGGAACAGTGGAATCGCTGGGCACCGCGACACTTTTTTCCGTGGGCTAAAAGACATTCACAGAAATGACGAGATTCAGTTTCAGACGCCGACTGGACTGTTCCGCTATGAGGTGGATTGGGTGAAGGTCGTGGCGCCTGATGACCTGAGCGTCCTGGCCCCCTCAACCGAATCCGCACTTACGCTCGTGACTTGCTACCCATTTTATTTTGTCGGTTCAGCGCCGAAGAGGTTTGTCGTGCGGGCACGCAAGTACTAACGACGCAACACCGCCAAGTCGAGCCTGAGTTGTTCCGCAGTCGACCGTCGTTACATCAACGAAGTCTCTCCTCCAGAAAGATGAGCACTCTTGCTCAGACCAAGGCTACGTGGAGTGCTAACGTGAACGTGTGCTTCCAGGTAAATCGTCGCGGGGCCGCAAAGTAGCTTACCGCCCTGCCGGACTGAGCTATGGTGCGAATTGCACCAATCCGAGTTATGTCTTTTCTTCTGTTGGCCTCTTGTGCGGCGTTGTGCCAGAGCGAAAGTCCTTCCGCCGACTTCCTTCGCTGGAACGGCTCAAACTCACTGGAAGTGCAGCGCCAGGAGATGCAAGCGTGGAGGTCCCTTCCTGACGCTCCGTCGGCGCAGCCTTCAATCGAAGCGGAGAACTTTCGACCGTTCGTCGAGCAAGCGCGCCCGCCTGTAACTCCTGGCGCCGCAAGCATCAACGCTGGCAGAATGGGTGAAACAGAACTGGGCCACGTCACCCCCGGACTGCTGGCCAGCTTTACCCCTCCCCATAAAGGGGTGTTTGTTCAAGAAAAGTCCAGCACCTTCTTTGGTAAGTATCTGAATCTGTCGTTGCTCAATCGGAAGCTGCCTTATCGCCCCTCGACCAGCGGCAGCTATATCGGTCGGGCCATTTACGCGCCTTCGCACATTTTTGTCACGCGTGAAGAGTCGGGAAAAGGGAGGGTAAACGCCTCGTACTTCCTTAGAGTACTGACTTCGGTCGCTGCTGACACTGCTCATCGTCCGTATTGGGCACGTTCCGCTTCGGCGACGTTCGGCAATTTCGGTTCGACGATTGGCGGCGACGCCGGGATAAGTCTTTTCCACGAGTTTGGGCCTGGCATCCGCCAAATCGTGAAGGGCCACACGCCGCGATTCGTCTCCAAAATCGAACAGCGTATCACGCACAACTAGACCCTTCGCGTACGATCCATTTGCGATGGCTGCGTCGCTGCTCTGGTTGGCGACGGTGGTTTCAGGATGGGTTCAGCGAACTGCCATCACCATCCGTGTCAGAGCTTCCCAGAACTTCACCAGCTCTTGACGAAGACGTGAAAAGAGCATCCCCGCTCCGATCAGACCTTGCGATGTTTCCTGGCAGCCTGCAGCCGCTGTAGCGCGTCAACCAAGGCGTCCGATCTCTTCGCAAGTGTTATAGAACGCGAGTGACGGTCGCACTGTGCTTTCGACGCCCATGTGGCGCAGGATGGGTTGAGCGCAGTGATGGCCGGCGCGCACCGCAATGCCCTCCTGGTTAAGCGCGACACCTACGTCCTCAGTGCGAACGTCGTCGAGAATGAAAGAGAGCAGCAATCGCCTTTAGATCCGACTCCGTCAGTAGTCCGGCTTGCGAAGAAGGAGCCGAAGCAGGAATACTCCGGGCCGATTCGAACAGGGGCGCTCGTTGAACCGGAAGTATTTCCTGTAAACATCACGGTAGGAATTTCGTCCGATTCGACGGGCGAAGAAGTTGATTCCTCTACGCTGTGCCCGTTCGCAAGATCCTTTGGCCTCGCGAGAAAGAACTCATTCGCCAGTTTTTCCAGCGTCGCAGGATCTGGTAAAGGAATTGCGCCGAATGGGTAATAGCGCGCCCCTTCGGCACGCGCCTCCGACTTCGAAGCGCTCGATTTCGGCCTGCTCGCCCCGTTGCTCGTCCCGTTATTTGTACTCGTAGTATTTGTCGACATGGACGTTCTTCAGTACGCCGAGTGCGTCTTGAGTCAGGACGACGATGGAGCAATAAAGAAAGAGATGAGATACGAGGCGATCGCTTTATGGTTGAAGCCCATGAAGCGAACCGACAAGCTCGGAGACACTTCGCCGGGGAGTCCGGGCTGGAAGAGGCCGATGACGCCCTGTTTTTTTTCGCCGGTGCGCAGCAGAAGGATATCCGTGGTTTCGGCTCTTACAGTGCGCGGTTATTTTTGGTTTGCCCGTGATACGACCCGATTCGGCGACAAGTACCAATAAAGGTTCCACAGAGGAACTACCTCAGCTACTGCACTTCGCGTACTCGGCCTTGGCTTCCTTAAGAATTGGGATTTCCGGATCAGCGTCCTTCCATAGCTTCAGGAAATCCTCGTACGTGGATTTCGCGCGCGTCCGATCCCCAGACATCAAATATGCCCGTGCCAGTTGCAGGAACGCCAGCGCGCCTATTGGATCACTGACGACAATTCCGCGATGGTCGAGAATTTTCTGGAACTCCGCGGCGGCTTCCACTCCCCGCTGCGCAGCAAGATAGGCCTCGCCGCGCATATAGATCGGATATAGATTCCCGAACAATCCAACGAAACTGCTACGGTGCGAACCCAGTTCATAGGGAGCCGCGGCCTGCAGCAGTTCGAGCGCCTGCGTAGATTTTCCCTGGTTCAGAGCGAGCATGGCTTGAAGCGTGGGCAGGTAGCTGAATCTTACCGACGTGTCTTGCGGAAAGCGCTTTTCCAGATCCTCGGCCAAGGTTGAGGACAGAGAGGAATCTCCAGAAACAGCCAGCGCCAGTCCCGCGCCATATTCCACCTCGCGGTCTTTCGACAATTCGAGCGCTGCTCTGGCGCGCTCCCTGGCAGCGGCCGTGTTTCCGAAGAAGGCTTCCCGGAGGGCTGCGCCTGCCTCGAAGACGCCCGCTCTCTCCCGGTGCGCCGCCTGTTCCGCTACGTCCACGGCACTGCGCGACATCTGCCGCGCCTTTTGTAAGTGTCCGGTATATGCAAGCGCAAACGCCTCATGGTTTGCGATCCGGACCTCCCCTCCCGGCCCTGCCTTGGCCAAACCGACTTCGCGCTCCATCCCGGGGCCGTCCCCTTTGAGAAACGCCATGTCGTAGCGTTGTGCAATAAATTGAGGGCTTTCGAGTTTTCGCGCAGTGCCCATGTTAATGGTCTTTTCGGCTTCCTCCATGCGGTCCAGCGCAACGTAATCACTGGCGAGAATGTCATAAGCAAATACCGCATCCGGATCGATCTCAATCACTTTTTGCGATTCCTCGATCGACTTCTCATACCTGCCGGATGCGGGATAAATAAATCCCGACAGGAATCCATGTGGGAGACTCTCACGGGGATAGGTCTGCGCCCACAACCCGCAGGTCTGTTCCGCCTTCTCGAGATTGCCCGTAACTCGCCCGAAGTAATAAGCCGTTATAAAGAACCTTTCTTCGTCACTGGCATGCTCTCGGAGTTGGTAGGCTTTGCTCGTGTTCTCTGCTGCCAGCGCAGACTCGCCCCCGTCTCCATACATAAGTCCCAACGCCGCGTAGGCGCTGGCGAACTTTGGATCGAGATCGATGGCGCGTTTGAAAAACGGAATGGCAGCCCCAGTCCCTTTCGACGCTGAAATGTTCAATCCTGCACTGTAAGCTTTCAGCGCTTCCAATGAAGATGTCGTCGCTTCGGCGAGCGAAGTATTATGCTTTTGAACCGTTGTCAATGATTCGCCGAGCCGGCTCCTGAACTTACTGGCAATCTCGCCGAGGGCATTCAATACATCTTCTTTTCTCGCCGCCTGGACCTGTTCCTCAACGAGAACATTGCCCGTGCGGCAATCCCTCGCGCGCAAGCCTAAAACATACTTGCTTCCAAGGCTTGCGATCGTTCCGTCCAGAACCGCGGTGCTGCCGGTTCGCTCGCATAGATCGCGAGCGATCTCAGGCGTCAGTCGCGCATCGGCCGGCCGGCCCATCAAACGCAGCACCTGCTGTATGCGGTCCTCGGAAATGAGGCTGAGGAACGGCGACTGTTCCAGTTGCATCGCCAAGCCCTGCCGCACTGTGTCGTCAAAAACCGAATCGCCCGTTGTGTTTATGAAATCCGCCAGAACGATCGTGTCTTTCTCCGTCAAAACATGCGTGCGGTGCGAGCGCAAATACAGGCCGCTTGCGACCGCGATCATCCCCAGGCAAACCAATGCGAGCAAGGACCACCATCCCACGCGAAGCGAGACTCTCTTCGCCGGAAGCTTGGCGACCAGAGCCACCGCCTTCCCCGACGCCGTGCTCGTTCGCAGCCGCTTGAGGTCTGAGCAAACGTCAGCCGCCCGCTGGTATCTCTGCTCTCGATCTTT
>Ga0209517_10004918_pt1 | contig 17271 bp, 13 predicted proteins | sample PeaSoiMetSII2010_FD_187695 | JGI IMG/M metagenome (GOLD analysis project Ga0209517, IMG submission 187695) | Peat soil microbial communities from Weissenstadt, Germany - SII-2010 (SPAdes) (version 2) | ecosystem: Environmental > Terrestrial > Soil > Wetlands > Peat | place: Germany...
CGTTTGTATCGTGGATACATATCTTGCAGTCAGATATCCCTATGTCGGGTACACGTTGAGGACTCAGATAGCTTCAGCCGACATAATCCTGATTAACAAAGTCGACCAGGCGACTACGGCCGAAACCCGAATGGTTGAGACCCGGGTCAGAGATTACAATGATCGCGCCACATTCATAAGGACTATAAACTGCGACGTGGATTCTAATCTTCTCTTCGCACAGACCTCCGGGCGTAGGGTGAGTTCGTTGTTTTCCCCGTCCGGGCCGCCCGCGCCTTTCGCCAAAGATAAATTCGATTCATTTACATGGACTGCCGGCAAGACTCTTGATAGGACAAAATTCGACCTGCTGGTTCGCGAACTTCCATCGGAGCTGATTCGAGCCAAAGGTTTCGTGTGCTTCGAAGATGGGTGCCGGCTCTTTAATTACGTCGTTGGACGCATCGATTTCGAGAAGTTCGATGCGGACAGAACCGAACTGGTTTTCATCGGCCCGGGTCTGGACAGGCTGCGTACGGAGATAGAGCACAGGCTTCATGAGTGCGAGATAAATGCCGTTTAAATTTCATGATGATATAGCCACAGCCGATGTGGCGTTCGAAGCATGGGGGGAAACAATCGAGGAAATGTTCATAGCGGCTTCCGAAGCCGCCATGAAAGTGATGATCGAAGACCTTGAAGAAATTGAGCGCCGGCAAAGCCGCGAAATCGAAGTCGACTCCGACGCTATTGATATGCTCCTTTTTAACCTGCTCCAGGAAATAATCTTCTTTAAAGACGCCGAGCAGCTCCTTCTTCGTATCGAGAGCGTAAAAATCAAACTCGAAAATGGTACCTGCTTTTTGAAAGCAACCGGTTGGGGCGAGCAGATCGACCCCGGGCGGCACCGGCTGATCGTTGACGTCAAGGCGGTGACCCTCCACAGGTTCAAAGTCGAACAGTCCCCTCGAGGATGGGAAGCCTTCATAATTTTGGATATATAAACGCTTATTTATGCTTTGGCGTCAACAGAGCTGCCATGAATACGGAAACGATTCCGGTCAGGAATATTCCATCGAAGGTTCCCGCGCCACCTATCGATACTATCGGCGCCTCAAGTGAGCTGACCTTGTCCAAATTCAGCAGGTCCGCACCTATGAGGGTCCCCAGGGTTCCCGAAATATAAGCAAGCGCCGGAGCGGACTTTCTGGCAAATATCAGACCGGCTGCGGCGGCAACCAAAGGGGGAACAAAAAGAGGCTCGGCAATCCCGAGTCCTTTGACTGGATAGGCCAACATGTGTACTACAATGGTGACCAGGATTATCCCTGCCAATGCCTTGCCATAGAATTTATTTTTCACCAGGAGGTACAATGACAGGAGTGCCGGGATTACAGCTCCGCCGACATTTACTGCAACTGTGGTCCCCTGCCATTGCCTGACCATTGGAATCATATATCGCATGCCGAAAAAATCGATGTGAGCGCCGGAAACAACTTGTCCACCGGGGAATTGATATATGGGTATATTAAAGTAAGTGCCCATAAGCGAAACGAACAGGAGCAGAAAAATATGGCGTCTGTTGATTCCCATAAGTTCGTAGGCGTAGCTGAGAATGCGCACCTCGATAAAAACGATCAAAAAAATGATAAGAAGGATGAGAAAAAGCAAAGTAACTAACGTTACAGGGAAGTAGTGCACTTTTTTTGCCTTCCTTTTTGAGGATTCGAAAAAGGCTGAGGTTTCAGGCGCCTGCCGCCCTCCGTTATGATCTCTCATGCAAGAGAGCAAGCATCGCTTTTTTAATTACTCGGCCGGGATTTGCAAGATCGGCCCCAAAAGAGAGCGGGATCGGCTTTGAGTCATGATTCGGTTGACAAGGGCTGAAAGTGTTTTTACGTTTTACTTAAGAGATATTACACTTTATTTTCAATAGGTTGCAAAGGTTATAACATTGCAAGAATAACTGATTGGATTTCCGGGAGATAAAAATGAGCAAAATACTGATTCTTGGGATGGCGCTTTCGCTGCTATTCCTGAGCGGTACATTTTTCAGCTCACAAGCAGGGTGCAAACTTAGCCCCGATGGCTGTACGCCTCTCTCTTCATTCTATCTTTGCGGCTCAACAAATATGGATAACAACACTATGAGCCAGCAAAAGAGTCCCGCGACAAGTCAAGATCCGGTCAAGTGCAACCCCAAATGGAAAGTCGATTTTTCAAACGGCTTATGGGAGTACATGGGATAAAACCCAAGTAACGGCATGTGGGTTCCAAACGCTCAGGTCTTTCGATAAACAAGACCTTTCAATTCTTCCGGTTCCCGGCTATAGAGCGTGGAATATAGCGTGAGGGGTCAGGTTCCAGGAAATTCAGGAAGGATGGAGGGTCGCTTGTATGGCTGAAGAGCTCTTGCCCGATCTATACCTTATAAGAATCCCGTTGCCGGGAAGTCCTCTAGGTTGGGTCAATTCCTATGTGATAAAAGGCATCGACAGGAACCTGGTCATTGATACCGGGTTGAATAGAAGAGAGTGCCTCGAAGCCATGCATGTCGGCCTGGGTGAAATCGAGGTTGATCTGAAAAGGACCGACTTCTATATCACTCACATGCACGCGGACCACATCGGCCTTGTACCGAGACTGGTTGAGGACACTTCAATCGTATATATCAATCGACCGGACAAGGAGTACATGGAGTTCATGGAGAATGGGGGCGGCTGGGAAGCGATTACCGGCTTTGCCCGGCTTAACGGTTTTCCGGCAAAGGAGCTTCAGGCCGCTCTCAGTAACCACCCGGGTTATAAGTATGGCACGGAGGTCATACCGGAAACGAGTGCCGTAGAGGAGGGGGACACGTTCCGGTACGGCGGCTACTGCTTTAGAGCCATTTCGACGCCAGGGCACACGAAAGGCCATTCCTGTTTGTACGAACCCGCAAAGAAGGTCCTTGTGTCCGGAGACCATATTCTCTTTGATATAACGCCGAACATCACATGCTGGACCCGGGAGGGAAATCCTCTGAAAAGCTATATCGCCAGCCTTGACAAGATTTACAGCCTGCACGTTGATCAGGTGTTGCCTGGACACAGGCGCCTTTCAGGAAATTGCAGGAACAGGATAAATGAATTGAAAGGGCATCATCGGAGTAGACTCGAAGAAGCACTCTCCATTTTGAAGCAAGGTCCCAAGAGTGCCTACGAGGTTGCATCCATGATGACCTGGGATATCGACTGCGATTCATGGGAAGCCTTCCCGGCATCCCAGAAGTGGTTCGCCACCGGAGAGGCAATCGCTCATTTGAGATATCTCGAAGAGAGCGGACAGGTTTTCTCGGAAAATAAGGCCGGCTCCATTGTTTTCAATAATGCCATTGTCGGTCCATAGGTTGCGCAGACCGGATGGGCAGCTTATTTTGATGAAGCAGTATTTCCCGCTGGGATTGAGGAAATGCTGGATATTAGCCCCACCAATGAGTTTCATCGCAAAGAACAACCCGGTTTCATCTTGAAAAGTGCTTGCTATTTTAAAGAGTCGAAGTATCGTTGAGCGTTTTTTGGAAAAAAAAAGACCCATCGACACAGGATTCGGATTATGCCATACAACTTCACTATGGGAGCCATCCTGGGATTGCGCTGGATATCGATTTCCATTATTGTCCTGGCGCTGGCAGGCTGTTCTCTTAACAAACTAGTGGTCGATCGCCTCGGCAACGCTCTGGCGGAAGGCTCATCGGTTTACGCTACCGACGATGATCCGGACCTTGTGGGAGCAGCGCTGCCCTTTGGGCTCAAAACCATCGAGAGTCTGCTGGCGCAGTCCCCACATCATAAAGGGCTGCTTTTGGCGGCCGCGAGCGGTTTCACCCAGTACGCCTATGCCTTCGTGCAGACGGAGGCTGATCTAATTGAAGATACCGACCTTAAGCGGGCCATATATCTCAGGGAGCGTGCGGTGCGTCTTTACCGCCGGGGGCTGGGTTATGGAATGCGCGGCCTTGAGGAAGTCGAGCCTGGTTTTGCCGCCCTGCTGAAGAGCGATTCCGAGAAGGCGCTGGCTCCAATGGGCAAACAAGACGTTCCTCTCCTTTACTGGACTGCGGTCGCGTGGGGGGCCGCCATCTCGCTGGACAAAACCAACTCTGCCCTTTCTGTGGACTTGCCCAGCGTGGAGGCCCTCATTCGGCGCGCCCTGGAACTTGACGAAAAATTTGATTCGGGCACGATTTACGATTTTATGATTGTATACGAGGGTGGGAGGCCGGCTGCTGCCGGAGGCTCTATCGACCGTGCCCGCGAAAGCCTTGCGCGGGCGATTGATCTGTCCGGGGGACGAAGGGCCGCCCCGCTGGTTTCTTTTGCCGAAACGGTTGACGTGGCAACACAGGACCGGGCTGAGTTCAATAGACTGCTGAATCGGGCGCTCGCAATCAATATCGACGATGCCCCGGATCAGCGGCTTTCAAATATAATTGCACAGCGCAGGGCACGATGGCTCCTTGGCCGAATGGACCGGCTCTTTATTGACTGATTAAAGCAGAATTGATGGCGGACACACCATGAAACTTCATAGATGGTTTTGCTTTGGGGCCATTCTGTTTTCAATTTCAGCTTCGGCATATGCTGCTCAAGGCGCCGAGGTTGTCATAAAAATGGCGACGCTCGCGCCTCAAGGATCCGAATGGCACAAGATTCTTCAGGAAATGGGTGCTGAATGGAAAAAAGCCTCCAATGGCCGAATTGCACTCCGGCTCTATCCGGGCGGGGTGGCCGGGGATGACCTCGACATCGTCCGAAAGATGCGACTCGGGACACTGGACGCGGGTCTCCTTACCGTAGGGGGCCTCAGTGAAATAGACCGGGGGGTACTCGCACTCGAAATTCCCCTGGCATACGCTAATTACGGGGAGCTGGATTGTGTCCGTGAGCAGATCGGGTCCCAGTTGGAGCGGCGATTGGAGGCAAAGGGATTTATTGTCCTCGGATGGTCGGATGGAGGATGGACATATTTCTTTACCAAGTCTCCCGTAAGGACGCCCGACGATCTGAAAAAATTGAAGATGTTCGCCGGGGCGGGCGATGACCAGTATGTGGAACTTGTCAAAAAAGCCGGATTGAATCCTGTGCCGCTGCCTACCACCGAGATTGCGACCGCCCTTCAGACCGGTCTGGTCAATGCCATCACCATGTCCTCTCAGGGGGTCCTCCTGCTGCAATGGTACAAGCACCTAAACTATATGACCGATCTCAAATGGGCCGTGCTCCTGGGGGGCATAGTGATGACGAAATCCTCCTGGGAGAAAATTCCCGTTGAAATCCGCCCTGTCATCAGGGAGGCGTCGCTCAGAGCTTCTAAGCGCATCAGAGAATTTTCGAGGCAAGCAGACCAAAAGGACATCGACGTGTTGAAAAAGAATGGGGTTGAAGTCATTTCAATTGACGGAAAAGCCCTGGATGAATGGAGGCGTCTGATCGACGGCGTTCTCCCGGAGGTTCGCGGTTCGTATATGCCCGTCGAACCTCTGGACACCGCCTTGAAATATAGGGATCAATGCCGCCGGCAGGCGGATAAGGCGGGAAAGTGACACCTCGTGCTCTGGCCCGCGGTATTGGGGAAGGTTCGCTTGTCGCCGGCTTTTTGCTGCTCACCGCCATGCCGCTCGTGGACTTTCTTGGTCGCCCGCTTGCCGGGTTTCACATCCCGGGCTCTGCCACTTATACACAGCAGTTGACATTTTTTCTTACCTTCATCGGTGGACTTGCCGCCACCCTGACCGGCAAACATCTTACGCTCTCCACGGCCAGCCTGCTCCCGGGAGTAAGAGTGCGCCGGGATGCTGAGTTCTTCTCCTCCTGCGTAGCCGCCTCTGTCACCGCAATTCTTACGTATGCCAGTATCTGTGTAGTTATCGCCGAACGGATGCAGGGCCGGAACCTGACGTTGGGGCTGCCGGTCTGGATCAGCGAAAGCGTGATGCCTCTCGGTCTGGGGCTTATCTCGCTGACCTACATTTTGAAATCCTCGAGCTGGCTGCCGGCGCGTCTTGGGGCTGCAGCCATTGCTGGGGCGTCCTTTCTTTTGGGTATAATTCACCCCGGGGACCTTACAATCTGGGTCCTGAGCGCAATGCTCATGGCCGCGACACTTCTGGGGACCCCTGTGTTCGCCGCAATGTCCGGATTGGCGCTGCTCTTTTTCTGGAGGGAAGGGACACCAGTTGCGGCTGTCACAGCCGAGATATACAGGCTTGTCGGCTCTCCAACCCTTCCCGCAATACCGCTGCTGACCGCAACCGGCTTTGTCATGGCGGAGACCAACGCTCCACGGCGACTGGTGAATTTTTTTCAGGCGCTGCTGGGGTTCATTCCCGGGGGAGTCGCGGTGCTCGTTGCAGCAGTCTGCGCGCTTTTCACTGCGCTTACCGGAGGCTCGGGTGTTACGATCATAGCTCTGGGGGGGCTTGTCTATCCCATACTGCTCAAGGGCGGTTACTCGGAGAGCTTCTCACTCGGCCTGGTAACGGCGGCCGGGAGCTTGGGCCTCCTGTTTCCGCCTTGCCTTGCTGTAGTCCTCTACAGCGTTGTCTCAAATACCCCGGCTGACCAGTTGTTCATCGCCGGATTGGTGCCGGGAACGCTGCTGCTCACCCTTGTGGCGATTTATGGAATAAGCGTCAGCCTGAAAACCGGGATAGAGCGGCAGCCTTTTAAATGGCGCGAACTTCTGGCTGCAGCGCGCTGCGCAAAATGGGATCTGTCCATCCCTGTTGCGATGGTCCTTCTGTTCGGGACCGGTCTGGCATCAATGCTGGAGACTTCCGCTTTCGCGTTCGCCTACACAATCGTTATCGCATGTTTCATTCACCGGGACCTGCATCCCCTGGACCGGTTACCGGCAACCCTCGTCAATGCCGCCGCGCTCGTCGGGGCGGTTTTGATGCTTCTTAGCTGCGCGATGGGCCTTACAGGCTACCTCGTGGACGCCCAGATTCCCGACCGCCTGCTGGAGGTCGTAAGGGAGCAGATTCACTCGCCGCTTCTTTTCCTGCTCGCATTGAACGTTGTGCTGCTGGTAGCAGGAAGCATACTGGAAATATTTTCGGCGATCATCGTCCTGACGCCCCTTGTCGTTCCGCTCGGAGTGGCGTTCGGAATCCACCCGGTCCACCTCGGCATCATTTTTCTGGCCAACCTCGAACTTGGTTTTCTCTTTCCGCCGGTTGGCCTGAACCTGCTCTTATCATCATCCCGTTTCGGAAAGCCGATGACAGCGCTATACTGCAATGTTATCCCGTTTCTGCTTATACTTGGCCTGGGAGTACTGCTGATTACCTACGTTCCCGCCCTGTCCATCGGGGTTCTCAGGCTGTTGGGGCGGATCTGACAAAAGCCAAACCCTGGTCGAGTGCAGCTATCATTGTCCTGAGTATCAATCCGCGAAATGTGTATCTTTCAGATTACACCTCATTGTCGCCTTTATTGGTCAAAACAGCGGCCCACGACTTTGATCTTCAGCATAACTATCCAAATTTTTAGCTAAATAATTATTCGTGATCAATGGAACGAAATTTGCCTAAGAATGAGTTCAAGGCCGGATTAGAATCTGTCTTGACGGTAACCGCTCGTTCAATGTTCCAACTCGAATCAGACTTCGGTTCGCGAGTCTCCTGCCAAGCTATCCGGTCTTGCGGACAACCTCTTCGATGAAAAGGAGCAACGATCATGTTAGATACATACGCAGTAGCTGAATTTGATCTGAATGCTTATCGAAAAGAAACTGAACTAAGCGACGGGACCAGGATTCTCCTGCGCCCCATGGTGACAACGGATAAACATGCCCTGTATGAATTCTTCAAAGCCGTCCCCGAGGAGGAAAGCGGTTATTTGCGTGATGACGTCTCGAGCATTCTCCTGTGCGAGAAATGGGCGGATAATCTTGATTACAACAAGACCCTGCCGATTTTGGCGGTAAAAGAGGGCAAAATTATCGCCGATGCCACCATCAACCGCCGCCGATCCGGCTGGAAATGGCACCTTGGAACAGTGCGCATCTTTGTGCACAAAGACTACCGCAATGTCGGTCTTGCGCGCCGCATGATCGAGGAACTCTCCACAATCGCGTATAAACTGAGGCTCGAAAAACTTCTCGCCGAAATACCCGACACCAGCACCTCGGCCATCAACGCATTCACCCGGGCAGGATACTACCGTGCAGCGGTGATCCCGAATCTGGCCAAGGACAGGGATAATATGCCCATGGATATTGTGGTTATGATTAAAGACATCCAGCCGGCTCGCGTCGACATCTTCGAATTCGATTTCTAACGAGATGAACAGACCCGGATGGACTGGGCAGAGCCGGGCTCATTGCATCCGGTTACCGGTCTTAATACCAACCCCGACGGTTTAGTTCACCGGGCCCTTGCCGGACCAACTCGGCCGAAGGTAGATAAACCAGTACATCAGGCCAACCATGAGCCCGCCGCCAAGGATGTTTCCGATAGTGGCGGGTATCAGATTTCGAACGATAAAATTGCCCCAGGTAAGTATTTGGCCGCCATCCTTGAGCTTTTCAACCACGGTCGCAAAATATGCCGGATCGAGATCTTTTATGAAAAGCGCCGATGGAATGAAGTACATGTTGGCCACGCAGTGCTCAAACCCGCACGCAACGAATGCCGAAATGGGTGGAAGGATCACGAGTACCTTGTCCGTATTGCTGCGTGCGCCAAAACACATCCAAACAGCCATGCAGACCAGAGCATTACAAAAGATGCCGAGTGCGATACAAGGCAGAAAATCGAGGCTTGTTTTAGCTATTCCAATGTTGAGTGCGCTCAACCCGACTGAGCCGGCTCCAAATTTGTGCTGCCCGCCGAGAAAAACAATGTATGCCGTCAAAACGGAACCAACGAAGTTTCCGGCATAGACTATTATCCAGTTCCGCAGCATTGATCCCGTAGACACCTTGTTGTTCGCCCAAGCCATGGGGATGAGGCAATTGCCCGTAAAAAGCTCTGAGCCGCCTATAATCACCATGATAAGGCCTGTGGCGAAAACCAGCCCCCCCAGGAGCCTCTGGATTCCATAAGGTACACCTGCCCCTGCCAGTCCGGCCCATACGGTGGTTGCGTAATTTGCCCCCATGGCTATGAACGCACCGGCCAGAATCGCCAGCGCGAACATTCTGTATTTACCAAGACCGGCTTTCACGATTCCGACATCTTCCGCCTTGATGGCCATATCTTTTGGCAGAAGAGCGTCAATGGAGAAGATAGCATCATTGCTCATGATATTCCTCCTTTAGCAGGTTGGAATTGAGTCGATCACGATTGGGTCGGATTCTGTCTGAAAAATTTCCGGAACAACCCTGAGGCCATAAAACTATACGATTTCCCTATTGAACACGCAAGTGATACATCTGCCGGCGGGGCTTGTTTTAGGTAGTCGGAATGACTGATAACCTGATTTTTAATTTTTGGGAGATGTCACTTCTCTCCTGCGTTCCACTTAAATTGGGAGAAAGGTCGTTCTGGTTGCGTAAACTGGGTTTGATGCTTATTTTGATAGTATATCTGTGTGCTTATGTTTCCTTCGTGCATCGCCCTATTCCAGGGGGCAACTCATGAAAAATCCGCAGTTTTCAGCTATTTCAGCTAAGTGCATAAAGTCAATATCGTCACTACCCTGCTCAGGCTACATCGAGCAGTGTCGTCTGCCTGATGTAGCCTGAGCTTCCAATAGTCGAATTTGATTTCCGAAGACTCTCCAGGATGTGTCCAAGTTACGCATCATTGCGAAGGAGATATTATGACGACGAAACTGATCCAGCGGACACCGTCGGCTTACGAGTACCCCCTTCTAATCAAAAATATTCTCCAAACCCCTCTTAGTCGGGCTCCCCGGCAGGAAATTGTCTACAAAGATGTAAAACGCTACGATTACATGACGCTTTCCAAGAGAATCGGCCAACTGGCAAACGCTCTGGAAAACCTGGGCATAAGAGCCGGCGATACCGTGGGCGTAATGGATTGGGACAGCCACAGGTACCTGGAATGCTTTTTTGCCGTCCCCATGATGGGTGCGGTGCTTCATACTGTCAACGTGCGGCTTTCTCACGAGCAGGTTCTATACACCATAAACCACGCTGAAGATGACGCGCTCCTTGTTCACTCCGACTTTCTGCCCCTCGTGGAAAAACTCCGCGGCGCGATGCGAACTGTCAAAAACATCATCGTTTTGACCGACCAGGGACCAGCCCCCCAAACGAGTTTTGAAACAGCGGGAGAATACGAGGCGCTTCTGGGAAAAAGTTCGGGCGATTACGATTTTCCGGATTTTGATGAAAACTCCATGGCCACCACATTTTACACCACGGGGACCACGGGCGCGCCCAAGGGAGTCTATTTCAGCCACCGCCAACTCGTGCTTCACACTCTGGCACTGACCTCTTCTATGTGCGGCCAGGACTGCCAGGGGGGAGTGTCTTCAGGGGACGTATACATGCCCCTTACCCCGATGTTTCACGTCCACGCCTGGGGAATCCCCTACGTGGCTTCCCTGCTCGGCGTGAAACAGGTTTACCCGGGTCGCTACATGCCCGAAACGATCCTTGGACTTATCAAAAAGGAAGGCGTAACCTTTTCCCATTGCGTTCCGACCATTCTGCACATGCTGCTGGCCTCTCCAGCCTGCACCAACGTTGACTTATCCGGATTGAGGATTGTCGTAGGCGGATCAGCGCTTTCCAGGGGGTTGTTCAAGGCGGCCAGGCAAAAGGGCATCGATATCTATGCCGGCTATGGATTGTCTGAAACCTGTCCGGTCCTCACACTTGCTCACTTGAAGCCTCACATGATCGAATGGAACGAGGAAGAGCAAACGAACATTCGCTGCCTGACCGGACTTCCCATTCCTTTCGTTGACCTTAGAATCATCGATCAAGACGGGCGGGAGCTTCCGCATGACGGCGAAAGTGTGGGAGAGGTAGTGGTGAGGGCCCCGTGGCTCACACAGGGCTATCTCAAGGATTCTGAGCGCTCCGAGGATCTCTGGGTGGGTGGCTATCTGCGCACCGCTGATATAGGGTCAATCGACAAGGAGGGTTATCTGCATGTGATCGACCGGATGAGGGACGCGATAAAGACGGGGGGAGAATGGATCTCTTCGCTGCAAATCGAGGATATCCTTACGCTGCACCAGGCGGTGGGCGAAGCGGCGGTTGTCGGAATCCACGATGAAATCTGGGGCGAGAGGCCGTGTGCCATGGTCACGATAAAAGAAGAGCTCAAGGGAAAGGTTTCGGAACAGGAACTGAGAGCATTTTGCCAGGGTTTTGTAGACCAGGGCGTCATTTCGAAATGGGGCGTTCCCGACAGGTTCGTTATAGTCGAGTCCATTCCAAAGACCAGCGTGGGTAAGTACGACAAAAAGGAGATAAGAATAAAAGTCTAAAGAAAACTGTACTGATGAAGTCCCAATCAATTTCACTGCGCCATTGTTCATATCCAGCTGGACGTTTGCCCGTGGGCTGGTGGGGGCAGACCTGCCCATTTCACAGGGGTGGATCTTTGCCGGCGGATGTCCAGGAAGCACGAATCGTGGATCCTTCTCCGAGAACGGAACTGATTGCAAAGGACCCACCCGAGAGTTCCGCCCGCTCTTTCATACCGGTCAGCCCCATGCCTCTTCTTCCATCCTTTGTCCGTAAAGCTGACTCTACATCAAAACCATCGCCGTTATCCTCTATGACCAGTTCAATTGCGCCATTGTTCTTCGCAATGGAGAGGCTCACGAACTCCGCCCGGCTATATTTGGAGATGTTGTGAAAGGCTTCCTGCATTATCCTGAAGATGACGATTTTGAGATGATCCGGTATATCCGGCTCTTCTATATCGATATCCTCTTCAATGTGGATAGACGGATGGAGCTTTCTATGCTGCCTCGAAAACCAGCCTATCGTCATAACAAGTCCAAGGTCATCGAGCATCGCCGGGCGAAGGTCCGTCATTAGCCTTCTGGCCTCATCCATTGCATGCTGGGTCCATGAGATGGAAAGATCCAGAGCCGCCGCCAGCGACTTTTGCCCCTGCGACTGTTGGCGAGCGTTCTCCAACGAGAGCTTTACCGCAGAAAGAGCCGAACCGAGACTATCGTGGAGTTCCCCGGCAATCCTTTTCCTTTCTTCCTCATGAGCCGAGAGGAGCTTCGAGGAGAGAAACCGAAGTTGCCTTTCCGATTCCTGCAAAGCATCCCTCACCCGCTTGCGATCCGTGATGTCATTGCCGATGCTGAGGATGCCGCACACTTGCCCATCCTCATCGAGAATGGCTCTATTCGTCCATGAAACCCAGACCTTCTCGCCATTCTTGCGTATGTTTTCACCTTCCGTGTTTGCGCACATTTCCGGATGATGGAAGATATCATCAAATACGGCTGCAAGTTCCCTCCCGGCGCAATCCTGCTCCGGGCGAAACAATCCGATGGGGTTCCTTCCCATGAACTCTTCTTCGGTATAGCCGTAAAACTTCTGAGCAAACTCGTTTACGAATGTCATTGTTCCCCTGGCATCCATACGAATAATGATGCTATTGGCACTCTCAACAAGCTCCCGGTACTTCTCTTCACTCTCACGAAGATCTTTCTGTGCCTGCTTGAGTTCGCTGATTTCAATGCTGAGCTTGAGCATCATCGGAGCGCCGTCGAGATCTGTGAAGGGATGGGCATGGGCCATGAAGCACTGCCCACCCGGGCTGGTCCACTCCCAGTGCTGGGGAGTTTGCGTATCAAAGGCATTGGCAATGGTGCAGAAATCACATGGTTCGCCACGACCGACCAGGTGTTCATAACAGGGCTTACCGTCATGATCTCCAAAAGTCTCCAGGTAGGTGCGATTGGAATAGCGAACGGAATAATCCCGTGCCTGAAGGCTGATACATGCCGGTATTGCTTCCAGAACCGACTCAAGTCTTTGATGCGCATTTTCGAGGGCCTTCTCACGTGTTCCTATCTTTTCAGCCATGGCGTTGAAGGCGGATGCCAGGTCCTTAAGTTCGCCCGGACCGCTCACCTCGATTCTATTTCCCAGATTGCCACCTCCAAGGGCCAGTGCCCCCTCCCACAGCCTTCGTATGGAGCCGGCAATCCCTCGTGAGAGAGTATACGCTCCCAGAAAGACTGCTATCAAAAGAAGGGAGAATATACCTGCCTGGTGGATAATCTGGGATATGATCGGGGCCATCAGTGCTTTTTGGGAGCGGCCAATACTGGCTACCCAACCAATCGAGGGAATAGGGCTAAGCGCCACCACCCGTTCATCCCCCGTAGTAAAGCACGGGAAGATCCCGGTAACTTCCCTGCCGTCAAGAGCTTGCCTGATAGCAGGCCGATTCTTCAGGAGATCTCTCTCCTCCAGGGTCCACTCCCTTGCAGGGTACTGGTAGACTGCCGTGCCGGTGCTGTCGAGGATAGTGATTGTCTCATCCTTTGACAACTCAAGGGAGATGACATCCCCCATCTTGTCGGCGGAAACACCCGCTACAATTATACCCAGCAGCTTGCCTTCATTTCCCCGTATAGCCCGGCTTATGGTAAAGATGGGCTCACCAGTAGCCCGCGAGATTATAAGATCGCTTACCACCCATTTCTCGCCGGAGATGATCTTCCGTACATAGTTGCGGTCACTGAGGTCCATTTGGATACTGGAGCCATTGCTGGATGCGATGATAATGCCCTCGGGGTCCAGCCAGAAGAAACTACGGAGAGCAGAATGCGCGGCCCTGTTAGTTGCAAGTATCCGGTTCATCTGGTCTGGCGGGAGGGACTGAGGCATAGTGAAGTTGACGCCGATGGCGAGTTCCTGATTGAGGATGTCTTTGACGAACTGATTAAAAGTTCCCGTAACCGCCCGAGCCATCTCCATGTTTGTCCGGAATTCGTTTGCCTTTCGTGTTTCAAACCTTTGGTACAGGTATCCGGCCTGGATCAGCAGCACCGGAATGAATACGGAAAAAAGGAGTAAGTAGAGCCTGCCTTGAAAGGAGGCGAAGAGCGGATAGCGGGATAGTACGGACTTGGGCTGCATCGGCATCCTGGCATTATTTTCCACGCGTGGCTTTCTCCTTAATTTTTCCACACAAAGTTTGAACGATATTTGACAAGGAAGAGCGACTGGGGCGAACTCCAATTTAACCAAATAACTTTTTAAAAACAAGATTACTTTAATAGACCAAACGGCAGTCGATTCCCAATTTCATGCATGCATCGGCAAGCTCGCGGCCTGTCCGGTAGAAGAAATCGTCAGAAAGGTTATCTTGCAATCTGTATTTCATGTAAACCCAGTCGGCATACTTATAGTTCATCCGGTCAACCAGGATGTAGTCAACTTTTCCTTCCAGAGCTTTTGCCAGAAGTTGGGCTCCTGGAAGAATGGGCGCAATCATGACATAAGTCTTGATCCCAGACCGATGCAATTCACCAAGTGCTCTTAGCCGTTCCTCTATGGGTGGTGCATTTGGCTCGAACAATGTCCTGATGCTATCGTCTGCTGTGGTAATTGAAAACCCAACTTCAATATTAGGTACTTCTCTAAGAACATCTATATCTCTCAGCACTAAAGGGGAACGTGTCTGTATTATGACAGGCCAATAATGCTGAGCTAGTATTTTAAGGCATTTGTGGGTCAGCTTATATTTTATCTCTAAAGGCTGATAAGGATCACATGCGCCGCTTATCCATACGCTTCCCTGCTTTTTCTTATTTATCTCAACCAGCAATAAATCGGCTGCATTGATTTTGACATCTACAAATTCACCCCATGGTTCTTTATGCTTGCTGAACCTTTTCATAAAGCGGGCATAGCAGTAGCTACAGGCATGCTGACAGCCCACATACGGATTAATGACATAGTTATAAATCTTGGATGCAGAGAGAATGGTTTTTGACTGGATTTCCTTTACGTTCATGCTTGAAATCCTCTCGCCTGTACTCTGGAATAAATTTTTTATAAATCTTTTGACATATCAATGGAGCGGAGTGATTGGATTGGTTTTCATCCTGTATTCAGTTTAAGAATAATAACGGAAGAGATTGATCTCTGTTTTCATACTCCCGGTTTTTCAGGCTGCTGCCGCTTGTCCAGCGCCCTTTGGACGGTCTTTGCCAGGACGGTCTTGTTGAGAGGCTTGGTGGCATATTCCAGGATGCCGATGTTCCTGGCCTTTTCAGAGGATGTGATCTCACTGAATCCGGTGCAGAGAATGACCGGCATTCCAGGCCGGATCTTCATCACCTCTTCTGCCAACTCCATTCCGGTTAATTTTGGCATGGTCTGATCGGTTATCAACAGATCAAACCGGTGCGGGTCCTCACGGAACATCTCCAGCGCCTTAAGACTGTCTGTGGTAGCTTCCACTTTGTAGCCCAGGCTTTTCAAAAGCAACAATCCGCTGCCAACAAGTCCTTCTTCATCATCCACCAAGAGGACGCATGCCGTTCCGGTCGGAATGGGTTCGGGCGGCTGCTCGGATTCCTCTATGCCCTTCTCGATAAGCCTGGGAATAAATACGTGAAAAACCGTCCCAACTCCCGGCTCACTGTACACCTTCACCGTTCCGCCCATGGAGTTAACAATCCCGTGTACCACCGACAGTCCCAGCCCTGTTCCTTCCCCGACCCCTTTGGTGGTGAAATAAGGCTCGAAAATGCGGTCTACTATATGTTTTTCGATTCCGTGCCCGGTGTCGCTTATGCTCAATTGCAGGTACTCCACGGGTTCCAGATCATGAGGTTTGCCGGGGTCTAAAGCGCCCCAGAAGACCCTGGAGAGCAGGATTTTCAATACTCCCCCCTGCTCGCGCATAGCGTGGCCTGAATTGGTGCAAAGGTTCATAAGGATCTGATGAATCTGGGTGGGGTCCCCCAGCACGACGTCATCGCCAACTGCGACGTTGATCTCGTGTGCCAGGTCAATCGTTGAAGGAAGGGATGCCCTCATCAACTTGACGATTTCTTTAACTATCGGGATGACCTGGACCGGCTTTGTCACCTGTTCGGTTTTTCGACTGAACGTAAGGATCTGCTTGACCAGGTCTTTAGCGCGGTCCACGGCTTGCATTACATATTCAAGATATTTCTTGGCCCCCGTTTCCTCCGGCAATTCCAAAGCTGTAATTTCGGTGTACCCGCTGATGACGCCAAGGATGTTATTGAAGTCGTGGGCGATCCCGCCGGCCAGCGCACCGATGGCTTCCATCTTCTGGGTTTGCCGGAGTTTAGCCTCGAGCATGACTTTCATTTCATCGTTTTCCCTGCGCTGGGTTATATCCCGGAAGGTGAGGACAGCCCCTGTAGTTTTGCCGGCCTCCACGATAGGGGTACTCGAGTAGGCAGCCGGAAAGCTTTCTCCATTTTTCCTCCAGAGGACCTCATCTTTCACACGGCAGGGCTCCCCGGTTTTTAGTGTAAGGTGCATTGGACACTCTTCATTGGGATAAACGGACCCGTCATCCCTTGAGTGATGGATAAGTTTGTGCACTTCCTTTCCAATCATCTCTTCTGCTTCATATCCCAATATCGCTGCCGAAGAAGGGTTTGCAAAAATGCACTTCCCTTCAGCGTTAATCCCGATGATTCCCTCACTGGCGGCATCGAGAATCAACTTATTAAGGCGGTTGAGATGCTCACGCTCCTCTTGGGACCGCTTCCGTTCACCAATGTCTCTGGCAAAAACCAGTGCTCCGTGACTGCTCCTATACTCGATTGGAACAGTCAGCACCTCAACATCTACGGCGGTCCCATCGAGTCTGATGAATTTCTGCTCCGATACAGGAGCGCCCTTTTTCTCTACGTTGGCCATTTGGATCTGCCGCCTGGCATTTTCGTGATCGGCAGGGTGCAGGGTTTCCAGGACGGATCTTCCGATAAGTTGATCCGGAGAGGCAGCTCCGAAGAGCTTCAGGGCAGCCGGATTCAAATAGGCGAAAAGACCTCCGGTTTGAACAAATATGGCATCGGGGGGGCTTTCTACCAGGAGGCGAAACATTTCTTCACTGGCTCGCAATGCCTCCTCCGCTTGCTTGCTGATCGGTTCGGCAATTCCCCTGGAGGCAAAAAACCAGATCAAGATTGCAGCCAGAATAGAGACCAGGAAAACCCCAAGTATAATTATTCTGCTCTGGCGCCCCAGTTCTCGGGTCCTCTGCTCCGTGGCTTCGTAGAGTTCATCGGTGAATACTCCTGCTCCGATGACCCAATCCCAGGGCTTATAATACATGATCTTTACTACTTTGGTGCG
>Ga0209517_10004920_pt1 | contig 17268 bp, 16 predicted proteins | sample PeaSoiMetSII2010_FD_187695 | JGI IMG/M metagenome (GOLD analysis project Ga0209517, IMG submission 187695) | Peat soil microbial communities from Weissenstadt, Germany - SII-2010 (SPAdes) (version 2) | ecosystem: Environmental > Terrestrial > Soil > Wetlands > Peat | place: Germany...
TGGCGTTGTCGCGGTTTGCGACAACGGCTGGCGAAAAGCGTACGCTGAAGCAGTATGTCGCGGAACTGAAGCCCAACCAGACCGAAATCTATTTCCTGGTCGGCGACAGCATCGAAAGGCTGAAGTCCAATCCCAAACTCGAATCGGCGGCCGCCCGCGGCATCGAGGTGTTGCTCTTGACCGATCCGGTCGATGCGTTCTGGACCTCGGCGCCGCTCGATTTTGAGGGCAAGCCGCTGAAGTCGCTGAGCCAGGGCAACGTCGACTTCGGCCTGATCCCGCTGCTCGATGACAGCAAGAAAGAAGAGCCCCCCTCCGATGCCGACGAGGCAACCGTGATCGCCGTGATCAAGAGCCATCTCGGCGATCGGGTCTCCGACGTGCGGGCATCGCAACGGCTCACCGCGAGCGCGTCATGTCTTGTCGCCGGCAGTCACGGCCCCGACCGCGAACTCGAGCGGCTGCTGGCCCGGCAAAATCGCGGGGTCGGCACCAAGCCGATTCTTGAAATCAACCTTCGCCATCCGCTGGTTACGGCGATCCCGCAGGCCGGGGAGCGCGCCGCCGATCTGTCCTTCCTCCTGCTGGAACAGGCGCAGATTCTTGACGGCGAACTGCCGGAGGATCCGGCCGCGTTCGCGAACCGCTTGAATCGCCTGGTGGTGGATGGCCTAGCCGAGCCTAAGTAAAGGCGTCGATCCCCGAGCGCTTACCGCAAATCGCTCCGCACAATCCATCCCGCGAATACTCACGCGGGATGTTTTTTGAGGAATGTCGGAGCCGGGATATCAGGCTCGCCGGCCAGCGTCTCACTGCGGTTCCTTGTAGGCTTGCGCGATCGCTCTGCCCAGATTGCCGGGGCGAAGCCACCCCGGATATTTCGTCTGGAATTCAGCGCTGACTGTCTTGACGGTATCCTCGACGCTCTTGCCCTGGCTCTTGGCGGCCTGCGTCTGCGCCAGAAGATCGACCATGTAGGCCCGTTGCTCTGCGAAAAGGGAGCTATCGCCGGGTGGGCTATGATCGGGAAGGATGAGCGCGGGCTTCAGTTCCGCGGCGCGATCGAGTGCCGCGATCCAGTTCTTGAAGGTCGTTTTCGTGCCGATCGGCAGAATGGTGAACTTGTTCTGCACCAGGTCGCCCGAGATCATCACCTTCTCCGGCTCGACCAGAAACACAGTATCGCCGTTGGTATGTGCAGGCCCGAAATACAGCATCTGCACCGTGATGTCGCCGAGATCCAGGGTCATCTCGTTGTCGAAGAGAATATCGGCCTTATCGATGCCGGCGTCAGTGAGCAATCCCTTGTTGACGTCGGAGCGCGATCGAAAGAAGTCGATCATGCTGGCGCCGGATTCTTCGAGTTCCTTCTGCTGAACGTTCGGCCGGATCACCACAGTTTCAGGCGGAAAGCCGCTCTGGCCGCTGACGTGTTCGGGGTGAAAATGAGTTGTGGCGAGATACAGTTTGCCGCCCTTGCGCAGCTTCTCGGCGACAGCGGCAACGATAACCCCGTTGCGTTTGCCAAGGCCGGTATCAACGACCAGCGTGCCCTTGCTGCCGACCACGATCCCGATATTGGGATTGCCGTAAATCGCCCAGACATGGGGCGTCAGTTGCTTGAGGTCCTTGCCATCCAGCAGGATATTTTCAGGCTGCTGCGCGAAGCTTGCCGCAGGCAAGGCCAGCAACCCTAAGCATAAACCGATGACGGCTGATCTTTGCATCTCATTCCCCCTTATTCCGGTGATCTCTTGAACAATCGGGCGTCCCCGTTGTTCGCCACCTGCAGGTAGCCGATACTAGGCGAGAGCCAACCACAGCGCCAGTACCGGCGGGCCGCGCCGGCCACGGTCCGCTTACGAAGAGAGTCAGCGAACGGGAGCGGCATCGACGACGGATTGTTCGGGATCAATCAGGAAAATCCAGATCAGCGCGCCGGAGGCTAAAACCGCGGCGGTGACATAAAAAGGGGCAATCCAGGAGCCGCGCTCGACCAGAAAGCCGAACACCAGCGGGGAAATCGAGGCGCCGACGGCTCCCACCATGTTCATGACGGCCGTTACCGTTCCGCTTGACGTTCCGCCAACGTCCATCGGCACCGCCCAGGCCGGTCCGAGCACCAGTTCCAGAAAAAAATTCGAGGCCGTCAGGCACAGGATCGCGGTGATCGCGCTCTCGGTGGTAGCGGCGGGTATCAGCAGCGTTGCTGCAAGGAACAGGCCTGGGGCTGCAACTACACGGCGCGCCAATCTCAAATTGCCGGTGATGCGCAGCACATGGTCGGTCAGAAGCCCGCCAGCCAAATCGCCGACCATCGCCGAGATCAGCGGCAGCGACGCCAGATAGCCCATCGAATTCAGCGAGAGATGTCGAAATTCGAGGAGATAGGTCGGAAACCAGCTGACGTAGAAATAAGCGCCATAGAAAAAGCAGCCATAGGCCGCCGCGATGAACCACATGTTCGGCGAAGTGAAGATCGTCCGCCACGGAACGTCCGACCGAACATGCGTTGCGACAGAGCTTATTTCTCCATCCGGCGACGAGCCGCGGATATGGGCGAGTTCTTCGGCATTGACGCGCGCCTCGTCCTCGGGACGATTGCGATAGAGGAAGAGGAACGCGACCGACCAGATGATGCCGAGCAGCGCGAAGATGTAAAACACCCAGCGCCAGCCCCACGCGTTCATGATCATCACCGCGACCGGCGGCGTGATCGCAATCGCGAGGCGGCTGAAACAATGGGTCATACCCTGCACGAAGCCGCGCTCCGATTTCGGAAACCAGAGCTGCATGGCGCGGCTTGCGGTCGGAAAGGCGCCGGCTTCCCCGAGGCCAAAGGCAAAGCGGACACCAAAAAAAGACATCGCACCGGACGCCCAGGCCGTGGCCGCGGTCATCAGCGACCAGAACGGAACGATCACCAGAAGAACGCGTTTGGGCCCGAAGAAGTCGGCAAGCCAGCCGCCCGGCACCTGACCCGCGGCATAGGCCCAGGCGAAGGCGCTGAAGAACAGCGCCACTTGCGTCTTGCTAAAACCGAACTCCCTGGCGATTTCGGGCGCAGCAATGGAGATATTGCTGCGATCCATATAGGTGATCATGTACATCAGGCTGATCACCAGAAGCACATACCAGCGGATGTTGGTACGCTTCACGCCGGCAAGCTTGCCCGCCGGGCGACTGGCAGCCGTGACATCCGCGGGCATGTCGTGAACAACCTCTATCGAGATCTCCTAGACGCCGGCGGCGACACGCGCCGGCCGCTTGTTCTCAAGCGGAAGCGTCACGGGCTCATTGAGCTCGGCCGATAGATCGGCGGCAATGTAAAGCTCCATGACGCGGCGGGCCTGTTCGGGCGTCACCAGAACCGGACGATCCAGCGCGACCGCCTCGACGAAATGCACCGTCTCGGACGCCATCGGGCCGGCATAGACATGCCCGACCGGCTCGCCCGGCATCGTCGACATCGGGAACACCGCGCCATTCTTCATGGTGTTGAGCATCACGTCGCGATGGGTATCGTCGACCATCAGGGCGCCTTCGGTTCCAATCATCTCGATCCAGGTCGAGGAGAAATTGGGATAGCCGGGCGGCAGGCTCCAGCCGCCGCCGACCACGAAGGTGAGCCCGCTGTCCATGGTCACGGTCACCCATTGCAGATCCGGAATATCGCCCCCGGTCGACTCGCGCATCGCACCGTAATTCACTTGCGAATAGACGCGTATCGGTTTGGCCGGCTCCAGACACCAGAGCACGAAGTCAAGATCGTGCGTCGACTCCATCGCGGCCGGCGAGAGTTTCACGCGGCCAGAGATTTTCTTCCCCAGGCTGCGCGAAATATGCCGGCTCACCAGCGCGCTGACCGGCTTGCCGATGGTGCCGTCGGCGATGCACTTCTTCACATAGGCGAATTTCGGGTTGAAGCGCTGGGAGTAGCCGATGGTGAATTTAAGCGCGTTGGTGCGCGCGATTGAAATGAGTTCGTCGGCTTCTTCCAGCTCAAGCGCGATCGGCTTCTCGAGAAACACATGCTTTCCGGCGCGCAGAAAATCCCGCGTTATCGGAAAATGCGTCGTCTCCGGCGTCGCGCAGACAAAAACGGCGGAGATATTCTTGTTATCGAGCAAGGCGTGGTAATCGGCGCTGGCCGATTTGGCGCCGATCGAGGCCGCGACCTCCTGCAACCGCGCGGGGCTAGTCTCGGCGATATGGACGCCGCTCACGAGCGGGTGCGCCGCACACGCTTCGGCCCGAATACCCCCGCACCAGCCGGTACCAACGACGGCCACCTCGATCTGATCCACCTTACGTCCTCCAAACCTTCATTCTTGCGCTTTATTGTTGTTCAAGTCCGGCCCGGCAACGCCTGCGCGCAGGATCCCTGCTGTTTATCAATCGATTAACAAGTAGCACAGTCTGGCCAAAGGCCTATGTCAAGTGGGACCTGGGACGTTCCCCATGCGCATTCGGGTCAACGACGGACATGCCAGTACCGCGGTCGCCGCGTGTTGGCGTGAGCCCTCACGCTGCACTATGATGCCGCGATCCGCATCCGGGACCACGTTCATGCACCCAAAATTCGACCGCGCCGCCGAAGATCTCGGCAACTCGATCCATCTCGAACATGTCAACGTCCAGGTGCCCGACCAGCATCTGGCGACGTTGTTCTATGTCTCCGGACTGGGGCTTACCCGCGATCCCTATCTGATGACATCCGACGACAATATGTGGGTCAATGTCGGCAGAAGCCAGTTTCATCTGCCGAGCGGAAGGGCGCAGGTGCTGCGGGGACATACCGGACTCGTCATCTCCGGCCGCAAGGCGCTGCTCGACCGGCTCGCTTCAGTCAAGGAGGGATTGAAGGGAACGGCGTTCGCGTACCGCGAACACAACGACTATGTCGAGGCGACCTGCCCGTGGGGCAATCGCGTGCGCTGCTTCGAGCCGGACGCTGCGCGCTTCGGGCGCATTACGCTCGGAATTCCCTATGTCGAGTTCGAGGTGCCGGTCGGCGCCGCGAAGGGCATTTGCGAATTCTATCCGAAGATCATGGGCATGCCGGCCGAGCTCAGGAACGGCGACGGCACGGTGGCTTCCGTGAAAATGGGCAAGAACCAGTATCTGTTGTTTCGCGAAACCGACAAGCCGCTGGCCGAATATGACGGCCACCACGTGCAGATGTACATCACGAATTTTTCCGGCCCCTATCGCGCGCTGTCGGAGCGCGGCCTGATCTACAGCGAGGACAATCAGTACCAGTATCGTTTTCGCGATATCGTCGAGCTCTCCAGCGGCAAGCCCCTGTTCACCGTCGAGCACGAGGTGCGTAGCGCCACTCACCCGATGTATCTGAGGCCGCTGATCAACCGCGACCCCGCGCAGACCAATCGCAACTTTGCCTCGGGCCACGACCAATGGCTCTGGGCGATGGGGCCGGATCAGTACGATCAGGGATAACCCGGCGTCTCCCGGCGAAATGGCCCGCCGCCCACGACCGCTTCAAGGCTTCGGCTGGTAGCCATCCGTCAACGTCATCAGGAAGGCGATAATGTCGGCTTCGTCCTGCGCCGTCATCGCCGGTGCCTCACCAAGGTGGCGGTTGAAGGGCGGATCGCTCACATCGACATTGGCGTGATACTGCACCGGAATGTCATTGAATTTCTGGACCTTCCCGTCGGCTGCAAGCGGGTAGACCTTCTCCGGGTTGGTGTCGCGAAAATTGTAGAAATCCATCACCTGCTGCAACGTCTGGAACACCCCGTTGTGAAAGAACACGCGCCGCACAGCGGTGTTGCGCAAGGTCGGTGTTTTGAACATGCCGCAAAACTGCGTCTGGTCGGCAATGTCTTTGCGGATGGGTCCACAGACCCCGAGATCGAAATACCGGGGGTCCTTGGTGTCTGCGAGCGCTAAATTGCGCGGCGCACCCAGGGCTTCATACTGAAAATCAGTAAAGAGCGGCGGCCATCCATCGCGACTGGGCTGCGACGTATGGCAGCCGGCGCAATTGGCCTTGTCAGGGTCGTTGAACAAGCGGAAGCCGCGCATTTCACTGTCGCTGAGACGGGCCTTTCCTTCCAGCCAATAATCGTACTTGCTGGTGTAGGGGTGAAAGCTCGGCTCCTCGATCTGATAGCGGCCGATGGCGAACAGCGCCTCGGATACCAGCAGCCGCGGGTTTTGGAAAATTTTCTCACCGAACAAGCCCGTGAATCGATTGGCATAAGACGCGTGGCGCAGTTTCTCGGCGATGATCTCGGTGCTGCCGCCGTCCATCTCGCGCGGATCGAGCAGAGGACCCGCCGCTTGCATCTGAAGGGTGTCGGCGCGGCCGTCCCAGAACAGGCCGCCCTGCGGCACGATGTTCGCCGCACTCTGCGCAGTTTGCGTCGCGGTCTTCTCCACGCGCGCCGCGGTCTGGGCGAGCGCAGCCTTGTCCGCCAGATTCACATTCTCAGCTTCCCGGTCATCTGGGCCGATGCCGAAGTCCGGTTGCCGCTCCAGGTAAGTCAGCGAGGGCACGGCACGGGCGCCCGGCAGTGTCAGCGTCGCGCCGCCGAGCATGACGGGCCCGTCGTTCGGGGGACCGTAGGCATGGTCCGGACTGTGACAAGACGCGCAGGACATCTTGCCGGACGACGACAGGCTGGCGTCAAAGAATATTTCCCGGCCGAGCTTCGCCATGGCGGAAAACGGCGCGGCGGGGCGGCGGACCAGATGAATCGGATTTGGGTTTTCGCCGGGCAAAACTTGCGGTTCAGCTGCGAAGACGGCGCCGGCCATAAGGCCGGCGCCGAGAAGCCACACGAGTGTGCGACCGTACATATTCACTCGCTCAGTGGCTCCGGGACTTCGAATCGACGGTGCCGGTGTTCGGGTCGAGCATAACCGTCCTGACGTCGTCCTGATGGAAGTCGAACATATCCATGATCGAACCGGCTGCGGCATCGAAGGAGCCGCCGCCGAGACGCTCGCCCTTCAGCCAGTTATCCTCGACGAACTTGGTCACGGAGGCCTGCGTGATCAGCGTGTGGCTGACGACGTTCTTCTTGGCGAAGGGCGAGATCACCATGAAGGGGATGCGGAAGCCAGGACCGCAGCGTCCCGCGACCTGCTGACCGCTGAGACCGTTCGGCTCAGTGGCGCCCGGTGTGCCGCAGTTACCGGTGCCGTTCACCGCATCGGCAGCCGAGAACGACGGGCTGGTGATCGTCGGAGCGACGTGGTCGTACTGACCGTCCGAGTCGTCATAGGTGACGATCACGGCAGTGCTCTTCCACTCCGGCAGCTGCTGGAGGCGGTTGATCAGGTTGACCAGCCCCGTCTGCTCGTCGAGCGGATCCGAATTGCCGGGGTGACCGTCCTGGAAAGCCGCCATCTTGATGAAGGAGACCGCCGGGAAATTGCCGGCATCGAGCGCCGTTGTGAAGTCGGCCAGGTCATAAGCGTGGTTGGCCGGATCGATCTTGTTGGTGCCCGGCACCTTGGTGAAGCCGATCGCCTTGGTCGAGGTTGGACGGGCGTGGGTCGAGTTGGCCGTCGACTTCCAGTACTGGAACCAGATATGGTGCGCCACATAGTCGGAGATAGTGGCGCCGAAGGCCTCGGTAATGCTGCTGCGGCCTCCGGTTTGGCCGGGATTGTTGAACCTGCAACCGGTGCTGCCGTTTTCGTTGATGGTTTGCAGGTTGAAACCGCCCACGAACGAACCCCAGGTGATGTTGGCCGCATTGAGCAGATCGCCGATGTTCTTGCTCGTCATCTGGACCTGGATCGCCGGGCTCGAACACACGTCGCCAGCGGGATCGATATCGCTGATCAGCGTCAAGCTGCCATCGCTATTCGGGACCGCCACGCCGGCCGCCAATAGCGCCGCACCGAGAGCTGGCTCGGTAGTCGGAGTACCTGGCGGGACAACGGGGAACGTTGCGCCGTTGGTCTGGCCGGCCCACATATTGAGCAGTCCGGGGGTCGATGGACCAAAGGTGTCGGTATAAGCGTTGTCGCTCATTGCGAAATTCTGAGCGTAGTTCCAGAAAGCGGTGACCGTGTTGCCATCGAAATAGCCCATCACCTGGGCCGTGGTGCCGAAGCCGCCGGCGCCGCCATTGGTGCCCCTGCCCGTATCCAGCGGGAAGAGGTCGTTCTTGCCGTTGTCGTCGGCCTTTTGCTCGGGCGTATAGGCATGGTTCTGGTCGGCCGTGTTGGCTTGCGTCCGATCGAGGCGGAACGGGTTGGAAGCGCCCGCGCCGTTGGCGGGGTTCAAGTTCGGATTGTTGTCAAGCAGAGACGGATTCGACAACAGGTTGTTCACATCGCGCGGCGTATGCCGGGCCGGCTCGAAGACCGGCTCGCCTTCCGGATTCAACGCGTTCGGGTAAGTGCCGAAGTAATGATCAAATGACCTGTTCTCTTGGAAGATGACGACGAGATGTTTGATCGGGGTTGCAGTGCGAAAATCATCGGCGTCGTGATCGTCAGCGGCGACTGGAGCGCTCCAGGCCATAGCAGTCGCGATGCCAAACATCGCAACAGTGGAAAGCAGATTTTTTCTCATCTTGTCCCTCGTCTGGTCCCTCGAAAGGGTTGGGTTGCACGCCGAGGTTTTTAATCAGCGGCAAATGACGGGCGTGTGTCGGTTTAACGAACGGTTAAGAGGCGGATGGGGACTGTGTGAAAAAGTCTGCGGTTGGGCCGGGTGATAATGATTTTGGCTTTGGTTTCGAGGGTCTGCTAAAGCCAGTCGGATCGCTATCGGATCAGGCTCCCGGGCATGTTCATCATCATAGTGTTTGGATTGCTGTGTCTGCTCGGCCTTGTGCTTGCCTGGATCGACATACGCTACGGGATCATTCCGGATTGGCTGAACCTGACCATCGCCGGTCTCGGCCTGTCAAGGGCGGTGATGATCGATGGTCCCTCGGCGGGTTTGGAAGCGTTCTGCGAGGGCGCGGCCATCGGAGCCATCTTCTGGCTGCTGAGACGGCTCTATTTCGGTTTCAGGAAAGTCCAGGGGCTTGGATTGGGCGACGTCAAATTCCTGGCGGCCGCCGGAATTTGGGTCGGCGTCAGGGGCCTTCCCGTGCTCTTGCTGGTCGCGACGCTGACCGCGCTGGCCTGCGCGGGCATCATGCGGTTGGCGGGACGGCCGTTGACCGTTCAGACCTCCCTTTCATTCGGACCGTTTCTCGCGATCGGCCTCTTGTTTGCGTCAAGCTTTCAACAACACTGGTTCTGTTGCGCGGCGATCAATTGACGACATCTACCTTTCCCGCCGCAGGCGTGGCGTTAGCGACGGCAGGCTTCCATTGTCAGGCGCTGCCGGCACAACTTCATTGCGGACCTCGGTTTGGGGCGGCGAACCAAGGCCCGGCTGCGGCAACGCGAGGGTGACGACCCGTTCATCCTTTTCAAGCGCCGTCTCACGGCCCTGAACCGATCGCAGCTTCCAGCCCTGAAAATTCTCACCGACCTTCAGCCGGACCACCGCCTTGGTCGATTGATCGAGAAATATCCCGAATCCTTCATCATCACCTACGATGGTGCCGACCAAAGAGAGCTGCGGCCGCTCCGGCTCCTTTGGCTTGGGCAGGGCGGCAACCTTCGGAGCCAAAACGGGTGCGACGGCAGGAGCCTGCGGCCGCCGCGACGGCGAGAAGATCGGGCGTTCGCGCGTGGCGGGAAATTGGGCGAGCGGCATAGCCCAGAGCGGATTGGCGCTCAGCGCCCGCTCGCCCGCCGGCGCAGCCGGCGCAGCCGGCGGCGTGACCTGCACGACGGCAGCGGCCGGCTCAGTCCAGCCCGATGCCGCCGAAAATCCCGTCCGCGCGTTATCGGCCTGATCGTCCGGCGCAAGGCTGGAAATCGCGGACATCGACGCGGAACCGCCTCCATACACCGAGAGAGCCAGTACCGCCATTCCGATCGCACAGTTGCGCATCATTTTGCACCCTGCCACTGCCCGGACACCGCCAGGAGTATTCGCAATTTCCCCTCGCCCGACGACGTGGTCGGGGCCTGAACGTCGAGCTGGTCGATGAACAGGAACGGCATTCCAGCCTCGAGGTCGTAAATGAGCGGTTGCAACGAAGGCTGGTCGAGCTCGCAGCTCGCGACCATGCTGACAAACCCGGCCTTGGCATGCGTGCCCTGCACATCGAGCTGTGACGACAGGACATTGCCGCCGAGTTTGGTCACGACGCCGGCGACGCGCTGAAGCAGGGCGGCACCTGCAACCGTGACGGTCGCTCCTTCGAGAAACGCGGAGCCCGCAGGCATCTCGGCGCCGGCGGATCTGCCGGCCGGCGGTGCCTTGCGTCCCTCAAGCTGCTCCAGCATGGCCGCCGACGCGTCCACCGCCGCTTGCTGGCCAAGAATGTCGATCACGGAGCTCGCAACGGTCGCCAGCAGCACGAGAACGAGACCTGCGTAAACCGTCACCGCCACGATCGGCGACGTCGTCAGCAATTTTCTCAAAGCGGCAGCGAGGTTCATGTGCCAGATCCAAATGACGGCGTGATATGCGCTTCAATGTGGAAACGCTCTCCCGCCTCGTTCTGCGCGCGCGTGGTTGGCGCAAAGAAAGTGGCGCGGGCAAATTGCGGCGACCGCTCGATCAGTCGAATCAAAGACGGCGCATCCTGCGTCATGCCGACAACCTGCACCTTGTCGCCTTCGATCCGCAGCTCCGTCACATAAGTGCCGTCGGGCAGTGCCTGCGAAAGGGCTTCCAGTACAACGACGCTCGAGGGGCTTGTCTGTTTGCGCTTGGCAAGCAGGCCCAGCGCCGAACCGCCGGCGTTCGGGTTGAGACGCAACGAGGCACGGCGTTCCGAAATCCGGTGCATCAATTCCTGCTGTTCGGAGTCAAGGCCACTGCCGACATAGGCCGCAGCGATCAGCGAGGCCGCGGCCGCTACGCCTGCGGACAGCAACGCAACGCGCAAAATGCGCGGTACATCCATGGCGCGGCTGCCTGCGCCGTGCAGCGGCTGGTCGAAAACCCTGATCTTCGCCGACGCGACGCCTACCGCCGGAGGAACGGCGAACGCGGCGATCGATGCCGCCCCGAGGTTAGTGGCAAGCTGAACAAGAGGCCGGGTTTCCTGCTTCGAGGCCGCGGCCAGCATCAGTTCAACGCGCTCATTGGCAATGGCCGAGGGCGCGCTCCAGCCGAATACGACTTCGTCCGCGGTCCAGGGCGTCAGGCGATCGATCTGCGTGCGGATCATGCCGTCGAGAAAGTCCACGGCCTGTTTTGGAAAATCGAGCGATCTGAACAATACCTGGCCGGAGGCCATCAGCGCTTCAACGCGACTGCCGCGAAACGCCGCTATCCATTCCGCCGGCAGAGGCGGATTGGGCCGGCCGTTGGAGAGGCGAAACGAAACTTCGGGCAGCGCTGGGCCCTTTCGCACTGATTTCAGCCTGGCGGTGAACGTCTGGTTGCTGTCCTCGCTGAGCAGGATATGCCGCCGGCGCGTAAATCGGCCGACCCCGAAATAGACGGCCCGGGCCACGGCGGCGATCCATTCATCGAACAAGGCTCTGATTTCGGAAATCATGGTCGTCAACTGCCAGCCAGTTTTCGCGACCGATGACCGGTCTCCAAATTGTCCTGCCACGACAGTACATGGTAGGGTTCTTTCTCGTCGCCCAATACGATGACCGCTTCGGAGGCGGCTCGACGGCCATTGTTGAATCTCAACGTCGTCAGGACGCGAAAGGATTTGGTCTTGGGCAGGGTCGCGCTGGCCTTGGCCGGGCCGAGTGCAGCTGCGATCGCCGACTGGTCCCTCGGCAGCGAGGCCCGCTGGTTGAGAAAATCATTCAACGTCGCCGGCGTCATGCCAGGCAATGCGGCAACCACTTCGGGCGGGGCGATCAGGACATCGACGTTTTCCGACCCGCTAAAAACCGTCACGAACGGCAAAGCGCGGTCGACCAGTTCCGGCGGCACGCCCAGAACCAGGCCGAGTTCGTTCGCATGGGTAAAGGGCGATTGCCGCGGGGAGTAACCGAGACCCGCGGCCGCATACAGCGCCTCTTCCGCGTTGGCGGCGTTGGACGCCGGAGGCGTCCGCCATCCGACGATCCGCTCAGCCGCTTCGCCAGCGACATTTTGATCCGCGCCGAGCACCTCGAACAGATTGGACAGCATCTTTTTGGACGCGGAATTCAGATCGACGCGCGCACCTTCCGACGTAAAGCTGACGAGCACGTCCGCGTTGTCGAGCCGGAAGCGGAACGAACCCTGGGCGGGGCGCGCCTTGTCGCCCGCAAGCAGCAACTGATAGGTCGTGAGCTCGAGGCTGGCCGACACCAGGGCTTCCGTCTGCAACCCGGCATCGGTGACGGCGAGCGCCTGCGCCGAATTGGACAGGTAGACCGAAAAGATCGTCGCCAGCGCCGACAAGGCGACGAGAATCCAGAGCACGGCAATGATGACGAAGCCGCGCTCGGAGGTCGAGATAGCCGCGCGTCGAATCTCCCGCCTCACTGCCGACCTCCCTGCCCCGCCATCGCATTACCCGCAGGTTGCGAACCTGCCTGAGTATTGACTGGGGCGGCGGCGCTTTGAGGATTATTCGGAGCGCCCTCCTTGCCATCGCACTTGCCGTCCGCTGCGCAATCGCCCTGCGCCGGCGCATTGACATGAACTGGCGTCACGGTCGAGATCGCCAGGATCCGCTCGCTTGCAGCGTCGCGCACCGTCAGCTTGATGGCGGACGGGAGCTTGTCGGCGTCGTGCCAGCTGCTCTTCCAGACTCGATCCTTACCCGCATAGGCAAACGACAGCCGATACGGCGAACGCAACAACAAAACCCGCTCCCCGAAATGAAGTTGTTCGGAAAGCGACGATGCCAGCGGCAACGGCCGGAACGGCGTGCGCGAACGGACCGTGACAAAGCCTTGCGCCTCGGTGGTTTCGCCGAGTTGAACCACATCCAGCCCCGGCCCGGTGTTCGGACCGAGCGCGGTGCGCACGAACGTGACCGACAGCTCCGAGCCATCAAACAGCGGACGGCGCTCGCCGCGGTTGGCCGGCACATATTCCGCGGCCGCAAGGTCGGCGCCGATCCGGCTCAGCGCGATACCGATCAGCTCGCTGCGCTGGATGCGCTCAAGGCCGCGATTCCAGTTCGGAAGCCATTGCGCCGTGAGATTGGCCAGCGCCGAGAGCACGAGGCCCATCAGCGCCAGCGCCACGAGAGTCTCGATCAGCGTAAAGCCGCTCTCGTGGGCCCGTTGTTTCGCAAGCGAGTTCGTCATTTCGGCGGCCCGCGCATCAGTCGAACCGTCTTGATGTCCGATACCGCGCCGGTGGGGGAGCGGACCTGGACCCTGACGAGCGCGGGAATCCAGGCGACGTCTGCGCCGGGTACGGTCCATTCCTCGCCCAACGGCCCGACGTCAATCTTCCACTGATAGTCGTTGGCCTGCCCCGACAATACCCCGAGGCCAAGCTCGGCGCGCGGCGGTATTTCCGTTGCCATGATCGACCGCGCGGTCTGCGTCAGGGTCACGTGCTGCTCCAGCGAGCGAACCCCGCGCACATTGGTCGACATGACGGATCCGATCGCGACGATGGAAACGGCGACGACCGCCAGCGCGATCAATACCTCGATGATCGTGAAGCCGGCGTTGTGACCGTCAATTGGTGGCGGAGTTGTGCGAAACAATTTCGATCCTTCCGGTCAGCCAGTTGACGCGAACCTCATAGCCGGCATCCAGACGCGTCAGCGCGATGGTCCCGCCACACGACATTCCGCTGGCAAAGAAGCTGATGGTCGACAAGGCCTGACGCCGGTTGCAGGTTTGCGGCAACAGCGCCTCGAAGCGAACGTCGTCGGGTATGATGATCATGTCCGCGCTCGCGCCCGACCGGATCGAGCGGCCCCTCGCGTCGACCAGCGTCGCGACGTCCACCCCGCGCCGGATGGCGGCGTTGCGATCCGCTTTCAGCAGCGCCGCGGCCTGCAGCGCATAGGCCTGCAAGCGAGAGCGCGACGTTTGATGCGGGATGAACGGCAGCAGCACCGCCGCCATCATGGCGATCAGCGCAAGCACGCACACCATCTCAAGCAGGGTGAAGCCGCGTTGCGATGCCCTAGTCATTTTTGGCGTTGGTCAGGTTTTCGATCGAAATATCCGCCGCAAGCCCGCTGCCGCCCTCCTGACCGTCCGACCCGTACGACATGATATCGTAGGGTCCGCGTTCTCCGGGCGAGCGATATAGATAGGGGTGGTTCCAGGGATCGTTCGGCACGTTGCCGCCCTTGAGGTACGGCCCGTTCCAGGCAGCGACACCCGGGGTGCGCTGCACAAGCGCGGCGAGACCTTCCGCCGTCGAGGGGAAGCGGCCGGCATCGAGATAGAACAGATCGAGCGCGCTTGAGAAGCTCTGCAGCTGGATCTTCGCCGCCTTGACCTTCGATTCGCTGAGATAGTTGAGAACGCGCGGGCCGATCAGGCCCATGATCAGGCCGATAATCGTGATGACCACCAGCATCTCGACCAGCGTGAATCCCTGCTGGCCCAAATCATGGCGGTCACGTTGTTCGCGCTTGGTGAAAGACCTGCGAATGCGTCCGACCGATTTTATCATGAACCAACCTCTGCTCTATCCGACCAATTGCGTAACCGACAGAAGCGCTGTCATGACCGATACGATCAATCCTCCGACGACTGCGCTGATGGTGATGATGGCGAGCGGCCCGATGACCCCGACGATACGGTCAAGGCTGCGCTGCAGCTTCGCTTCGTAGAATTCCGCAATCCGGCCCGCCAGCACCGGCAATTGCCCGGTCTCTTCGCCCAGCCGTAGCATCCGGATCGCCATCGGCGGCATGTTGCTCGAGGCGAGCAGAGCGTCCGAAAGCTTGCCGCCATGGCGAACACGATCCGCCGCCGTCGTCCAGGTCGCGACACTTCCGGTCACCGCCATGATGTCGACCAGGATGCGCAAGGTGGCCGAAAGATTGACGCCGCTGCCGAGCAGAACGCCGAGATTCCGGCAGAAGAGACTGGTGCGGTAAAACTGAAACACGGCGGCGATGCCGGGAACGCCGGAGACGGCGGTTACGATCACGCCGGCCGCGCCGGGCCGGCGAAGCAGCCACCAGAGACTTGCCACCACCAAAGCTGCGGCCAGCGTCACACTGACCGCGTTGGCGCGAAGAAAGTCCGACAACTTGATGAAGACGCTGAGCGCTGTGTCCGACTTTGCGCCGAAGTCCTGCAGCACGGAGGAAAACTGCGGCAGAACGAACAGAATGAAGAACAGCATGACGCAGACCGCGGCAATCAGCACGAAGGCCGGGTATTGCATGGCGTCCGTCAATTTGCGGCGCATCAGCTCGGCGCGCGCGCGCTCGGTTCCCAGCATCTCAAGCACAGAATCGAGCGTGCCGGAAACTTCGCCGACGCGAACCAATGCGACATACATGGCGGGGAACAGCGACGGATGTTCTGCAACCGCCCCGGTAAAGCTTTCGCCGCTCAGGACCGACGCCCGCAATTTGGCGACCACGGGCCGCAGCCGGCCGACATCGGCGTCACCGGCGAGCAATTCCAGCGCGTCGTCCAGACGCGCGCCCGCTTTCAACAGAAGAGCGAGATCGCGGGTGAATGTCGTCACTTCCGCCGGGCTTGGCCGGCCGAAGAGGCCAAAGCCGGACCGGGCTTTGGCCTTGGCCGCCTTGTCTTCGACGGTTTCGATCGGCAGCAGCCTAAGATACTCGATGCGATGCGCCACTTCGCTCGCCGTCGGCGCCGAGAGCGTGCCATGCACGATCTCTCCGTTCTGCGTCAGGGCCCGGTAGCGGAAATTCGGCACTTAATCTCTCCTCACCGCACGGTGGTGACGCGGAGCAGTTCCGCAGGCGATGTCAGGCCGGCACGACATTTCGCGATGCCGTCGTCGACCATCGTGGTCATGCCGGCACGGATCGCGGCCTGATCGATCTTCAGGCCATCGGTCTTTTCGCCGATCAGATCGCGAATCTCGTCGGTGAGCTCGAGAATCTCGAATACGCCCAGCCGGCCGCGATAGCCCGTCCCGCCGCAGCGTTCGCACCCGCAAGGCGCATGAAGCATCTCGCCGTTTCGAAAGCCGAGCGCGCTCAGGCGCGGGTCTTCGGTAAAATCGGCGGCGGTGAGCGCCTTCGGCGTCTTGCAGCGATCGCATAATTGCCGGACAAGCCGCTGCGCGATCACCGCTCGCAAGGTGGACCGCAACAGATATCCCTCGACGCCGAGATCGAGCAGGCGAGGCACGGCGGCCGCGGACGATTCGGTGTGAAGGGTGGTCAGAACCAGGTGACCCGTGAGGGCCGCGTGAACGGCAACATGCGCGGTTTCGGCGTCGCGCACCTCACCCACCATGATGACATCAGGGTCCTGGCGCACGAAGGAACGCAGCGCCGCAGCGAAGGTTAGTCCAATCGCGGGCTTGATTTGAGCTTGATTGACACCGGGCAGGTCGTATTCGACCGGGTCTTCCACGGTCAGGATTTTCCGGCCCGGTTCATTCAGGATCGACAGAATCGTGGCCAGCGTCGTGGTCTTGCCGCTTCCGGTCGGACCCGTGACGACGATCATGCCGTGGGGCAACTTCAAAAAGCGCCTGAGCTTGACGTCGTCAGCCGGCGAAAATCCCAGTTTTTCGACGACCAGGAGCCCGCGATCCTTCGGCAAGATACGTACGACGGCGGATTCCCCGTGCTGCATCGGCATGATCGCGACACGAATGTCGATATCGTTGCGCCCGACCCGCAATCGTGCGGCGCCGTCCTGCGGCAGCCGGCGCTCGGCGATGTTAAGGTTTGCGATAATCTTGATGCGAGAAATGACCGCCTGCGGCAACACTCGCGCCGGGGTTGCGACGGGCCGCAGCAGGCCGTCAATTCGCATGCGAACCACGAGCCCTGACTGAAAGGGCTCGATGTGAATATCGCTGGCGCGCAGCTCTACCGCCTTTTCCAAAAGATCGTTGACGGCGCGGACCACCGGCGCGCCGCTGGCAAGGTCGCGAAGGCTTTCGATGTCGTCTTCGCGAGGCTGATGTAGTCCACTGCCGTCGGCGAGCTCGACATCGTCGTCGCCCAGCCGCCGTCCGAGAACAACTGCAAGGTCCTCGACCGATGCCACCTTGATCGTGACATCCTGCCTGAGCACGATCTCAGCGGCGCGCCGCGCCGCGGTATCGGTCGGGTCCGCGACCGCCAATACGGCGCCTCCACCGGCGGCCTGATAGGGCAACAC
>Ga0209517_10004921_pt1 | contig 17268 bp, 9 predicted proteins | sample PeaSoiMetSII2010_FD_187695 | JGI IMG/M metagenome (GOLD analysis project Ga0209517, IMG submission 187695) | Peat soil microbial communities from Weissenstadt, Germany - SII-2010 (SPAdes) (version 2) | ecosystem: Environmental > Terrestrial > Soil > Wetlands > Peat | place: Germany: Weissenstadt...
CTCCCTCCTGCCCTCTAACACGACACGTGGCCTCCGAGCCATCTCCAGCCAGGCGCGACTTGTCTCAACGGTGCACAAAATGACTCAACCTCACCCCTCATAGCCCGTTCACGAATAAAGCAGGCTAAAAAGCGCCTGTTGATGAAATTGAAGACTACAGTTGGTTTTGAAGCGGCTGCGAAAATAATATCCCCCTGACCCTATCGGGGGAACTGATGAAACATCCGCGTCACTTGTCTGCGTTACATCCCCTAAGCATTTCTCCCAAGTCCACGACCCGTCGAAAAGCAGGCCGTGCGAGGTGGGACGTTTGACTTCTGTCTGGAAGCCGCTCACGCGCTGGAACCCACCGTTCTGGACAATAAAAATGTCATAAGCATTGGGAATGGGACGCTCGCTTTGCTGGAACGGCTGATGACTCGGCAGGGGCTGGTTGTAATCGGACGAATACATGAGCCCCGTCTCGAAATCTCCATAATAAGTTCCGCGGAAACCCCACTCCCGCCACTGGCGCTCCGCGGTCAGGCTGTATTCCTGCACCATCGTCATTTTGAGATTGGGATTGACGGTCGTATACGAGAGGGTTGCCGGATTGAGCGTCGAGGCGGGCCCCAGCCCCGCAAAGGGATCGGGAAAGGCGAGGGTGGGTGATAGAATTCCATTGACCAATGACTGAGTCGCGCTCTGGCTGCCCACAAATGCCGACGAGCCAGGTCCGCCAAAAAAACTCCCCGAATTAATAGTGTTGACGGTATTAAAGCGATAGATACCGTATCCGCCCCTGACGACGGTATTTTCGTTACCGCGGGGCCTCCAGGCAAAGCCAAAGCGCGGCGAAAAATCGTCGTAGGGCGTATTAACCAAAGATCGATTATGCGCAGGCCAGCCCGCCTGGCTGGGGGTCAAGATTGGAATCCGGGCCTGAGGAAAGCTCGGAATAACAAGGTCCAAGGTATCAGCGCTGGGAACGACTAAGGCTTGTTTGGCGATGTCATAGGCCGCAGTCTTGTTGTATTTTTCGTACGAGAACGGTTGGATGTCGTACCGCAAACCGTACTGAAGCGTCAGGTTGGGCTTTACCTTGAATGAGTCCTCCACATAGACGCCAAACTCGTTCTGAAAAATGTAACCCGCCGAACTCCCGAGGGTTCGACTCATGGTGGATGGCTGGCCCAGCAGGAAGTCCGCGAAGTCGTAGCCGCTGAGCGCCCCGCTGAAGCTGAACGAGGGGGGAGCGGGAGGGATGCTTGAGAAGACATCGCTGCGGTTGAACAGTATGCCCATCCTCCAGCGGTGATTTCCATTGAAAATGGAAAGGTTGTCAGTTATGCCTTTCACCTGGTCAACGATTTTACTGAAGCTAAGAGCCGATATTCCGCTGAAGTTGACAAAGCTTAATCCAGGAAGCCCATCCAGGCCAGACGCATTTTGCAGCCCTGCGGTCGATAGCACGCTCTGGGTGGCATAGGGGTTCGAGAAAGCAAGCAGGGTGCGCGAAAAGCCAAACCTGAATTCATTCGTGGCTTGCGGACTAAGGATAAACGTATCGGTAAGGCCCGCAGTGCGACCGGGGAATAATTGACTCTGGTTAAAATTGTTTGCAGGGCTAAAGCCGACTGTGGGTAACTCGCCGCGGAGACCCGTCCTGCCGAACCTCACAAAGAAAGTGTGCCGCGACGAGAAATTGTAATCGACCCTCCCGTCCTCCTTGTCCCGTTCATAGGGATGCAGGGCGTTTATAAAGTAGTTGTTAAGGAGCCCGTTGCCGGTCGGCGCCGACCAGAAGTTCTTGACAAAGTACTGGGCCACTGAACTGATTTGATCGGCGGGAATCACGTTGCCCGGAAAAGGCTGGCCGGTAAGTGGATTCTTCACCGTAACCGTAACTCCCCCGTTGTACTGGTTCACAAACGTGGGGTCAAGTAACTGAGAAAAGTTCCCTTGTTGCATCTGTGCCGTGGGGACGCTGAAAGTGGCAATAGGGCTGACCGTAACTGAAAGATTGGAAAATTTGAATTCCTCATAGCCAAAGTAGAAGAACGCCTTGTCCTTCTTGATGGGCCCGCCAAGACTTCCACCAAACGTGTTCCCATGAAACAACTGTTTCTGAGGCAAGAAAAACTGGCGCGCTTCGAGCGACTTGTCATCATAAAGCTCCCAGGCATCCCCATGGAATCGATTCGTTCCCTGGCGGGTGACCATTTCCACCGTCGCAGGCGTTTTATACTCAGCCGGCGAATTAAAGGTGTCGACTTTCTCCTCATCGACAGCTTCGAGTGATGGCAGTTGCTGGCAGCAAGACTCCGCCGAACGGATTCCATCAACCGTAATTCGCAGGCCCCCGGGACCGTTCGGCAGCCCGTCGAATGAAGCCGCTTCCGCCTTTGGGGCGGCAGCTCCAGGGATCAAATAGTTAAAGAACGTGTACCCTATGCGCCCACCCTGGGTCGAGCCGGCCTCCGGAAGCTCGTTGATGACGTAATTCCGCTCTTCACTGGAAACCGCCGCTGTTTCCGTCTCAATCAAGGGTGTCGCACCCTTGACGGTGACAGTCTCGGTCACCTCACCCAGTTCGAGAGTGATATCAATCCGCAGCTTCCTCGAAGCGGTCAGATCGAGGTCAGTCCGCACGTATTTCTTAAAGCCGGCCTTTTCCACAATGACCGTGTACAGGCCAGAAACGATGCCATTACATGCATAGGCGCCCGAGGAATCACTTCGCACAGGTCGCGTGAAACCTGTACTCTGATTCGCCACGATCACAGTTGCATCCGGGATGACAGCACCGCTCGCGTCGGTTATCTGCCCCAAGATGTCACTCGACACTACCGCCTGACCAAAAGCGTGTGGCAGCGGCATCGCCAGCCACAAGCCCAAGAGCACCAGCACAGCTCCCAACGATTTGTGCTTTCTGTGGCTCAAAGGTTCCCTCCTTGATAGCAGTAACCAGAGGCGAACCCCAAAGTCAAGACCTTTGTCCAGCTATGTCAGCAGGAGAATGATTAATTTGGCAGGCTACCGGGAACCGCTTCAGGCCGGTGTCTTACAACAATTCACCGAATGCTATTAAACCCCAGAAGACCAAGCCGGCCCCGCATGCAACCACACCGAGCCAGCCCAAGGTTCCTTTCCCGATGGCGCCCAAGATGATGCCCCCCAGGAGCAGGCATATCACAACGCCTGTGGTGGCAATCGCCAAACCGAAATCGTGGATGGCGTACTTAGGTGATTGCAGTATCAAGAGCAGGGAGATGGCAGAGAGCCCAACGATTGAGCTCGCCGCACCCGCATAAATCTTGCCTCTACTCACGCCACTGCGCTGCATCTCCACTGTCGGCGAAGCCTCCATGATCTGAGTAGGATTAAATCGAATCCCTAAGACACACCCTCACGCGTTTGTCTTAGTTTATGCGACTGGAGCGAGGCTCGGGCGTCGATGGGAATTCTTTCCATTGGGTTTCCGCCCCCCGCAAGCCTCGATAAACGCGCGCCACTTCAGTTCGGTGGGTCATCATCCCTCTTGGACAGCTGATGGCGGAACTGTCGGCAGAGCAGTGGCCAGTCGCTTGGCCGTGTCCTTGACCAGCTTCAGATCCAACTTGCCGCTCCCCAGCGCGGGCAAGGCATCGATGAGGAAGAAGTTCTCCTTCCGGGGCTGCCAGAGCTTGGGCAGGTTCGACTCGCGCAATCGCTTGAGCAGGTCATCGATCGGCACGGCGAGCGCGGTGTGCAACACTACCAGTTTCTCGCCTTTTTGATCGTCGGCCACGGCAGTCACCACGAGCTTAGGCTCGGCGCTGCTGAGCGCCTCGTGCAAAGCATCTTCCACGCGCAGGTGAGGCACCATCTCGCCGGCGATTTTCGAATAACGGCTCAGACGGTCGGTGATGGTGAGGAATCCTTCCTGGTCCAGCTTGGCGATGTCTCCAGTAAAGTACCAACCGTCGCGAATCACCTCGCGAGTTCTTTCGGCCTGGCCGAGGTAGCCCATCATGACGTTGGGACCTTTGATGAGGAGCAGCCCTTCCTCATCGACACCCAGGGGCTGGAAGGTTTCCGGATTGACAATGCGTGCCGCCACTCCCGGAATGGGGCATCCGACGGTACCCCGCTTCGAACCGGGCTGCTTTTGACGGCGACCTTCATAGCCCGGCGCCTCCACCGCCACCACCGGGGAGAGTTCCGTGGCTCCGTAGCCTTCGAAGAGCGGCTTACCGAATTTCGCCTGGAAGGCGTCCGCGAGTTCCGGCTTCTTCTTTTCGGTGCCCACAATGGCCACTCGCAACGCGTGCAAATCCTCGGGCTTGAACTTGCGGACGTATTCCCAGGCGAACGTCGGCGTGGCGACCAGCAGGGTAACGTTGTACTTGCGGCACATTTCCCCGCACTTGCGCGCTTCCAGCGGATTGGTGTGATAGGCAACGCCAAAGCCGGCGACCAGCGGCAACCACAGGCCCACCGAGAAGCCGAAGGAGTGAAAGAAGGGAAGCGCGCCGAGAAGGCAATCGTGCCGATCCACATTGAGCGCCTGCTGCATGCCCTCGATGTTGGAGACGATATTCCTATGACTTAACATCACGCCCTTCGGTACGCCTGTCGAGCCGCTGGAGAAAATGATGGTGGCGAGCCCGTCCAGCTTGAGTTCGGGCGAGAGGAGCCAGCGGCGAAGCACCGGACGAGGCAGGGCGCGGGCGGCCATCAGGGTCATCAGCTTGGCCAGACCCGAAACTTGCCCCGCCAGATCTTCCACTAGGATCATGCCGGGCTGCTTTTCAATGCCCAGCCGTTCGAGCAGCTTGGCGGAAGTGAAGATCGTCCTGATTCCAGCCTGCTCGATGGCGAGCTTTAGCGCTTCCGCGCCGGCGGAATAATTCAGGTTCACCGGCACTCGGCCCGTCATGCTGACGCCAACATTGAGCAGTGCTGAAGGCACCATAGGCGGCAGCAACACGCCAACAGTTCTCTCGGCTCGGCAGCACTTTTCCACAAGGCCGCGGAAGATAATTGCCCCGACCAACGCCCTTCCGAAGGTCAGTTCGCGGCCGAAGGAATCAGCCATGGCACGCCGTCCCCAGTTGCGCTTGGCAGTGTCGATGAAGTGCTCCGGCAGCGGCCGCTGGCGGGCATCGCGGCGGCCGAACGCCTCCGCGCCCAGGTTCATGATCGCCTGCCGTACCTCGAAAGCGTCTGCACTGGCTGGTAGCGGCTCACCGAAGGTGACAGTTACCGGGTAGGGGATCCGGCGCGGCCACTTGAAAAAGAAATGACCGCCGGAGTAGCTGAAGATGCTGCCCCAGACGCGGTCGAGGTGAATTGGGATTATAGGGGTTTGAACGCCTTTCATGATCCTCTCAAGGCCGGATCGAAAGCGAAGCAGATTTCCTGTTCGCGTTATTGCCCCTTCCGCAAAAATGCCGACCAGGTCGCCTTCTTTGAGGCGCTGCTGGGCCGTGCGCAGGGACTCCACAATCTGCGGTCGCGGGTCGCTCTCCGATACCGGAATGGCGCCCATCAGCTTGCCCAGCCAGTGAATGCCGGGCGTCTCGTACAGTCTGCGGAACATCAAGTAGCGGATGAATCGTTGTGTGCAGGCGCCGATCAGGAAGGGGTCAACGAAGGAAACGTGGTTGCACACCAGCAACGCTCCTCCGCTCTTGGGCAGGTTCTCGATGCCACGCACATCGATGCGGTAGAAAGTGTGAGTGAGAAACCAGAGGCAGAGCCGAACCATGAAGTCGGGAAGGATGGTCAAGATATAGGCCGTGGCGGCGAAAGACGCCACGCCCATCACCAGGAGCACCTGGTCCGGCTTGAGGCCGAGAGGACCCGAGAGCAGCCAGAGGATGCCGGAGCCAAAAATGACAGCGGTGAACGTCAGGACGTTCGAGGCGGCAATCACGCGGCCCTTCGACTGCTCACCCGCGCGCTGCTGAAGGAAAGCCTCCAGCGGCACGATAAACATGCCACCGCAAATTCCCAGCAGGCTATGACCCACTAACGCCTGCGGGAAAGAATGCTTCGCGAAAAACAAGTAGATGGCGAAAAGGCCCAGGCCGATGGACCCGATGGGCGGGAGTCCAAGTTCAACCTGATCACCGGAGAGCTTTCCGGCGATTGCAGCACCGAGCCCGATACCGATTGAGAGGCAGGCGTTGAGATAGGTGACGCCGTGCTCGTCCAGATGCAGAAGTTCCGGGCCGTAACGGTAGACGTTCATCAGGTAGATGGCGCCGAGCATCCAGAAGTAGGCGATGCCCAGGACGGTGAGGAACAATGGCCGGCTGGCGCGAATTTCCGCGAAATTGCGCCAGAAATCGGCCGGCGCATTCCAATGAAGACCTTCCTTGTAGCCGCTAGGGGGAACGCGCGTGATCCCCAAGCTCAGCAGGAAACTTCCCAGCGCCACCAGGATGAGAATTGCAGGCGGCACATAAGGCTCGGCGCGAAAAGCGGGCACCAGGAATCCGGCGGCCACCGGTCCGGCCACGATCATGGAGTAGACCGTCAGTTGCATCAGGCCATTGGCGCGCGACAGGTCGCTATCCGGCAGCATCTGCGGCAGAATGCCTTCCTTGGCCGGTGAAAGGAACGTGCTGTGCGTTCCCTCGACAAAGAGCACGGCCATCATCAGGCCGAGGTGGTTGGAGAAGACGGCTGCGGTCGCGAGCGTCATCAGCAGGATCTCGAGCCCCTTCATCGTGACGATGACATTGCGCTTCGAGAAGCGGTCGGCCACCTGACCGGCGTAAGAGGAGAAAAGGATGTAAGGAATCACCAGCAGCCCGCCGGCCGTGGGGATCATCCACGCAAGTTCGCCGGGCGACGATGCGTGGCTGAGCGCGTAAAAGATGAGGATGGTCTTGTAGGCGTTGTCGTTGAAGACGCTGAGGGCCTGGGCGGCGAGCAAAAACGCCAGCCCTGGCTGACGCCTCAAGAGTTGGACATAACCTTGCGACGGGTTCGGCACGTGTTCCCTCCCTGGGGACTCCTCCCGAGCATGCTCAGGTTGCCGGTTCCCCGGGTCAGCGTTCCGCGGAAGTGTGCTTCCTGATCGTAGATGGTGCAGATGTTGGGATGGTTGAGGGCGGAGGCGGCCTGGGCTACCCGCTGGAAGCGCTCGAGCGCCTGAGGGTTCCTGGACATTTCCTCCGGCAGGAATTTGAGCGCCACGAAGCGGTGGAGCTTGGTGTCCTCAGCTTTGTAGATGACACCCATTCCTCCGCCTCCGAGCTTCTCCAGGATGCAGTAGTGGGAGACGGTTGTGCCGGTCATCTCTCCTCAGCGACCTATGGCAGTGAGTACCCTGATGTGAGGGTATAGTAACGGGAATTAACTTGGATAGCAAGCCTTCGGCGAGCCAGTTTCCACGTCCCGAAGCCGACCGGACGCAAACTCGGAGATTCAACCGTCTGGTTACGGGTGCGGGAGTCCGTGAAATGCCCCACCTTGACCCCGGGGGCTTCCGTAATGCATCCCTCGCTGGCCTCTGACTCCAACTCCGAGCCAAGGGTCAAGGTCTTTGTGGGAGCCAGCGAGGGCGATGTCAACGCACCCATCAAGGCAAGCTTAAAATCGCGGCGGTTGATCTTTGACATCTTGATTACCTTACAAAACCTGGCAGGCTTCGGAAAAGGGTTATCTGTCATGCTGAGCGGAGCGAAGCATCTGCAGTATCTCTTTGATAACGAGCAAAAGCAGATCCTTCGCTCCGCTCAGGATGACGGCCAGGGGGGCTTTTTCCGCAGCCTACTGGATATCAGCAAAGCACAGCAGGTCGTCCGATCTCAGAAATTGAGCGCCACGCCGGCGGGGTCAGGCCGTCGCGGCCCGCGCACTAAGCTGACAATGATGGCCGTGGCAAGACAGGGAATGATGGCGGCGGCGATCATGACGGGTTCGAATGAGAACCGGTCGCTAATGAGGCCGATGAGGTAAGTTGAAATCAGCGTTCCGATGCCCGCTCCCGTCCCACTCAGGCCACTTACCGAGGCGACCGCGCGGGGGTCGAAAGCATCGGCCGGGAGGGAAAGAAACATGGTGGAGCAGGCGGAGTACGCGAAAGATACATACCCGAAAATCCCAATCAGCAGAGCATATCGGCCGGTGAAGGCCGCGGCGAGGAGCATCAGCATGCTCGGGCCAAAAATCAGGATGACGGTGCGCCGGGCGCGGCCCACCGGCCAGCCGTGTGAAATCCACCAACTGGAGAGAGCCCCGCCAAAAAAATTTCCCAGGTCTGCACCCACAAAAGGCAGCCAGAACCCAATGATGCTCTGCTCAATTCTGAACCCCTTGCTGACCAGGAAGATGGCAAACCACTCCGACATCAAATACCAATAAGGGTCGAGGAGAAAGCGTCCTAGTATAATGCCCCAGGCCTGGCGGTATTTGAGCAACTGGCGAACCGAGGCCGGTTGTCCCTGCACTTGAGCAGCGCTCGCCTTACCCTGGCTGATGTAGGCGAGTTCTTGCGCGGAGATTCGCGGATGTCCCGCGGGGCTGCCATAAACCCCCCGCCAAACCATCAGCCAAAGAAAGCCGAGACTCCCGGTCACGAGAAAGACGGGGCGCCAACTATGAAAATGGCGATACATGAAAAGTACCATAAAGGGCGCGAGCAACCCGCCAATGGATGAACCGCTGTCGAAGAGAGCGACGGCCCAGGCCCGTTCTTTGGCGGGAAACCACTCAGCCACGGCCTTGGTCGCGCCGGGCCAATTCGGCGCCTCACCTGCTCCCAGCAGACAGCGGAAAATGCTGAAGCCGGCCAATCCTCGCGCCGTCGAAGTAAGCGCCGCGATCAGAGAGTAAAATGCCACCGTGAGGGAAAGCCCTCTCTTCGTACCCAGCCTGTCAAGGATTCTTCCTCCCACGCTTTGCATGATGGTATAGGCGATCCGAAAGGAAATGAGGATTATGGCGAAATCCTGGTTGGACCAATGATACTCAACCTTCAGGAAGGGGGCCAGGGCGCTCAAAGACTGGCGGTCGATGAAATTGATAACCGTGGAAGCGAAGAGCAGACCAGCGATCCACCAACGAAGCCCACGAATCGACCGGACATGATTGTCCCCATTCATCTGATTATGAGTAAGAATCCCAAAGTTTGAAAGCCGTCATAGCTATAGCAGAAGAAGTGGTCGGAATGCAATCGGGAGGATAGCCGCACGCGGTGGAACTCGGGCGGTGTAGGGGTAGGGCTTGCCCTACCCGCGTCGGGGCCAGCGGAAATGCGGGGACGGCAAGCCGTCCCCCTACGGCGCGACGGTTGTCACCAGACTGGGGACGCACCAGAAACCACTTGACTATTTTGACGCGGGTGGTAGGCTCGCGGAGGGGTTGTTTAGCATAACGAAGGTATTCCGATGTTTCGCGGCATTGCCTCCTTTCAAAGGGCTGATCTTTGGCGGTAACACAATTCAAGTTGCCGAGGTGACCCATGAGCAAAAGTGATTCTAACGAAATGAGCCGGCGCACGTTCCTAGCGACGGTTTCGGCGGTAGCGTCAGTCCCCGTGCTGGCGCACGCGAAATCGCAGGAACTCGCCGTCAGCGGGGGGACGCCCGTCCGCTCCACACCCCTGGTTACAAACTACGAAGGGGCGAATTTCATTGGCGTCGAGGAAAAAACTGAAGTGGACGAAGCGGTGGGAACCCGCAGCCTGTTTCGCTTCTACGGTTTCACCCCGCCAAAAAAGGTCAAGACTCTGGAAGAGGAATTCCAAAAGTTCATGGGCGTTAAGTACGCCTTGGGGGTAACTTCCGGCACCTCCGCGCTGCACGTGGCCATCAATGCTCTGGGCGTGGGCCCGGGCGACGAGGTGATCCTTCCCGCCGAAACCTGGCACTCCGATTACAACGTCATCATCATGGCGGGGGCGCTGCCCGTTTTCTGCGAGATCAATGAGACCTTCGCCATGGATCCCGATGACTTGAAACGGAAGATAACTCCTCACACCAAAGTGGTCATACCGTCGCACCTTTCGGGCACCGTGGCGGACATGGACAAAATCATGGCCATCGCCCGCGAGCACAACTTGAAGGTTCTGGAAGACTCCGCCGAAGCCGATGGCGCCAGTTACAAGGGCAAACGCACCGGCTCGATCGGAGACATTGGAATCTATAGTTTCCAAACCCACAAAATGATGACTTCGGGAGAAGGTGGCTGCGTGATTACGAATGATCCTGCGCTCTACGAGCGCGCGATCCGATTCCACGATCTGGGTGGGTTAAGGCCCACGTTCCGGTCCGTCCTGGGCATGAGTCACCCGCAAAGCCCAGGCTCTGGGGCGATAGGAGATCGTGGGGGCGAGACGCTGGTCGGTCTCAACTACCGCATGAATGAAGAGACGGGAGCGATTCTCTGCGCCCAACTCCGCAAGCTGGAACCCTTGCTCGCGAATCATCGGCGCATGCATCGCTACGTGGCCGAAAAACTTCAAAACCTTTCCGGTCTCAAGCTGCGGCCCAGCAACGATCCGGAAGGCGACCTCGGGATCAGCCTGGACCTTCTTTTGCCCACCCACGAGTTGCGCGATCAGTTTATCAAGGCCATGACCGCGGAAAACGTACCGATGGATGTCGGAATCCTGGGCACGAGGAATCTCCCCACCATGGGCTACATCGAGGACAAGGTAGCACCCCATCCGCGATGGCCGTCGTTCAATACCCCACGGGGAAAAGCCATGAAATACGGGGCGGAGTGCAGCCCCCGGTCAGTCGATCTGAAGAACCGTTATGCCAGCCTCTACATCGGTCCAAAATGGTCCGACGCCGACTTGGACGACGTCGTCACAGCAGTAAAGAAGGTCCACAGCGCGCTTCTTTCCTAGTCTCCGGCGCCTCAACCTGTGCAAACCGAATGATCGACTTCGCTCGCTTTCATTTCTTCGATTCCATCCACCTGTGGTTTTCCGAGGCGGGGGGCAGAATCCGTCAGCGCCGGACGAGGGGAATGTCGTCACCGTCAGCAAACCCTTCCATGATGAAATCAGCCAACACTGAATCCCCGAGGAGCGTGAGGTCCTAGCCGTCGGGATCGATCTCGAGCTCGACGACGGAACTCTTCTGATTCCAGTCGGTGCGCGCGCGAGCCGCATAAGGTCCTGGGAGGCACCAGCAAGGCCTGGGTGGATTCCAGCCGGCGGCCACTTCACGCCATAAGACCTCACCCCGCCAGCCTGCGCGCACGACTGTCCACCTCTCCTTATCATCATGGACACCACTCCGTCTGGTTTGGCCGGATGAAGACTAGGAACGAGCGTGGCAGGGGCAACCCTGATGGTTGCCCCTCGCGGGGCGGCAGCAAGACCGCCCCTGCCTCATTGGGTGTAAAAGCTCGTGTACGAACTGGCGTAAAGGATGTTCCCGGCCAGATCGGTCAAGCCGCTTGCGTTGTAGTCCACGTAAATCGAGTACAACTGGCTGCCGCCCGTGAGCGCGGTGTTCGGCGTCAGGATTGCCGTGGTCAGGTCGGGCGAGAAGGTGATAGTGGCCGGAACTGCCGCTCCGGTGGGATCTTCCAGCACAAAGGTGGTTGACGAATTGAACGAGACCGGATCCATCGGCTCGCTGAAGACCACCGTGATGCTCGTGTTGTCCGGCACGTCAATGGCCCCGTTCGCAGGCGTGATAGACACGATGCTCGGGTACGTCAGGTTGACACCCGTTCCGGTCTTAAACGAGCTGGTGACGGGGCTGGCCATGGTGTTGCCGACAACATCCTGGACGCCGGCCACGCACAGGGTATACATGGTGCCGGGGAGTAACGGAGTTGAGGGCGTGAGCTGGATTCCCGTATCTCCGAGGATCAAGGAAGCAGTGGTTGAGACGGGCGATCCGGGACACGTGCTTCCCTGCTGCAAAGAGACTTGCCCAAGGGATGCGGCGGAGAGGACCGTGCTGAACAGGATTTGCGGCAGGGTATTGGTGGGTGCGCCCACGAACCCGCTGGGCGGGCTGATAAGCTGCACGGGGGGAGGCGTGGTGTCCGCGGTCGATCCGGTGGTGAAGTAGGCGTAGAAACCCTGCTGTTGATTACCGGCCAAATCTTGCAGGTAGTAGCACTGGATGTAGTACTGCTGATTCGGCGTCAAATCGGAGGTGGGCGTCAAAATCAGCGCCGTCCCATCCGCGCTGAAAGACGCATGGGATGCGACTGTCGCGCCGGTTTGGGCGGTCTCGATCAACACGTAAGTAGGGTTGAGCGTGGTTTGATCGATCGGCTTGTTGAACCGCAGCGTCAAAGCCGCGTTGATCGGCACCCCTTGTTCATTCCCGTAGAAACTCGTGCTGGCCACATAGGGGGCGCTGAAGTCAGGACCCGCCATGGTATTGAATTTCACCGTCGTGGCGGGTGTAACAGGCACTCCGGCGATGCTTTGTACTCCACTGATGGTAACGGTCGTAGCCGCGCTGGCGGGCAACGGCGTCATGGGCACGACGGAGACGGTGGTGTAATCAGGGCTGAAGCTGACACTCGAGGGAACTAGGGTTGTGCCGTTGCCTGTAACGCTGATGCCGGTCACGGTGATGGGGTCGATAGCCTTGCTGAAGATCACCTTGATCCCGGCGTTCGTCCCGATATTGCTCGAGCTGTTGGGCGGGGTTACGGAGGTTACGGTCGGGGCCACAGTGTCGTTCGATGAACCGGCTGCGAAAGAGAGGTACGTGTAAGAAACGGCTACGCCTTGGGTGTTGGTCACGCCGTTGGTCAAGACCTGGTAGGAGTCGCCCGCGTTTAGAGTTCCTCCCGGAGGCGTGATCAGAATCACGTAACCCGTCGGATCCAACGTGACGCTCTGCGGAGTACCCCAACCCACACTGGAGTCGTAAACCTCGATGGTCGAGGTATTGACCGTGCTGGACGCTAAGGGTTGGTTGTAGGCCAACTGAATCACGGTGTTCAAAGGCACATTGGCGGCAAAGGGGAATGGATTGGTTGCCACAAGTGCCGGTGGGGTGTTCGCCGGGGATCCTGCGATGGTGAACTGCCCGTAGCTGTAGGCCGAGAGGGCGTTGCCATAAACGTCCGTAGCGCTCGAATCCACAAATACACCGATCACACTGCCGGGCGAGAATGCCGAATTGGGCGTGAATTCGATGGCCTGCCCATTGTCCAGCAGTTGGGTCGTGCCGGAAAGTATGACACCGTTCTGCGAAATGTGTACGGCGCCATCTACGCTGCCGGCGTCGAGCAGGGCGCTCGCGAACAACGTGATCACCGTATTCGCCGGGACATTGGTTGCCCCGTAGCCCGGCCGCTGGCCCACAATCGACGGGCCGCTGGTTGGAACCTGCGGGACTACCGTGAATTGACTGGTAAAGTCAGTCAGCGCATTGCCCGATAGGTCCTGAATCAAGTGAGTCGCAGCCACCGTGATCGTAGCTCCCGCAGGCAATGTGTTACCGCCGACAGTGATGGTAACGGTCCGGTTATCCGACGAAATCGAATAACAGTTGTACACGTAATAGCAACCATAGCCTGAACCAAGTGGAGCGTCACCGTTCAAGAGGGCCAGGGACGATGAATTGATCGTCGAGGGGTTGATGGACTTCGAGAAGGTGATGACCACCTGCGTGTTCTGTCCCACATTGGTTGCATTATTGGGCGGCGACACTGAAACAACGGTAGGCGGCGTCGTGTCGGGCGTATTGGCCGTGGTGAAGCTGCTCGACCAACCGCTGCAGGAGTTGCCGGCTAAGTCGTGGACGTTGCTGTTTACCGAAGCGTAAATCTGGGTGCTGCCCGGCAGCGCGTTCTGCGGAGTAAAGGTAACCGTCGAGCCGCTCACGCTGTAAGTGCCCGCCAGTTCAGCCCCGAGGTTCGCGACGCCCACCCCCATAGTGCTCCCATTCACCGTCGCCGGATCGACCGGTGCGCTGAAGGAAAACACCACATTGGTGTTCACGGGCACTCCGGTGACACCATTCGCCGGAGTGACGCTATTCACCGCCAGGGTTGCGGTGCTGGAGAGGGTTCCCGTGGTGAAACTGTCAGTTGACGTGGCCACCGGGTTGCCTCCCGTGTCGTTGAATCCACTGACTGTCGCGGTGTAGCTGGCGCCAGGGTTAAAGGAGCCGGTGGGAGTGAAGGTAAGGGTAACGCCGTCGCTGGCCAGGGTTACGGTGCCGGCGACCGAAGGCGAGAGCGTAATCGCGCTGTTCGTGATTGTCGTCGGATCGATCTGGGCGCTCATGACGGCCACGACATCAGTGTTCAATGGCACATTGGTTGTGCCCGAAGCCGGACTAAAGGTGACCACCGTAGCCGCGGTGGTATCGGATTGGGTTCCGGTGATGAAAGCGGAGGAGAAGGAACCGGCGTTTCCAGCGATATCAGTGAAGGTCACGTAGAGGTAGTGCGTGGTTCCCTGTTGCAACAACGAGGACGGGACGAGACTAGCACTCATGCGGTCCGCAGCAATGTTGATGGTCGCGGGAACCAGCCTGCCGGTGTCGTAATTCTCGAGGTAGAACGTCGAGTTGGTCAGCGAGAGTGGGTTGATCCGCTTGCTGAAAGTCACGTGAGGCTTAACATTCAGCCCAACGCCGCTACTGCCGTTAGCGGGATCGACTCCCGTTACGGTGGGCGCGATCAGGTCAATTCCGGCAGCGGTCGAGAAGTTCACAGTGACTGTGCCGGTCATCTGATTCCCGGCATTATCCTGCACTCCGGTTATCGACAACGTGTAGGCAGTGTCGCCGAGCAGCGGCACGGAGGGCGTCAGCGCCAGCAGTTGATTCCCGGTCAGGAAAGAAGGAACAAAGGTGACAGGAGTTGATCCGGCGCTTAGCGTGACTTGGGCGATGCTGGTGGGCTGAATGGGCTCGTTAAAGAGGATCTGGATCGGAGTATTGGTTGGTACCGAGCTCAGCCCGGTCTCCGGATTGGTATTGACGACTTGCGGAGCTGTGCTGCTGCTCACAAAGGAAGTTGAGAAGTAAACGTAGAATCCCGATTGCACGTTGCCTTCGAGGTCCTGCATCGAGTAACAGGAGAAGTAATACTGGAGACCCACGGCGAGGTTCGAGGTAGGAACCAGGTAAAGAGTGGTCAGATCGGGACTGAACGACGCGGTGGCTTGCACGGCGCCACCGAGGCCGCCCCCGAGAGCGCATTGGCTGGGACTGTAGGTACTTACAGCCATAGGCTTGTTGAACTGGAGGCTGAAGACCGCGTTCACCGGTACATTCGTTTGGTGGTTGGCTACACTGGAACTGACCACGTAGGGAGCGCTGAAATCGGGACCGGCGAGGGTTTGGAAAGTGCTGGTCAGCGGCGTAACGGCAGTGCCCGAAACGTTCTGCACGCCGTTGATCGAGATGGTGATGGTAGCGCTCGCCGCTAGGGGCGCCTGCGGCACGATGTTAACCGTCGTGTAGTCCGGGCTGAAGCTGATGCTCGAGGGCGTGGCAGTCATTCCTCCGCCGCTCAACTGAATGGTGCTGCCGGTCACGGTAATCGGGTTCACCGCCTTGCTGAAGACGACTCGCAAGCCGGCGTTGGTTCCGATGTTCTGCCAGCCGTTGGGCGGCGCTACGGATGTTACCGTGGGGGCCACAGTGTCGCTCGAGGAGCCCGCGGTGAAACTTAGGCAAGTGTATGGAACTACTACGCCGTTAGTATTGGTAACACCGTCGACGCAGATTTCGTAACTGTCGCCCGGGTTCAGCGACAATTGCGGCGGCGTGATAAGAATGATGGAGCCCGTCGGATCGAGTTGGAAGCTTTCTGTGGTCATCCAACCCACACTGGAATCGTAAAACTCGATAGTGGAAGAGCTGAGCGAACCGGAGGCCAGGGGCTGGTTGTAGGCCAACTGAATCGTGGTATTGGTGGGCACGTTCGTCGCACTCTGGAACGGATTCGTAGCCAGGAGTTGTGGCGCCGTAGTGGAAAGTGTATTGGCCACCGTAAATTGCCCGCTGTAGACGCCGGACAGGTAGTTTCCGTAAACATCTTGCAGCGTCTGGTCAAGGAACACCTGGATGAGGTCGCCGGGCGAGAAGGCATTGGCCGGAGTAAATTCGATGGCTTGGTTGTTGCTGAGGGGCTTGACCGCGCCGGTAACCGCCACGCCATTATCGGAAACATGGATTGCCCCGCTAACTGTAGAGGCGTTAAGGGGCGCGCTGAGGAACAAGGTGATCAACGTGTTGGCTGGAACATTCGTCGCGCCATTGCCAGGACGTTGCCCGGTAATCGAGGGTCCGTTGGCCGGAGCTGCCTGGGCCACCGTGAACTGGCTGCTGGTATCAGCCAGCGAATTGCCGGAAAGGTCCTGGATGGCGTGGGTTGCTGCTACCGTAATGGTCGCTCCGGCGGGAAGCTGATATTGATTCGCGTTCAGGATAACCGTGCGGTTGTCTGGAGAAATGGTGTAGCACCACGCGTAATAGTAACAGTAGTAGTTGGAGGTGGCCAGGGGCGTGTCGCCGTTGAATAGCGCCAGGGAGGTCGAGTTGATTGTCGAGGGGTTGATGGACTTCGAGAAGGTGATCACCACCTGCGTATCCTGGCCGACATTGGTGGAATTGTTCGGCGGCGTTACCGAGGTGATGACAGGCGCCGCGGTGTCCGTTACGTTGACGGTGGTGAAGCTGCTGGACCACCCGGTGCACGAATTGCCCGCCAGATCCTGGACGTCGCCGTTTACCGAAACCGTGAACTGGGTGTTTCCAGGAAGTGGATTTTGAGGCGTGAAGGTAACGGTCGAGCCGCTAACGCCGTACGCGCCCGCGATGGCCGCGTAACCCCAATTCGAATTGTAAGCGCTCACACCCATCGTCTTGATATTCACCGTGGCCGGGTCCACCGGCGCGCTGAAAGAGAAGACTACGTTGCTGTTCACGGGCACGGCAGTGGCGCCATTCGCCGGAGTAACGCCAGTAACAGCCAGCGACGAAGTGCCGGAGAGATTTCCGGTGGTGAAGTTGTCGGTCGAGGTCGCCACGGGGTTCCCTTCCACATCGTTGAACCCGCCCACTGTCGCGGCGTAGGGGGTAGAGGGACTCAGCGTGCCGCTGGGCACGAAGGTAAGGGTGACCCCGTCGCTAGCCAAACTTACGACGCCTGCTGCAGCAGGTGTGAGCGCGATCGCGCTGTTCGTCACCGTCGTGGGATCGATTTGGGCGCTCATACTCAAGTCCGGCGTTTTGGAAGTTATAGAATTGCGATCGAAGGCCGATTTGATGCGGGTTTTCTGACGCTGTGTTATGCTGAGCCTTACCTAATATTTGGTTAGGTCAGGCTCAGAGTGCGGCGATC
>Ga0209517_10004923_pt1 | contig 17261 bp, 15 predicted proteins | sample PeaSoiMetSII2010_FD_187695 | JGI IMG/M metagenome (GOLD analysis project Ga0209517, IMG submission 187695) | Peat soil microbial communities from Weissenstadt, Germany - SII-2010 (SPAdes) (version 2) | ecosystem: Environmental > Terrestrial > Soil > Wetlands > Peat | place: Germany...
CGCAAAACGGAGTAAGGGCAGTTGTGGTGGCAGAGACATGAGTGTACACATCGTAATGGCGGCGTCATCCCGAGCGTAGCCGTTCTTCAGGCGAAGCGAGGGATCTCAGTCTCCTCTGACCTCAAGGCCCATGAAACTGCAAATCAACGGCGAAGATCGCGATTTCGGCAATCCCGCCGCTCCCTTCACCCTGTCGGCGCTCTTGGAAACCCTCGGCATGAAGCCCGACCGCGTGGCCGTGGAGCTGAACCGCGACATTGTGCCGCGCGACCGCTGGGCGCAGACTCAGCTGAACGAGGGCGACCGCCTGGAGATCGTCCACTTCGTCGGCGGCGGCTTCGATCCTCACCTGCACCAGGAACTCTCTTAGTCACCCCTTTTCCACCGATTCTCTGCTTGACCTTCGCTCTTCCATGCCTAAAATGTTTGAAACATTCGACTTGAGCATTGTTTCAAACATTTCTGGGGGATGATGCAAGATCGCTTCACATCGCACGAGGTGATTGCCTTGACGGGTATCACGCCCCGCCAGCTCCAGTGGTGGGATGAGCGCGGTGTGGTGAAGCCGGAGCGGGAAGGGCATCGCCGCCTCTACTCGATGAATCACCTGACCGAAGTGGCCGTGATCTGCGAGCTGCGGCGTAAGGGATTCTCGCTGCAGGGCGTACGAAAGGTCATGCGCTTTCTGGAGCGTGAGATTGGTAAGGGCTTAGCCGAAATAGTGAGCCGCAGCTCCGACTATCACCTGCTGACCGACGGAACGCACCTGTATCTGGAGACTTCTGCGCGGCAGATCGTCGACATCCTCAAGAACTCGGACCAGCCGATCCTGGGGATATGCCTGAGTGACGCGGTGCGGCAGGTGCGGGCGGGGGTCATCTCCGGGAAGGCGAATACTTCAGTAACGTCGCCGGATCACCGCAAGCGTGCTAAAAAAGCTTCGTAGGCCAGCAGTCGGGGATTAGAAGCAACTAGGACAACGGGCACAGGAGGAAGACATGGTCGGTGAACTGGATCTTCTCAATGAGTGGATACCGGAACAGATGCAACCGGGGACTGTCTTCGTGCTGGAAAATGCCGGGGAGATCGGCGAGAAAGAAGATCCCTATTGGGCCGTGTTGTCCTGTCCCTCGTGCGGCATGCTGGGGCTAATCACGCGCAAGCAGATTAACGGCTTGTTGCCCGTCATTTGCGGCTCGGAGAGCTGCTCGGCGCAATTCTTTATCCGCGATAGCGAAGTCGTGGTGCGCAAACCCTTCTAGATTCGTTCGTGTGGAGCGGGCACTCCTGCCCGCTGAAGCTGAAAGCGCCAAGGAATTATAGGCCACCGATTTCCTCACCTTCTGGACTTTGGCCACTGTCGGCAAGCGGGCAGGAGTGCCCGCTCCACACAAGTCCGGTCATCTCTTCACCACGTTCAACTCTACGGGAACCTGCTCGACAATTTCTATTCCAAATCCTTCCAGCGCTGCTACCTTCTTGGGACGATTGGTCAGCAGGCGGATGCGGTGCAGGTTCAGGTCGGAGAGAATCTGGGCGCCGATGCCGACTTCGCGCTGAATCTGCCGTTCGGTGTCGTACAACGAGGGAAGGCGCTGGCCGCGGTGGAAGCCGAGTGCGGTGCGGTCTCCAACTTTCTCGACGGAGAATCCCTGCGAAGTCTGGTGCAGGTAGATCAGCGCGCCGCGGCCTTCCTGGGAAATACGGCGGAGGGCGCCTTCCAGCGTGGCGTGGCATTCGCAGCCGGTCGCGCCGAAGACGTCGCCCATCAGGCAATGGGCGTGCATGCGGACCAGCACTGGAGTGAGGCTGTGCTCAACGTCTCCGCGAGGCATTTCTCCTTTGATCAGGGCGACGTGCGATTCGCCGCCGTCGACTTCGCTCTCGTAGGCGATCATGCGGAATTCTCCGAAGCGCGTGTCGATCAGGGCCTCGCCCACGCGATGCACGTAGCGCTCGTGCGCCATGCGGTAGCGGATGAGTTCGGCGACGGTGAGCATCTTCATCTGGTGCTCGCGGCAGAATTCGATCAGGTCGGGGACGCGGGCCATGCTGCCATCGTCCTTCATGATTTCGCAGATGATGCCGGCGGGAACCATGCCGGCGAGCCGCGCCAGGTCGACCGAAGCTTCGGTCTGTCCGGCGCGCACCAGCACTCCGCCTTTGCGCGCGCGCAGCGGGAACATGTGTCCGGGACGAGCTAGATCAGAAGGCTTGGTAGCGGGATCGATCGCCACCTGAATCGTGCGCGCCCGGTCGTGAGCCGAGATGCCAGTCGTCACACCCTGCCGCGCGTCGATGGCTTCACAGAATGCGGTGCCGAACTGTGACGTATTCTCTGACGTCATGGGACCAATGTTGAGGTGCTCAAGGCGTTCCTCGGTCATTGCCAGGCAGACCAGGCCGCGTCCAAACTTGGCCATGAAGTTGATGGCTTCGGGCGTGACTTTTTCGGCGGCGAGGGTGAGGTCGCCTTCGTTCTCGCGGTCCTCGTCGTCGACGACAACAATCATGCGGCCAGCGCGGATTTCCTCAATCGCGTCGGGGACATCGGTGAATGGATGCTGGGGGCTCATATTGAGGCGATTGTAGCAACAGGGTGGAATGGCTTGGATAGTGGATTGAATTTTTTTTCTGCGGGGTTGGGTAATATCCCTGCTTTGTTTGGTTTAGAGGGATTTGATTCGCACGTCTGGCGGTAAAATATTGAAAATGAATGGGTTGCAGGCAAAATATTGCGGGATAGGGAGTTAGAGCTGGGGCGTGGCGGCGCTGCTGGCTGGCGGCTGGAATTGTGTTTGCGGGAGTTTGCGCGCATGGGGGAAGTATGCGGGTTTCTAAATCCTCGGTAAAGGTTGTTCGTCACACTCCGGGGCTGTGGAAGGCTGTGGGAAAGTGTACGGCCATTGCTGTGATTTGGTCGGGGGAAAGCAGGTTCCTCACCGGTCTTTCCGACCGGTTCGGAATGACAAGTCACAAGGGGTGGTGTTTCAGACCAGTTCGGAATGACAAGAATTGCATTGGGGTCCTGAGCGCTGTTTTGCACAGGCTGATTGTGACGGCTGATACTGCAATTTTTTCAATCAATCGTTAAAGTTCTGTCATTCCGAGCGGCTTCAGCCGTGAGGAACCTGCTGTCTTTTGGAGTGGCAATGGTGCGTGAGCGGCGATACTACGTGTACATCATGGCCAGTAAGAGCCGGGTGATTTATGTCGGGATGACGGGATTTCTCATGGCGCGGGTTTTGCGGCATCGAGCGGGCGAGGGAGGGGAGTTTACGCGGAAGTATCGGGTGCATCGGCTGGTTTACTTTGAGTCGTTCCAGAATGTTGAGAACGCGATTGCGCGAGAGACCGAGATCAAGAAGTGGCGGCGGGAGAAAAAGGTGGAGTTGATCCGGCGTGAGAATCCAACGTGGGAGGATTTGGCGGACGGGTGGGGTGAAGCGGTGGGGATGAGGGTAGGGAAAGCAGGTTCCTCACCGGTCTTTCAGACCGGTTCGGAATGACAGGAATTTGAGAGTGGGGCGCTTAGGTCTTGTTTCATTCAGCACTCCGGGGCTGAAGCCCGGTTCATTCCGTGCGGCTTACGCGGCGCTGAAGCGCCGCTCTTCCACGGTGCGACCCCCTACATAAAGAGTCAGCCGGCTAGTTCGTGTTCGGCGCCGCGGAAGAGGGCTCGCATGGCGCGGATCACCCAGTGGATCATTAGGACGATGATGACGACGAGGATCGCGGCTAGCGTGCCCGCTACATAAGGGTGGCGCGTCGCGAGCCAGGTCAGGCCGATGGCCAGGGCGTCTTCGCCGAAGCTCAGCGTGATGTTCGAGAAGGGTTCGGGCGACGGAGTTACTGCGGCGCGGACGGCAGTTTTGCCGCTGTGGGCGATGAGGGCAACGGCTGCGCCCAGGAGTGTGGCCAGCAGTTGGTGCTCGGGAGAAAGCTGGCTGGTGGCCCGGTAGGCGAGTAGTCCCGCGACCGGGACGCGGATGAAAGTGTGTAGGGCGTTCCAGAGCAGGTCGAAGGCTGGGATCTTGTCGGCGAAGAATTCGATTGCGAAGAGCGCGAGGCTGACGACGATTACCGGCCAGCCTGCGAGCACTTGCAGTCCCGGCGGGAGCGGGAGATGGCCGAAGCGGGCCAGGAGGCCTAGGACGGCGACTGTGGCGTAGAGATTCAGGCCGGCAGCGAAGCCGATGGCGGCCAAGAGAGAGAAGAGTTCAGCGGGCGGGATTTTGAGGACGTCTAGCATTGGGGCAGGACACTATCACGAAGCGGGAGACATTGCCGGGCTTTGCCCGGCGGACGGCCGAAGGCGGCCGTCCCCACATAGTTCAAAACCGCTTCGCATTTTATCCAAAATACAAAGGGTCGCTTCTTCATTCTAAGAAGCGACCCTCAGTATTTGCCGGCAGCTGTTACAGCGTGGACTCGATTTCGAAGCCCCAGGCTTCCAGAAGAGGCTCAGGGATGTACTTGGAATTCTTGTTGCGGCGGGCCCACTCGCGCAGGCGGGTTGACCGCAGATACTGGTCGGGAGAGAGTTTGTACTCGCGCACAACCTGTTCAAATTCGGTGATGGTTGGGGTGATGGGCCCGATCGGCTCAGGCTTGCCCCAGTTCGGATTTCCGCGTCGCTTGGCCATTGAAAAATGCCTTTCCACTGAAGGGGATGAAACTACACAAACTCGTCTAGCAAAATCGTCTGGCAGAATCGTCTAAGTATATGATTCTCCGAGGTGTCCCCAGGATTCAGCTTCAGAATGCAAGCTGGAACGCAGGGGCTCACGGTAGACAGAACTAGTACTGCGACTGATTCGAGCCCAAAGCTAATCGGAGACTCAACATCTTACAGTCAATTTCGTTTGAAAGTCAACGAAAATCTCCTCCCGGAACCGTGAACGGACCTGATTCAAACGCATGTAAATAAGGCAGTTATGTGTGGCGCGTGGGTTCTGGCAGGGGGATTAATCGGGGCGAGACGAGGAATGCTCTTTTCCGATTCTGGCGTAGTTGGGAAAGCGCCGGGCAGGAGAGCAGACCTGCAAGGACTTGCATATTACGGCCGTAACCTGGGTTGGCAGGAGAGGCGTTGATCGCTGCGGTCGATGGACATAGAGTGACAGGCAGGGAGTCCAGGTAGTGCGGTCCGCAGGTGGCGTTTAGCGGGCGCGGGAAAAATGCCTACTCGGCCACCGGATCCCTGAGTTCCGGATAGGAATGGGCCCAGCCATGAACCTGAGATCGTTGGTGTTGTGTTCGGACGAAAAAATCGTGCGAGTACTGCGCCGAGTACTGGGCGATTTGGATATTGCCGTGGAGTTGTGCTCCGACGCGGATTCGGCCTTGCGCAGGCTGACGCGGCAAAGGTTTGAAGCGATCATTGTCGACATTACGGACAACGGCGCACAGGAAGTGCTGCGCAGTGCGCGCACCGCTCCGTGTAACAAGCAGGCGGTGGCGGTCGCCATTGTGGAACCCATCATTGGTCTGAAGGCGGTGTTCGAGATTGGCGCGCACTTTGTGCTGTACAAGCCGGTGACCAGCGAACGCGCCAAGTCAAGTTTCCGGGCTGCCCGGGCGCTGATGAAGAGTGAGCGGCGGCGGAACGCGCGCGTGGCGGTGCAGATTCCGGTCGTGTTGCGAAGCCCGGAAGCCGGCAGCAACATGAAGGTGACGACCATCGACCTGAGCGAAGGTGGGATGGCGATCGGCATGCCGAAGCGGAAGCGTCCCAGGGGGCGCTGGCAGGCGGTCTTCACGTTGCCCGGAACCGAGAACTCGTTGGAACTTCCCGCGGATTTTGCCTGGGAAGGGACGGGGGAACAGGCGGGTCTGCGGTTCCACGAGACCTCCCCGGAAGCAGCGCGGCTTTTACGCGAGTGGCTCAAACAGAATTCTGCGGACGCCGAGCAGGACGATCCGCCGATTCGTTGCCAGCTTACCGATCTCAGCCTGGGGGGATGCTATCTGGAGATTTCGTCGCCTTTTCCCGCCTCGAGCCGGGTGACGCTGTCGATGCGCGCCGCCAGCGTGGAAGTGCGCGCTCATGGAGTGGTACGGGTGATGCATCCGGACAAGGGCATGGGCGTGGAATTCACGCAGGCCACGCCGGAACATCGCGCGGCGGTGGAAAAATTTCTGGAAGTGCTCAACGAAAACCGCACGCTGTTGCCCGAGTTGCTAGTCGAGCCCGAAGGACTGGAAACGGAATCGAGCGCCAGCAAGCCGGGTGCGGAAGTCGATGATCCATTGCTACATTTGTTCTACGGTGAGTCGCTGACGGCAGAGCAATTCCACGACGCGATGCGGAAACAGCGAGCCACGCTGCCGACGGCCAACGGCGGCGCTTCTGCCGCTCACGCCTAGGCTCAGACTCGGCTTCAGGGAAACCGGTGTTCCTTCCATTCGAGTTTCTTCCACTCGAGACCATCCGCGCGCATCCCTAAGCTAAAATGAACCTGAGCCGGGATGGCGAAATTGGCAGACGCAGCGGACTTAAAATCCGCAGGTCCGAAAGGACTGTGGGGGTTCGATTCCCCCTCCCGGCACCAGAGAAGTCCAGCCGTTCTTGTCACTTTACTCGTATTGTCCCCGCGGGCCTGATTTTGGATCGTCTCCAGAGCCGCGCGGCGACCCGCTAATCATTCCGCGACAATGCGCGAAACAACTTGCGGCTTAGGAGTTGCGAAGAGCTCGTGCCGTGCACGTCCGCACTGAATCCGGAAGGGCTTCTGGTTCATAAAAGCGGTCATAGAAATCGACGTCTACGCGACAGACCTGGAAGCCGATGATGGTGCGGAACGGCGCGGTGTAGGCGGGGAAGCGGCCGTAACGGCGGTGGACGTAGTTGCAGTACGCGATGGTCGCTTGCACCGCTGCGGCGCTCGGCGCTGGAATTTTCGTGGCACAGGAAGCTGGGTCGCGCCAGGTGCTCTGTTGCGCTCCGCCCCGGTAGGATCCATCTGCCCCGAACTTCGTTTCGACGAAGGCACGGACTGCTTCCTCCATTGATTTGTAGTTTGGGGGGCAGAATGGTCTCAGAAGAGGCTGGTTGTCTTTCTCTAATCCGACTGGATATTCGATGAGGGGATCTTTTCCAATCCATCCTGCCAGGGTGGAAAGAAAACGTGGAGCTCCGGCGTAGCGGCTCGCCGGCATGGACTGCATGCGGAAGCCGGCAGCTTGAAACCAGCTGTATTCGTGCCGCGCGAAATTCGGGAAGCCGCCCAAACCCAGCGCTTCGGTCATGAGCGCCAGGTTCTGCAGGACCATGCCATGTTCGGTGGCCATCGATTCGAGCAGCGCGGTTTCGGTCATTTGAATCGTCGCTGAGCGGAGGTCGCGCGGTGCATCGTGCAGGTGGCCGCCCTTGCTGCGCGCAAAGCGGCCCACACCGGCTGGCCGGAACCACGCCCGCTCGTCGCGCAGGAACACTGCCATTTCTTCGCCGAACAATTCGAGGAGCGCGTTGATGGTGAGCGCGGCGGTTTCGATGATGGGCAGGAAATAAGTCGTTCCGGGAGCATAGAGCGACCAGCGATTGATGGCGAAATTATGGCCCGGGTCTAGGGGCGGCGCGGTGCGGCGATCGGACAGCTGAATGCGGGCGCGTTGATAGAGTTCGGTCAGGGCGCCCTTTCGCGCCAGCCGTACCAGTTCCAGGAACTCGGCGGGGGCAAAATCCTGGGGACGCTTTAGCAGCCAGGTTCCGCGGTCATTGGTGACGAGGACCGCGACGGCATTCACGGCATCGGGGCTGGCGATGGTGCGGCCCAGTCGTCCGGCCAACATGCTGCCGCCTTCGCTGGCTCCATAGGAGAGATCGGCGAGGGCGTAGCCGGTGACGCCGCAGGCGGCGAATGCCAGCGCGGCTTCCTCGTCCTCGGTGAGGGGAGCGGGTGCGTGCGGGCTCGTGTATTGGAAGGGTCCCGCAGGGATACGCATCCCCAGCCCCAATCGCCGCGAACGGCGGTTGAGCAGGACCTCGAACAGCGTCGCTTTGAGCGGATCGAGAAACATTTTCAGACAGTACGTCCTGCCGCAGTGCCGCTCTTGCCCTGCTTCAGAAGCATGGCCGCGTCGGGACGCACTGCGCTCAATGCTTCGGCCACTTCGGTGTCAATGGCCAGCAAGCGCACTCGCGTGCGGGCGCGAATACAACAGTCGGGCCTGGGCCGGGCGCCATCACCGAAATAATCGCCGGGCCTCAGCGACTGCACGATGGCCTCCTCGCTCCCCTTGTTCGTGACGACATCCAGGTCCCCTGATTCCACCAGATAGTGATAGTGCCGGGTTTCGCCCGCGGCGACGATAATCTGTCCCGGTTCATACAGGGTATGCCAAATCGCTCCGCGCTCGTCCATTCGGGGATTCACGACATCGCGGCCAAGGATCAAGGTCAGCCACCAGTCGAACATAAGCCGTACCCGCCGGGTCCAACTGGGCACGAACATGGTTAGCACTATGAAACGCCAGCCGATCCACGCCAGAAAACCGATAGCGGGGATGCCCTTCATGTGGGCAATGGCGCTGCGGTGCCCGAGGGTGCAAGCTTCGCCGAGTCCGTTGAAGGAATAAGTCTTCAGCGGTTTGCTGGCGGTGGCGCGCAAGATATTCGCGCCAATATTGGAGCCGGCCTTTTGGGCATAGTGCGCCAAAGGAGGGCACGTGCCTCCGGCGGGATGCGGGACAGCGGCGCAGTCGCCCCCGGCCCAGAGGTTGGTTGCGCCCGGCACGCGGCAGAACTGGTCGGTCACGAGCCGTCCCCGCTGGTCGCGTTCGTAAGGGAATTGGTCGAGCAAGGGAGACGACCTCATGCCGGTGCAGGTGATCAGGGTGCTGGTCGGCAGGCGCTCGCCGGAGTTGAGCACTGCTCCTTCTGCCGTCGCGGCCTGTAGACCGGTATTGAGGTGGACCTCAATGCCCAATTGCTGCACGCGCTTTTCGGCGTACCGCACCAGGTAGGGAAGACGTTTCCCCAGTTCCGGCAGAATGCGCGGGCCGGCTTCCACGAGTACGACTCGGAACTCCTGGAACTTCAACTCTGGATATCGGGTTCGTGACAGGAATCGGAAATAGTCCACCAGATCGCAGACGACTTCGATTCCCGCGTAGTTGCCGCCGGCGACCACGAAGGTAAGTAATCGCCGGCGCTCTTCCGGGTTGGTCTCAATGGACGCCATTTCCAGGACGCTGACCAGATGGTTGCGAAGACGGTAGCAATCGGAGAAGGTCTTCAGGGGGAATGTGTGGTCGGCGATTCCAGCGTAACGGGAGAAATCCTCGATCGAACCGACCCCGACTACGAGATGGTCATAGGGCAGAGTGTGGGTCCGGCCGTCGAGTGAACTCCGGGTCAGCACCTGGTGGTTACTGACGTCCACCGACTCAATTTCGGCATTATGAAGATGAGCGGGCGCAATCATTTCGCGGACGGACGAATTGATCTGCTGCGGCTGTATCTTGCAGGTCAGCATTTCAGCAATCAGTCCGTGCACAGTGGAATAATTGTCGCGGCTGACCACGGTCAGCTTGACTTCGCCTTTTCGCACCGCCGGACGCAACGCGCGGGCGAGGTAAATGGCTACCCAGCCACCCCCCAGGCAGACGACACGCATAGGATCTTTCATTGTTTTCCTCCCTGTTGTCATCCCTGTTTTCCTTCCTTTCCTCCGTCGGACGCGCGCTCTCTGGGGGATTCTGGTTCCGCGGTTTCTGGCGCGGCATGACTTGTGGTGGATTCGGACACAGATTCAGACTCGCCCGGGCGCACCGCAATGCGGCGCGGGATCACGAACTCCCCGGTGCGCCCCTTCAAGCCGCGCTCACTCAAGAGATGGCGAAACGCTTTGGGTCCGGCGACCGTTGCCAGGGCTTGTACCCGGGTACTGAATTTGCGGGCGGTCTCCACCAACCAGGTCGCAGGACGAATTGCCGGCACCAGCCACTTCCATGGGGTCTTCGGATATCGGAGGGCGGCGGCCTGCTCATCGCCAATCAGCGCGCGCGAGATCCCGTAACACAGATTGACGCTGCACCAGCGCCCGGGCCTGAAGTTGCGAACGTAGGTGTAGGAAGTCTGCATGAGGGCGTCTACCAGGGCGCGCGAATCGTCGTCCGGTTGTGGTTCGAATGCAAACATCAGGTCCAGCAACCGATGGCCTTCGAATTCGTCGGCAATCAGAAGTTCATGCTCCACGCCCAGCAAATAACCTGCGTAACGCCACAAGTGGATGAGCGCTTCGCGTTCCACTCGTTCGAACCGGTAGCCGAGGCGCGTGAGCCCGTCGAGCACGCCAACGGAAAACATCAGGTTGGTGCCGGCCATGTGGCATTGGTTGATGGGTGCTCCCCAGGCTTCTGAGCGCCATTGACCGGAGTCGAGAAGCAATCTCCTCACTTGCGCATGGATCAGGCGCACGCGCACCGTCATGGCAAACCCCTCGGAAGATCGGGACAGGCCGTCGGGCTGGCAAACCGCGAATACGTACCGCGTGGTGTCTTTCAGGCGTTGCGATGCGCGATGCACCAGTTGACCCGACAGCGCGAGCGGCTTGTTGCCAGCGGGCCAACTATAGATGATGGGCAACGAAAGCATCGCCAGGACCGCAAAGCCGAGACGGCAGCGCAGAAACGTGGCTCCCCCAAGATTGCAGCGGTCTCGATCGACCCAGAAGGGAATGCTTTCGAGCTGGTGAAACAACGCTCGCAACGACTCTGGCGCATGCGGGACGGCGTCGAGACCCTTAGCCAGCGCCAGCTCCAGCAGCGCCCGCCATTCGCTTTCCGGCATGCGGGAGAATTCATCCATAACAGCTTCCGCCAGCGGATCGGTGCGCCAGAGGAGTTTGGCATACTTCTCCGCGCGAGGCCCGTGCGGGACGTTTTGCGAGACGTGATGCGAGACGTCTTTAGGGACGCCGGCGCTGTCGAGGCCGGAATAGCCCGACGGAACGCGGTACTTTCCATCCGTCATGTATACCTGCTGATGGGGTGAAAGTATCACAGCTGTGGCGTCGATCCCCCTTGCCGCCTTGGGTTCGGGTTACGACCGTAATGGCAGAGCATCGTAATGTCAGCCGATCCGGTGCACCTGGACCGCTCAACAAGCGGCTACGCAGCGGGTGTGGTTTCGCTTTCAGAGTGGGTGCAACCAAACCGAGTACGCGCTTATCTAAGCTAGTGTCCCGTTCGAGTTACCGTGGTAAGACCTACCTACTTGTTTGCTGACTCCCAGTTTTATATGGTAGAAGGAAGGTGGTTCTCCGAAATCGAGATGTTGAGTCTGACCAATCCCGAGAATCGATGGCGCCGGGCGTGCTCTGCGCTCGTGGTTTTGCTCGCCGTCTTTTCGCTGGCCGTGAGTGTCGCGACTCGTTATTGTTCTGCGCAGGGTGGTTCGTCTTACTCGACCAGCACCGTGCACAAGCATTCGGTGCCGGAACCGGGCCGGCAGCGCCTGACGAAGAGCGCGGCTAACTGGATTCCTCCGGTGGTTCGCACTGCCGTCTTAGAAGCGCCAAGCTCGTATCCCCGCATTTCACCGGCCGGGCCTCCAATGCCCAGCATTCTGCTCGAACTGAGTCTGTACAATCGTCCTCCTCCCGCCTGCTGATTTTCTGCGCTTTCAACCGTTTAGTTGTGAGGAATGAACTCTGCCCTCATCTTTGCATGAGGTCCGTGAATGAGGTCCGTTCTCCGCATCTGCCGCGAGAGCGGGGCGAGCTCGAACTGGTTCAGAGAGTCTCGATCTGCTTGCATGGATTGCAATCAGACGGAGCCGCTGGCCTCTGTGAAGGAAGGAATTCGCGGGTCGGGGTGTTTTGTGGGGATGCAAGACCGTTGCCTGAAAGGAAACCTACATGGCGGTTGCACCGTCGCTGACCGAGGAAGAGCTGGATGCGCTTCGGTTGTTCGACACCTGCATGGTCGCGAACGCGGTCGAAACCTTTAACGTTCGGCTGCACAACACGGGTTTTACCGATGCCAGCATTGGCTGCCAGTTCGAAGATGCGCCTCCGATGGTGGGGTATGCGGCAACGGCCCGGCTGCGCAGCGGAGCGCCACCCATTGTGGGCGGAACGTATCGCGACCGGGCCGATTTTTGGAACGCGATTCTCGCGATTCCATCGCCGCGCATCCTGGTGCTGGAAGACATGGATGATCCGCCCGGCCGCGGAGCGTTTGTCGGGGACATGCATGCGGCCATACTGAAGGCTCTGGGGTGTATTGGCTATGTGACGAACGGTGCGGTGCGTGAACTGCCGTCGGTACGCGCGATGGGTATCCAGTTATTCGCCGGAAGCGTTGCTGTGTCGCACGCCTACGCCCACATTTTCGACGTTGGCGCTGCTGTGAAGGTGGGCGGGATGGAAGTGCGTACGGGAGATCTGCTGCACGGGGACCGCCATGGGGTGCTCACGATCCCCGTGGAGATTGCCTCGAAAATCGCGGCGGTTGCGGCGGATTTGCGGAGGACGGAGCAGAAGGTGATCGACTTTTGCCGTTCCAGCGCATTTTCCGTGGCGAAGCTGGGCGACTTGATGAAGAAGTAGGCGTAGCGAGCGCTCCAGAAAAGCAAAGAAGGCTGGTCCAAGACACGATGACTCACATCCGCACTTTGTCGAAAAAGCGAACGAACAGGCGCAAGAACTCGATTCGGTTCGCACTCGCGGGCATGGTGGTCGCGCTCGCAGTCAGTCTGGCTTCCTGTTCAGGAGACCGGACCCAGGTTCAAGCCAGTGGTGCAACGATTACCGTGGGCGTAACCAAGGTGGCGAAGAAGTCCCTTGGCCGGCAAATCACGCTGTCGTCCGAGTTGGTGCCGTTTCAAGAGATTGATGTGTATGCCAAGGAATCCGGCTATGTCAAGAAGTTGATGGTGGACTACGGAACGCGCGTGAAGGCCGGCCAGGTCATGGCTATTCTGGAGATTCCCGAATTAGAGGCGCAACTGCAGGAAGATCAGGCGGAAATCAAGAACGCGGCCAATCAGGTGAACCGGGCACAGCACGAACTGGAGCGCTACCAGGCGCAGTACAAGGCTCTGCATCTGCAGTACACGCGATTGAACGGAGTGTTCGAGAGCCAGCCCGGCATCGTGGCGCAGCAGGAAGTGGACGATGCGCAGGGAAAAGACATGGCCGCATCCTCGCAGGTGGATGCCGGGCAGGCGGCTCTGGAGGCTGCCCAGAGCCAGCTTTCGGCGGCTCGGGCGAAACTGACGCACGATCAGAGTCTCTTTGATTATTCCAGGATCACGGCGCCATTTTCCGGTGTGGTCACCGAGCGGTACGCGAACCTGGGAACGCTGGTGCAAGCGGGGACCAGTTCGAGTACGCAGGCGATTCCGATCGTGAAGCTCTCGCAGGATGACCTGTTCCGGCTGGTGATACCGGTGCCCGAATCGTATGTGCGATACATCCACATCGGGGATCCCGTGGATGTACGAGTGCCCTCGCTGAACAAAACGTTTCCGGGCAAGGTTGCGCGCTTCTCGGTGGACGTGAAGGAGGCGACGCGCACCATGCACACCGAAGTCGATGTTCAAAATCGAGATCGAGTGCTGATGCCAGGCCTCTATGCTGACGCCGACGTGGCTCTGGAACATCGCGACGACATTCCGACCATACCCTTGCAGGCTGTGAATCATGAGGGGAATAAGACCACAGTGTTTGTTGTGGGCAAGAACAGTGAGATAGAAGACCGGACGATCACGCTTGGCCTGCAAACCGCCAACGACGCGGAGGTGGTTTCGGGTCTGGCGGAAGGCGAACAGGTTGTCGTGAGCGACCGGAGCGGATTGAAACCGGGGGACACGGTTCGTCCGCAGGTAGTGCAGATCATGCAATACCAGGAAGGCAGTCAGCAATGAGTTTGCGCGCCGACTCTCAGAGTGAGATGAAATGACACGTTTCTCAATTCGTAATCCTTACTTCGTCATCGTCGTCTGTCTGGTACTCACCGTGATTGGGGTGACGAGCGTGGCACGGATGCCCGTGGACTTGTTCCCGACCATTAATTTGCCGGAAGTTGTAGTGGCCACGTTTTATTCCGGAATGCCCCCGGAGGACATCGAGACTGATATTACCGACCCTCTTGAGCGATTTTTCACGTTAGCCAGCGGCATTGATCACATGGAATCGCGCTCGCTGCTGGGGGTAAGCATTATTAAGGTTTACTTTCAGCCGGGAACAAACGCTGACGCAGATGTGACCGAGCTTTCGAACCTGGCGATGGCGGATCTGAAGCGTTTGCCGCCGGGAACGTTGCCGCCTGTGGTGCTGAAGTTCGATGCCTCTAGTTTGCCCGTCTGCCTGGTCACTCTGAAAGGAGAAGGCCTGAACCAGACGGAGCTTCACGATATCGGCCAATTCTCCATTCGAAACCAGATCGCGGTGGTGCCGGGGGCGGAGATTCCGCCACCGTTTGGGGGCAAGTATCGACAGATTATGGTTTACGTCGATCCTTACAAGCTGGCATCGCGGCAATTGAGCCCGATGGATGTGGTGAACGCGGTGAATAACTCGAATCTGATTCTTCCCGCGGGCGACGTGAAGATGGGGCCGATCGACTACTACGTGTATTCCAACAGTTTAGTTGACGACATGGACCAACTGTCGAAACTTCCCGTCAAGACGGTAGGGAACTCGTGGGTCACGGTCGCCGACATCGGCAAAGCCGAAGACGCCAATCAAATCCAATACAGCCTGGTGCGCGTCGATGGCCAAAGATCAGTCTATTTGCCGATCATGAAGCAGGGCGGTGACACCAATACGATCGCGGTGGTGCAGGGTATTCGCGATGCGATTGAGCATCTGTATGACATCCCGAAGCAATTGAAGTCCGCGGTGGTATTCGATCAGTCGGCGTTCGTGAAAGAGGCGATTAAGACTCTGCTTCACGAAGGCGTCATCGGTCTGGCCCTTACCAGCCTGATGATACTGATTTTTCTGGGAAGTTTTCGCGCCACGTCGGCGGTGTTTCTTTCGATCCCGCTTTCGGCGCTGGCTACCTTTGTGGTGCTGTACATGATGGGCAGCACGATCAACACCATGATTCTGGGAGGCCTGGCGCTGGCTTTTTCGCGCATCATTGACAACTCGGTAATCTCGCTGGAAAACATCTACCGGCATTTGGAACATGGCGCCACACCCATGGCTGCTGCGGAAATGGGAGGGGCGGAAGTGACCCTTGCCGTGCTGGCAGCAACCCTGACCACGGTTGTGGTCTTCTTCCCGGTGACCTTCCTGTTTGGCGTCAGCAAGTTCCTGTTCTCGGCGTTGGCGCTGGCGGTCGTGATCTCGTTGTTCGCGTCGTACGTCGTCGCCATGACCGTGATTCCGCTGTTCTGCTCGCGATTTCTGCAGGCTGTCCCACACGCCAGTGGCGATGAGGGGAAGGAATACGAGATCGAGCCCACATCGGCCTTCGGAAAATCCTGGTGGGAAAGATTTACTGCTGGATTCAATCGGCGATTCAACCGGATGCTGGACGCCTACGAGTACTGGGTGAATCGAGCGCTGGTGCGCCCCGGCCTTACTGTGGCAATGCTGAGCGGACTGTTTCTTCTCAGTCTGGTGATTTATCCATTTCTGGGTCTGGCATTTTTCCCGAGTACCGATGCGGGGCAGTTCACGATCAACATGAAGGTTCCGACGGGAACGCGGCTGGAAGTGACGGAACAGTATGTGGCGAAAGTCGAAGACCTGATCCGCAATGTTGTGGGTACGAAGGATCTGAAGATGGTGGTGTCGAACATCGGCGTGGTTCCCGACTTTTCTTCGCTCTATACGACGAACGCCGGGCCCTACACCGCGACGATCCAAGTGGCGCTGCAGGATGAGCACCGGCTGAGCAGCTTCGAGTATATGGATCGGGTGCGGAAAGAAATGGCGAACCAATATCCGGATATCCGGACCTTCTTCTCGAGCGGCTCCATGGTGGATGCCATTCTGAACTCGGGGATGCCGGCTCCGATTGATGTGCAGGTGAGCAGTCGCAGCCTGAAACAGTCGTATGCCGTGGCGCAGGAGCTGGCGAGCCGCATCCGGCAACTGCCAGGGGTAGGCGAAGTTTACATACCGCAGGACATGAATTATCCCGGAATCCGGTTGAACGTCGACCGGGTGCATGCCGGGGAGCTAGGGCTGACGCAGAAAGAAGTGGTCGATAACGTCATCACGGCGCTCAATTCGAATTCGATGATTGCGCCGAACTATTGGGTCGACCGGAAGAGCGGCAACGACTATTTCCTCACCGTTCAATATTTCGAGAACGGCCGCGCCGCCATTCACAACTTTGCGGATCTCACAAATATTCCGATTCGCGCTCCCAACCTGAAGCAGCCCACGACGCTCGATGCGGTGGTAAAGCTGCAAGACATCCGGACACCCACGGAAGTGGATCACTACCAGATTCAACGAGTCACTGACGTGTATGTGACGCCGGTGGGCGAAGGTCTGGGGAAACTCGCGAGCGAAGTGCAACGGACGGTAGACCAGACGAAACTTCCAGAGAACGTGCGAGTCGATCTGCGCGGAATGGTAAAGGGCATGAACGCCTCGTTTCGCAGTTTTGCGATTGGGCTGTCGTTGTCGGTGATCCTTCTTTACCTGATTCTGGTCGCGCAGTTTAAGTCTTTCAAGGATCCTCTGCTGATCATGCTGGCAGTGCCGATGGGGTTCATCGGTGTCCTTATTATTCTGCCGCTGACGGGGACAACCCTGAATGTGATGTCGCTGATGGGCGTGCTGATGCTGGTAGGTATCTCGGCATCGAACAGCATTCTGATTGTGGAGTTCGCTCATCGCCTTGAGGACCAGGGAAGTTCGGTGAAGGACGCCATTGTTACTTCCTGTCGAGTGCGGTTGCGCCCGATTCTTATGACGTCGCTGGCAACCATCATCGGCATGGTGCCGATGGCCTTGAAGCTGGGCACGGGAAGCGAACAATACGCGCCGCTGGCGCGGGCGATTATTGGGGGGCTGACGTCGTCGGTGGTTTTGACGATCTTCATCGTTCCGGCGGCGTATCTGCTGGTGTACGGGAAGCAGAATCCGCAAGCCGCGACAGCTCTGGCGACGGAGCCGACGGAATGAAGGAGAAACGTCGCACTTGCTGGAATGTCTTAGGAGGTTGCGGAAAAGTATTTTGTACGGCTGAGATTCCCCTCAGCGGCTAAAGCCGGCATTGATTCGATTCGACTTACGGCGCGGCTTGAAGCCGCGCCCTTTCAAGACAAGACAGAATCGTGAGTT
>Ga0209517_10004926_pt1 | contig 17257 bp, 14 predicted proteins | sample PeaSoiMetSII2010_FD_187695 | JGI IMG/M metagenome (GOLD analysis project Ga0209517, IMG submission 187695) | Peat soil microbial communities from Weissenstadt, Germany - SII-2010 (SPAdes) (version 2) | ecosystem: Environmental > Terrestrial > Soil > Wetlands > Peat | place: Germany...
CCGAGGAGACCCGGGCCACCTCGTCACCCGTCACCGCGTCGCACAGCGGGGCGCCTTCGCCTGACGGGGTCCGCCACTGCCCCCCGGTGTAACTCCGCAAGATGGTCATCGGACCAGCCTCCTTGAAGAGATTATGCACGTCTAGGAAATTATCGACCGCCCATCCGGCCGGTCAGCAAGGAGGAGCCGGCAGACCTGTTCAGCGAGCCCGCGGCGCGGCGCGGGGCGATGGTGATCGCGGCCGGAAGCAGCAGCGCGGTGAACTGATCGTTGCAGGCAGGCGCCAGGGCGGCCAGGACCCGGTACATCGCGTTTTCCCCGAAAAGGCAATATGTGCGCCGAGCAGACAAATGCCTACCATGCGAGTCGGAATCCAGATTCGGCGTTCGGCACGGTGACAGTAGTGACCGGTCCGTTCGATCCGTCACCAAGTGTTGCAGTTACCTGGTGTGCCGTTCTATCTTGGGCGCCCTGCTGACACGCCAGCAACGATGGCGGTCATGGCGGTCCGCTGGCGCGGCGCTCCATCGTGGTACCAGGCGAGGGCGCGACGGGGCCTGCGGGGCTGGGAACGGATTGGGAACGGATTGGGAACGGGAGCAGCCTTAGACCGGGTACGCCCGACCGCCTGCAGGCCGCTGACCTGCCCGAATCGAACCCGGAGCCGTTTGGGGAGCGGTCTGCGCAACCGCTACTCCAAACAAGCGCCGGCTTGGTGCTCACACCGGGGCTGACCTGGCCCTTCGCGTGTGTGGCAGGTGTTGGGTTCGAACCAACGTAGGCTGAGCCGACGGTTTTACAGGGAACCCATTATCTCCCTTCTTCATGCCCTCCGACCTGCTATTTCTTCATTTCCGGCCGCGTGAAAACCGTGTTCCGTCCGTGTGGTGTCCGTAGTTCCAAAGCGTCCCTGGTCAGCGCGACGTACCTTCTGGATCATGTCCCATGAAGTCCAGCCGAGTCACGCCGCGTCCAGTTCTCCCACCGCAACCCTGCCGTCCCGGCCCAGCTGGGGACGGGCACCGCGACGTCGGCCGGGAGCCGGACTGCTCCGGCCAGGACAGGCGCCGAGCGCTGTCACACCTCAGGAACCCCTGGCTTGGGTGACCATTTCAGTTCGCCGGCACAGATTCCCGGCCGCAGCCGAGACCGGCACGGTGGAACCGATCCTCACGGTCACGCCACTCCCGCCATCCACCTGCCGAGCCAGCCCGGCCCGGCCGCGATCTCCCAGCCAAGCCAGCGACCGCCATCGACCTGCGATGTACTCGGATGTACCTGGCACCTATCTCCCGTGGACCTGCACCACCGCCGGGCGCATGGCACGGCCGCGACCATGCCATCGCTGGCAGCGCATCCGATTCTGCGTGTTGAAAGCAGTAGTGCGCACTGAGGCGCAACGGCGATGCTCGCCTGTGCATACTCATGCGTCATGGACGCGATGAGCGCCTCAGTCGTCAATGCGGAACTCCGCGCTCCCATGTGCGGGCCGTGGGCCGTTCGGGTGCCGCCAGACTATTGCTAACTGCCGACGGTGAGATCAGCGAGACGGGCCGCACAGAGTGGCTAATGCTGGGTGCCGTCGGGAGTGCCCGCAGCCGACCGGATCTCTACTTCGGAATGAGCACCGACTCGTTCCTGCCGCGGACGAGGGCATTCTGCCTTGGCGCCGGTACGTTGCCGCGGCAGATCAGCACCTTTGCTCGGTAGGCCCTGGTTAGGTGAGGGCGTCAAGTTCGGCAGCCACGGCGGTTGCCTCGGCCGCACCGATCCGCTGGAAGATCTCCCGGGCTTGCCCCAGGCTGGCCTCCGCATCGGCGGTGTGGCCGACGGCCCGGGCGCAGCGGCCAAGTTCGGCCAACGCGCAGGCCTCATCCCAGGAGCTGTGGATCTGGCGAGCCAGGTCGAGGGCCTGCCCGTGACATACGCTGGCCCGGTGCAGGTCACCGCGCATTCGGTGCAGCGCCCCAATTTCGTTGAGTGTCTCGGCCTCACCCCCCCGATCGCCGAGGTCGCGGTAGATGCCCAGCGCCTGCTCTAGCGCGTCGGCGCCGCCTCGATAATCTCCGGTCAGCCGCCGCACGGCCCCCAGGTTGCTCAGGGCGTTGGCCTGGCCCAGCCGGCTGCCGAGATCGCGGGAGATGGCCAACGCTTCCTCTAGCGCGTCGGCGCCGCCTCGATAATCTCCGGTCAGCCGCCGCACGGCCCCCAGGTTGCTCAGGGCGTTGGCCTGCCCCAACCGGCTGCCGAGATCGCGGGAGATGGCCAACGCCTGCTCTAGCGCGTCGGCGCCGCCTCGATAATCTCCGGTCAGCCGCCGCACGGCCCCCAGGTTGCTCAGGGCGTTGGCCTGGCCCAGCCGGTCCCCGAGATCGCGGTAGATGCCCAGTGCCTGCTCCTGGACTTCGATCGCGCCCTGATAGTCCCCGGTTAGATACCGCACGGCCCCCAGGTTGCTCAGGGCGTTGGCCTGGCCCAGCCGGTCCCCGAGATCGCGGTAGATGCCCAGCGCCTGCTCCTGGACTTCGATCGCGCCCTGATAGTCCCCGGTTAGATACCGCACGGCCCCCAGGTTGCTCAGGGCGTTGGCCTGGCCCAGCCGGTCGCCCAGGTCGCGGTAGATGCCCAGCGCCCTCTCCTGGACTTCGATCGCGCCGCGATAATCCCCGGTCAGCCGCTGCACTGCCCCAAGGTCGTTGATGGCGTTGGCTTCATCGAGCCGGTCACCGAGGTGCCTAGCGGCCTGGATGGCGGTCGCATGGCGGATGATTGCATCGGTCCAGGGGCCGTCCTGTCGCAGGAGAGCTGCCGTGGCAGCGGTGAGGGCGATGACTCGGGCATGCTGGCCGGTGCGCGTGGCGTGGTCAAGGCAGGCAAGCAGGTTGCCGCGCTCGGTCCGTGCCCATGACAGCGCCCGCGCGCCGTCAGGAAGGTCAGGGACCGCGGTCGGCTGTGAGGCTACGGTGGCGGAGGCGGGCCTGGTGCGGGACTGGCGGGCCAGCCTGGCCTCAGTGATGGCGGCCGTGTGCTGGTAGTAGTCCAGCAGATGGTCCAGCGCCTGCTTGCTTTCTGTGGCGGGGTCAGTGGTGGCGCGGTCCTGGGCGTAGCGGCGGATGAGGTCGTGCATGCCGTACCTGCGGTAGCCGGTCTCGGTCACCAGACCCTCGCGGTGCAGGGCGTCGAGGTGCGCGCCGGCCTCTTGCAGTGGCATGTCGTTCAGGGCGGCGGCGGCGTAGGCATCGACGTTGGTGCCCGGGTGCAGGCCGAGTCGGCGGAAGAACTGCTGTTGGCTCGGAGCCAGGTACCGGTAGGACACCTCGAACGCAGCGGCGACGCTGTCTTTCTCGGCCGCCAGGGTGAGCAGGCTCGCCTTGGTCTCGCGGGTCAGGTCGGCAAGGGTCCAGGATGGGTGCCTGGCGTATACGCGTGCCAGCAGCGATATCGCCAGCGGCAGATACCCGGCCAGCCGGACCAGATCCTGCACCTCCTGGGCCGGTGCGGTGGAGGCGCGGGGGGCCAGTCGCGCGAACATCTCCTGCGCCTGGTCCGTTGGCAGGGCATCCAGCAGTACCGGGATGGCCGACCCGGGCAGGTCACCCAGGTGCCGGCGGCTGGTGACCAGCACTAGGCAGCCCTCACTGCCGGGCAGTAGCGGGGCGACCTGGTCACTGCTGGCGGCATTGTCCAGGACGAGGAGCGCGCGCTGGCCGGCCATCCGGTCCCGCCACAGCCCCGCCCGCTCCTCTAGATCCTCCGGCAGGTAGCGGGCGTCCACCCCGACGGCTGTCAGCAATCCGGCCAGCGCTGCTTCCGGGGGCACCGGGTTGTGGCCTGGGGTGTGGGCGTGCAGGTCGATAAACAGCTGCCGGTCCGGGAACCGGTCTCGCAGCATATGGGCGGCATGCACGGCCAGGGCGGTCTTACCTACCCCGGGCATTCCGCCGATCGCATGGATCGCCACTACCCCGCCCGCACCCGCCGCGCCGATCAGCTCCGACAACTCCGGTTCGCGGCCAGTGAACGAGGCGATGTCGGACGGCAGCGTCCATGTCGTCGCCGCGAAACTGCCAGCCAGCGCTCGCGACGTCGGGAGTTCCTCGGCTGCCGGGAGTCCCGCGGTCTCCTGGTGCGAGACGGTGGATTCGGATGGAGACGTCACCGGGGCTAGCAAAGCGGATGGGCTCACCTGGAGAACCCGTGCCAGCACAGCAAGTTCGTCAGCTGTCACGTATTTTCTGCCGCCCGATTCGATCTTGGCGATCGTGCCCCTCGTCAGGGATGTCGCACCGGCACGAGCGCATTCCTCCGCAAGCTGCCGTGCTGACCAGCGGCGCTGGGCACGAAGGCTCCGAATGTGATCGGCGACATGTCGCGTGACCGACGCGTCGCTCATGCGATCTCCCTCCTGGCCAACGATCAATCCGAGCATACTCTTGCCACGTGCTCTATGATAGAGCAGACTGACCTACAGGCGACCTATCATTGGCCGGTGAGATCGCCGCGAGAGCAGGTGAACATGGCCTCGTCGGTAAGGCGACAACTCTCAGCGTGGTCTCAGCTGCCCTTTGGATCCGCATCTCGTCGGGCGTTCTCGCGCATGACGGCAGGCTTGCCGAGCGCAACACGCGACCCGACATAGAACCACGCGAGCCAACCCGTGACTGCGCTGCTACCGAAGCTTTCCAAAAGGCACACTGATCCGGCCAGAACAATCGGTGCCGCGATCACCTCATGTGCCGGCGCCGGCGGTGCAGTCACGATCTGCACAGCTCACGGAAGTAGCCCAGTTGCCCTGCTCGTCTTCGGTGTCATGCAGATCTGGGGAATGTGCGAGCTGATATGCCGATGGCGGATGAAATGGCGCTACGCACAGCTATACGAAGCTATAGCACAGAAAGCGGTCGAACACCCCTATGATCAAGATTTGCGAACCTTGCTCGTAGATCTCGCCAGCACCCATCTCGACGATCTAGGCGAGCGCCTGCCAGTCCGTCAGGACCTGAAATGAACACCTAATGCCTTAGGGCGACGGTGAGCACGCAGAGCGGCGTGGTCGCCAGCGCGTCTCCTGCGGCAGTGGCTGACAGCGACACGAACAACCTGATCTGGGCACGATCACACTGGCCGATGTCAACTGCTGCCCTCCTGCCCCGAGCGAAGTCAGGAAATCATCACACATCACAAGCCGCAATTGCTCCTTGAAAGCGCGACAGCACGGCAGTCTGACTGCGCCTAACGGCGGGTGGGTGCGCTGCTAGCAAAGACCTCTCCGCGTTGTCAGGGGGGTCGGGAAATCCTGGGTTCGACCCACCGAGCGTTAGACCATCCTGGATAGATATGCATCGTCGGCCCTGCGCCGAGAATGCGCATATATGCCGCTTATCGCCTGGATGTGCGATTGCTAGATTTCAGCGAAGAAGGCAGCATTGATGGTGACGTCCTCGACGGTGCGGGTTGCTGTTCGGACACCGAGGTCGTATCGCTTGAGCAGCCCGCAGAGGCGGTCACCGTCGATGAGGTCGATCGGTGGGGCGCCGTCACGGGCTGCTTCCTTCTTGGCATCGGCTGTGAATGTGCCGGTAGTGATGAGCAGGCCCTTGTCGCCACGGCCGGCCATGGCACCGCGGAGGTCCCGGACAGCGCCTGGGCTCAGCTGCCGGGGCCGGACAACTCCTCGCTCATAGGCTCGAAGCCGTCGGAGTTCGGAATCCTCCCTGCCGAGTATCCGGTCACGTACGGCCATGTGGAGCGGCAGTCGGTGCGCAGACAAGTTAGCCCGGTCCGACTCACCGACAGATTCATCTCGGGTCCCGAACCCGCAACGGCTCGCGCGTGATGGCCAGCCTGCCTGGCAATCAGATCCTCCTCCTAACCAGGAAGCTGACAATCTCCGCCGGCCCGCACCAGCACGCGCGATGCCCTACGAGGCCGTTACAAGCATCATGAGTTGTCGGTCAGTGAGCGCCTTTGCGACACCATTGGATCGCCACGGCGCTACCAGACGACCCGTCGACAACGGGTCATCATCGTATGTCTTCCTGATCAAATGTTACAAGAAGTCACATATCAAATGGACATTCATTGACACTACTGGAAGCTAGTGGAACTATGAAGCTCGTAACGGATAGTTCCGCTCTGGAGGGGATGATAATGGACCGTCTTATACGGTGAAACGCCCTATGCCAGGATTCGCCGTTGTTTTCTCAGTCCTGGCGCAGGATCTGGCGAACTGCACACTGAAGCTGTTATAGGGCCGCCGTTCAGTCATGGCAGCCTTGCCACGCTCAGCTGCCTTCGCTACGGCAAGTCGTCCCGAGACGTGGTCATTTGCGCATGCCCATTCCTATGCGGTTCGTGGTTTACCGGCGATCAGGAGGTTGAGTTCTCATGAAGTTCAAGTCCTGGGCGAATAAGGGGCTTCCGCCATTAATCGTGGCCGTCTCCGCCGCTGTGGCTCTGATATCCACGGGAGTTGCGAATGCGGCTACCGCCAGCGCTCCAGAGCATTCCCTGGCCGCACAGATCGCGGCCGCAGGTCAGACACCGGCCGGAGTGCAGGTCAGGACGCAGTTGGGCATCGTGATGTCCGATCCGGCCCTGCCGGCCGCAGCCGCGGCCCTGCTGCAGTCCGACGGGCCAGGCGGGCTGAACGACCTGACGCTCTTCCAGCAGGATCTCCTCAAGGCACTCATCATAGAGACCAGCGATCCCACGCTCATCTCGGCCGAGCTGACAGGCTCGCCGCTCACGCCGAGTCAACGGCTCGAAGCGCGGCAGCTGCAATCAGAGCTGCTGAAGAACCCAGCGATCGACACGCTCATCAAAGCTGGGAAGCAACTAAGGGATTCGTCAAGTCAGCTAAGCTCCGCCATCGGAACGGTGACGGCGGGCACAGGCGTGATCTATAGCACGCTGACTCCACCGCCGACCGCTGGCCGCGGCGGAAGCTTGGCGCTGGATGCGGTCATCAGCGATGTTGCTGCCCTGCGGATGTCGTCGGCGTTCTCAGGACTGGCGCTGCAGATGGAGCCGCTGTTCCAGGATCCAGCCTTCCCGCAGCTGCTCGAGGACCAGCTCCCGCTCAGCGTCGCCAGCTTCCTGCCAGTTCAGGACATGATCTCGCTACTCATTTCACACGACAGAGATCCCCAGCTCACCGATATCGCCAAGGCCGCGATGGAGATCCTCGGCGGCCTTGCTGGAATCGGAGCGGCTATCTTGCTCCTGCCCGAAGAAATCACGACAGCCATCTTCGCCGGGACCCTCCTGGCTATCTTCGCTGCTGAGTCGGCCGTGGTGATTGGCATCATCGATCTCGGCCAGGCGCTGGACTGTGATCACGACGGAGATCCGTTCGACCCGGCAGACGTGCCAGGGCAGGAGTGCTGACGTCGGAAAGAGGGACCGGGTAAGTACGAAGCCAGTCCGGGCACCATCGCCGCTAGCCGGAAGGCAGAGGGCTGGTCCTTCTTCAGACCGAATCCGCGAATAAGTCCGGTGGCATGGTTGCCGAAAATGCCGATAGGTGCCGCTCTGACCCGAGATGACGATCATTGCGAAGTGACAGTCATCTCGGGCGGAGAGGCACCTATCTGCCGGGCAGGGCACGTTACAAGGAAGCGGAAACCCTGGGAGCGGGTCGGGGGTGCAGGACCGGCGCTGACCACGGGCGCGGGCTAGTCGCGGTCAGCGAGCTGTGTGACCGACTGGGCATGATCGAGGCAATCGCCACGGCTCGGCGCCGGGAGCTGCTGACCCCGATCGCGGCGGCGCAGCTGACCGGCCTGACTTCCCTGCCGGCGCGGACCGCCAGCGCCCAGGTGCGGCCGGACAGTTAGTGGCGCCGGTGCCCGGTTCGTGCTCGACGACCGCGCGAGCCGCACCCACCTGTGCGTGCCGAGAATCGCATCCACGGCCCTGACCAGCAGAGTTGCTCGCCTGGCGCTCGGCTCGTGATGATCACCGATCATGTGCCTGCGGTTCGTGTTCCTCCTGATCACGCGGCTAGCCGCGTGGCTGCGGCTGGCCCGGCGTGAGGAGACGTGGAAGACTGCCGAGATCTTGATCCTGCGCCACCAGCTCGCCGTCCTGCAACGGCAGCGGCAGCGGCCGCGCCGCCCGAGACTCAGCTGGGCGGACCCGGCCCTGCTCGCGGCCCTGCTCGGCGTGATACCTAAAGCCCGCCGCCACCGGCTGCGGCTGCTGGTCACCCCGGACACGATCATGCGCTGGCACCGCGACATCGCCCGCCGCCGGCGGGCCGCCAGGTCCATGCGCGGCAAGACCGGCCGGCCGGCCACCCGCCGGAACATCAGGACACTGGCGCTCCGGCTGGCCCGGGAGAACCCCGGCTGGAGCTACCGCAGGATCCACGGGGAACTGGCCGGGCTGGGAGTGCGAGTCTCGGCGTCGACGGCATGGGAGATCCTGAAGAACGCCGGAATCGACCCCGCACCGCGCCGGACCGGGCCAGCCTGGTCCCAGTTCCTGCGTTCTCAGGCCGAGGCCATCCTGGCGTGCGACTTCTTCACGGCGGAACTGCTCGACGGCACCCACGCGTACGTCCTGGCCGTGATCGAGCACGCCACCCGGCGCATCCGCATCCTCGGAGTCACCCTGCATCCAACCGGCGCGTGGACCGCCCAGCAGGCCCGCAACCTGATCATGGACCTCGGCGAGCAGGCGCACCAGATCAAGCTCATGATCCGCGATCGTGGCTCGAACTTCACCGCGGCATCGCCGTCCTGGCCGACGCCGGCATCCAGACCGTGCTCTGCAGCATCCAGGCGCCTCGCATGAACGCGATCGCCGAACGCTGGATCGGGGGATGCCGCCGCGAACTCCTGGACCGCATCCTGATCTGGAACCAGGCCCGTCTACGGCGGATCCTGCGCGAGTACGAGACCCACCACAATCAGCACCGGCCCCACCGCTCTCTGCACGCCGCCGCGCCGCTGACACCACTACCCGAACCGGTCGATCTCGACCAGTACCGCGTCCGAAGACAGACTCGCGTCGGTGGCCTGATCAACGGATATCGCCTGGTCGCGTGACGTGGACGAGGTTTTCGGCACGCACATGTACAACTACGACCATCTACGGACAGCTAATGTCAGCTCAGGGCTTAGATCGAGGATGATCGCGGTAGTTATTCGTTGCCTGATAAAGAAGCGATCCTGCTGCGGCGACCCGAGGGTTCCTGGGATCCGTGGCCGCCACGTTCCCGTCGGGACGGCCCCAAGGGTCAGCCACGGTTGCGAACGGGCGGAGCCGAGGACCCGGTCGGCTGCTGGAGTTGCGATCGCGCAAGGGCCAGCTCGCATCGAGAACGCGGCGCACAGCGGTCGTACCAATCGGGCAGGATGAGCACGTGACCTGGCTGCCCGCGACCCTCTACGAGGCGGCGGCCCGAGCCGCCTACCAGGAGGCTGCCGACCTGGCGGAATGGTCGTCGTGGTTGCCCTTCGAGGACGCCTGTCGCGCTGCGCCGCGGGAGCCGGGCGTCTACCTTCTGCGCGAGCCGACCGGCCAGATCCGGTACGCCGGAATGGCGGGCGAGCGCGCCGGCAGCGGTCGTCCGCAAGGCCTGCACGGGCGGCTCTCGGTGTACTGGTCAGGGAAGGCCGCCGTGTCCGGGTTCGGGGAAGCCGCGCTCGACCGGGCGGTGGCAGACCCGGACTGGGTGGAGCAGCAGCTGGAACGATTGCGCGCGTCCGGGCCGAAGCGGCGAAGGAATGGGCTCGTGCTGCCGTCCTGCGGCTCGGCCTTGAGGTGTCCTGGGCGGTATGCGCCGACAAGGACCGCGCACCAGTTCCTCCGATTGAATGTCGCCGGCTCGTATCCCACGGGCGAAAACCTGGCGAAGGTCGCTGCCGAATCCGTGGCAGAGAGTCCGCCGGACATGAGCTCTAGCGCCAGCCGCCCACAGCCAGAGCAAGCGCCAGCGCGAACCCTGCGATAGTTTAGATATTCGCGATCATGGCAAATGCCAGGACGTGTGTATCGCTCCGCGTGAGCCGCGGCTATGTTTCAGCGCCGGACAGCAACGGCCTTGACAGCCTTATCGACGTGGCGCCGGTCGGCGGATACGACCGTCCCCGGAAGCGCTGCATGGCCCGTGGCCGCGTTACCGGCTGTCGCCCACCTTCGGCGGGCTGCGGCTGGGTAACCGATGACACCGGATGCGAGCGCGGGCGCCATGCCGATGACCAGCCTGACCGGCCGCCGAGCCGGACCACGCGACCGTCGAGCGTCGCGGAACTGCGTCAGGCAGACCCGGCGCCGCCAGCCGGCAAGTCGAGCTTGCCGCGGAGTGGTTCGGCGTCGGGGTGATGCAAGTCATCGAGGATGGCCAGGGCTTCGGTCCAGGCTTCGAGCGCGGCGGGCACGTTGCCATCGGCCTCGTGCGCGTCCCCGGCATAGGCGAGCGTCTGGGCCTTGCGCCACCGGTCACCCAATTTCTCAAGCAGCTCGACCGCGCGGCGATAGCACTCTGCCGCCTCGCCGTGGCGGCCAAGATGCTGGTATGCGTAGGCCAGGCTGTCGAGCGCGACCGGCTGGATGTGCCTGTGGCCGATTTGCTGGCTGAGCGCGACCGCCTGCTGGCAGTATTCCAGCGCCTGCTGGTGGCGGCCGAGCTGGGCCAGATACCAGCCAATCTGATTGAGCGCGTCTGCCACCAGCGGCCGCGCCTCCGGTCCGGCGTCCTGCAGCAGCCGCAATGCCCGCTGGCTGCTCGCGAGCGCATCCTCCCACCGGCCCAGGAATTCCATCGCACGGCCGATGTAGACGTGGACGCGGGCCTGGCCTTCAACGTCCCCGACATCCTCGCGCAGCCCAAGCGCTGTGGCGAAGTGGGCGAGGGCGTCCGCGGCTCGGCCGGACTGGATCAGGGCGTTGGCGACACCGCAATGGGCGAAGGCCTGGCCATCCGGGTCGCCGAGCCGGAAAGTTGCCGCCAGCGCGACCTTCTGGGTGTCCGCCCAGTCCTGCCAGTGGCTACGGCGATTGAAATAGGTCTCCAGGCAGTAGGCGAGTTGCCAGGCGTGCACATCGAAGCCGTTCTCGGCGGCCAGCGTAACTGCCGCGACCAGCCCGCGGTGCTCAGCGTCCAGCCAGGCCAGGGCCTGGTCGAGGCTGGCCAAGTGCTCAGGCACCACGCCGGGCCTGGAGGCCCGCAGGTCGACCGCCCGCCGCAGCGGGTAGAGCAGGCGGTCCGCGGTGGCGGCGGTGCGCAGGTAGTAGTCGAGCAGCCGGCCCTGCGCCGCCCGGCGCGCCGGGCGGGATCCAGTCGTGGCGGCGAGCTCGATGGCGTAGTCGCGCAGCAGGTCATGGCAGCCGTAGCGGCCCAGGACCTGCTCGGAGAGCAAGTGAGCGCGGGCCAGCTCGGCTAGCGTCCGCCGGGCCTCGGCTGGCGGGCTGCCTGCCAGGCTGGCCGCGGCACTGGTGGTGACGTCTGTGCCGGGGTGCAGGCCGAGCAGCCGGAACAGCCGGGCGGCGGGCTGGCTCAGGTTCTGGTAGGACCAGGAAAACACGGCCCGGATCTCGGTGCGGTCATCGCCGGCGGCATCGAGCAAGTTCAGCCGGTGCTGCTGGTCGGCCAGCTCACGCACCAGCTCGACCAGCGGGATAGCCGGGCGGGCGGCGGCCAGCTCAGCGGCGATCCGCAGTGCCAGCGGCAGCCGGGCGCATCGGTCCGCCAGTTCCGCGGCCGATTCAGGGTCTGCGTCGGCTCGCTCCCCGATCAGCGAGTGCAGCAGGGTGACCGCGTCCGCCGACGGCAGCAGGTTCAGGTCAAGGCGTTCTGCGCCATCCCTGGCGATCAGGCCGGCCAGCGCATTCCTGCTAGTGACCACCGCCAGGCAGCCAGGGGCGCCGGGAAGCAGCGGCCGGACCTGCTCGGCATCGCGGGCGTTGTCCAGGACCACCAGCACGCGCCGACCGGCTAGCAGACTGCGGTACCTGGCCGCCCGCTCGTCCGGCCCGGCCGGGATGTCCTGGCCCGGGCCGCCAAGCGCGCGCAAGAGCCCTGCCAGCGCGTCCTCGGCTGCCACCGGCGGGCCGGGATCGTATCCGTGCAGGTTCACGAACAGCTGGCCGTCAGGGAAGGCATCCGCGATCTGGTAGGCCCACCGCACCGCCAGCGCGGTCTTGCCCACCCCCGCGGTACCTCCGATCGCCGAGATCACCATCGTCCCCGGTCCGCCACCAGCAGTCAGCATGCGGGACAGCGTGGTAAGTTCACGGCCGCGGCCGACAAAGTTCCGCACGGCGCCGGGTAGCTGCTGGGGCACGGGCCGCCCGCCGGTCACCGGAATCGGCATGGGCAGGTGCTCCGCCGCTGCCGCAGCCGAGCCGGCCGGCTCGCTGACCAGCCTGCGACCGGCTAATGCGAGGAATTGCTCCCGTGCCCCATCCCGCAGGCCTAGCGCATCGGCCAGCCGGCGCACTGAGCCCGAATGCGGCCACCGGGTGCGGCCGCGCTCAAGATCGCTAATCGCGCGAGCGCTCAGGCCGGCCCGGGCAGCCAGCTCCTCCTGCGAGAGCCTGGCCGACAGGCGGCAGGCAATCAGGCGCGTCGCAAACGCCGTGACGTCGTCAGCCATTCCAGGCAGCCTCCGGCTAGCAGACGGGTTATCACCGGTTCGTTTCCCGGATCAACCGGAACGATACCCACTCTGCTGCCGCGATCACCCACGTTGCGCTCAGCCGACCCGGCATCGCCAGACCAGCCGCTCACTCAGGGCGGCCTGTACACGGCGCCGCCTGCCCGGCAACGTGCCCGCGCCGCAGATCGCTGCCGGGGCGTGCGGGCTGGGCCTCTTCAGGTACACACAGCCGCGCCCCGCCGGCCGTGCCGCGGAAGGAGGTGTGCGTGCTTGGCCTGATGGCGAGGCGCTGCTGCGGGGAGGGCGCCGCGGGGCTTTGTGACAGCGAGGCAGGCGGACGGCGACCTGGTTCGAGCTGCGATACGGCTGGCATCGCTGCCCGGCGATGGATCTGGCCTGGACCCGGCTGCTACCTCGGGCGGATCTCGCCCGGAGTCCGGGCACCGATGATCGCGCGCCAGGCGCAGGTCATCATCGTTGCCTGCCTGACCAAGTACTGCGAATGCTCACCTAAGCCCCGCGGCAGTCATGGTCAGCCGTTTCGCCCGTTCCCTCCCTTGTAGTTCTGCCATTCGGCAATGTACGGCTGCCAGTTTCCTATGCAGCCATACTTGAGCACGCAATCGGTGAAGTTTCCCTGCGCGTATTCTTCGTTTCCCGAGCAGTTGACTGTGCTGCCGTTTGCGACGTAGCAGTACCATCCGGTGCCGCTCGCGATGGTGCCCTGGTAGGCCCATCCGGTAGCACTGCCCGGTCCGGTCGCCTGACCCTGAATATTGGTCGAGTGGTAGGTGACGATCCTGCCGTTCCAGCAGAAGTAGGTGTTCATGGTGAACCAGGCCAGCTCGGGCCAGTTGAACGGAGCCGCATACAGGTCGTCTTCGTTGAAGTCGTTGCCACAACCGTTGGCGATGGTGCTACCGGCGGCGTAGGTGACCTTGCTGATGATGACTTCGTTGAACTTTCCGCCGGGCAGATGCCGGATGACCTTCGTAGTCCTGGCTTGCATAGGCCTGGCGTGACCAGCCGCCGAACTCGCGTTCGCCACTCCGCCTGTCGTCGCGAGCGCGAGGGATGCGACTGCCGCAGCAGCCAGGAATGGGATGAGACGATATCTAATGTTCATGTTTGAGCCTCCACTTCAGAGCGCATGGACGCGGCGGCTTTAGCAGGTTTGGCTAAAGCGCGGATTCCGGCGTCTCAATGGCATTGCCGAGTTATTCGGCTACGTGCTTTGGAACTCCTTTCGCCAGTACGGCCCTTTGTATTGGGCCAGCCGCAAGCACCGACGGCGAGAGTGTTCGCCGCAACCGACGCTAAGGCGGGACAATATGAAATGCCACGAAGTATGATCAGCAATTTCACTTGCACTTTTTCCGGGGAAAGTTCCGGTAGCTGCCGGAAGCCTGTGGGTGCCGAGAACCATGTCACAGCCACTGACCTGGTGTCTCTTGTTGTCGGAGGGGCGGTCAGGTTTAGGTATCTGGCTGCGCGAGCTTCGTACGTTCGGGCACTGTCAGTACCCATGTCACTACGTTTCGCCTATCTGGCGGCACTCAGAGTATTCGGCTGGCTCGCCTTGCTCGCCCGGTCCGACTGCGCCAAGGACGCCGAGATCCTGATCTTGCGTCACCAGGTCGCCGTGCTCCAGCGCCAGGAAAGGACACCGAGGCTGTTCTGGGCTGACCGGGCGGTCCTAGCCGCACTGGCCCGGCTGCTGCCTCGCGGTCATCTCCGCCAGCTGCGCCTGATCATCTCACCGCGCACCCTGCTGCGCTGGCACGCCGACCTGGTCAGACGGCGGTGGACCTACCCGCCCCGCACGCCGGGCCGGCCTCGCACCGCGCAGGCCATTCGTGCGATGGCGCTTGAGATGGCATACGACAATCCGGGCTGGGGCTACCGGCGCATCCACGGCGAGCTCATAGGCCTCGGATATAAGATCGCGCCCTCGACTGTGTGGCAGATCCTCAAGGACGCGGGCATCGATCCTGCGCCTCAGCGGTCCGGGCAGACCTGGCGGGCGTTCCTGGCCGGGCAGGTCAAGACAATCCTGGCCGCGGATTTCTTCCACGTCGACACGGTGTTCCTGGGCCGCCTGTATGTCCTGTTCTTCATCGAGCACGGCACCCGCTGCGTGCACCTGGCCGGTATCACTGCCCACCCCACCGGGGAGTGGGTGACCCAGCAAGCCCGCAACCTGCTGATGAACCTCGAGGACCGCGCTGACAGTTTCCGGTTCCTGATCCGGGACCGGGACGCCAAGTTCACCGCCGGGTCCGATGCGGTGTTCACTGCGGCTGGCGTGCGGATCATTCAGACGCCCGTCCGGGCGCCGCGCGCGAACGCGATCGCGGAACGCTGGGTGGGCAGCGCCCGCCGCGAGTGCCTGGACCGGATGGTGATCACTGGCGAACGGCACCTACGGCTGGTCCTTGGCGAGTACGTCGATCACTACAACGTCCACCGGCCGCACCGGGCACTGCAGCAGAACCCGCCCGCCGGTCGTACGCAACCGCCTGCGGAAGCGACCGGCGTGCGCGTTCTGCGCCGTGACCGGCTCGGCGGCCTGATCCATGAATACACGCAGGTCGCATAGGGTGACACGGTTTTCGGCACCTACAGGACCTGTACCCACACGCGCAGTCGAACTTTCGTTCGATTGCGGATGTACCGCTCAGCGTGGATCTGATGAAGGACGTGCTGAACCGAGTACGACCACCGAGCGCACAGATGGATTTCTTAAGCTTCATGCTGCAGGTCTGTGCCGATCATCTCGTCGACGAGAAGTCGTCGGCTCAAGTGGTGTCCATGTTCAAGGTGCTCGCGTCATCTTGCTCGCCAGTACTGGGTTATCACGCGAGCATGAGCGATGTCTGTGGCTGTCACCGAGCGGCTCATTGGTATCCAACCGCGTAGCGATCGGTCGACTGACGCCCCGTGTACCGCTTCAGAACTCGCCGCAGGTGCGGCGACCTAGTGCTCCTCGGCGGCCCAAGCCGCATTGTCCGGGCCGGCGGATCTCGTGAGCCACGCCTGGGCCAGACCGTGGGGGATCACCCCTGATATCCCTGGCCTGGCGCTCGTCACCGTCTGCCAGATGCCCTCCGCAAACGAGGAACAAGCGGTTCGGTGAACCGCTGGCTCGGCCCGGATTCCGTCCGCCATATGTCCGTAACCACTGCTATGCAGCGGCTCACGATGACGCATCATGACATACAGCGGGACAGCGCCAAGATGACCCGCGATCCCGGATACTCGCAGGTCACAGGCTGTTCTCGCTGGTGGTGGCAGGTGTTGGGTTCGAACCAACGTAGGCTGAGCCGACGGTTTTACAGACCCGCTACCATAACCCTCTGACCTCGGCCATAACGTGCAGCCTCCGGCCCGTGGGAACACTATGGGAACGGGCCCGAGCACAGCACTCTGCTAGCGACGCTCGGCGTCAGCACTACGCGTGCCGATCAAGATCATCTCCTGGTGCCGGGCCCGGCCACGAAGTGGCACCACCACGCCAGCCGGCGACTGGTTTCGCGTGCCCGAAATCCTGCCTGACCGGTTGGTCACCTTCAGTGATCTATACGATCTCACCAGCAAGCACGCCGAGGGCTCGTTCTGTAGGTTGGCTGGTCGAATTCCACCGCATCTTGTCGCGCCCATAACTGGCAATCCGGGCAGATTTACAGGCTGCTGCTATGTCGGCAGTCCCGCGTCCCGCTCATCGCGACCTCCGACCATCGGTTACTCCCCGGCCGAGCGAGCCGGAGCCGACCCCTGCGCCGTCCACCTCACCGCCAAGCAGCCCTACCTCGCCTACCACACCACCCTCGCCGTCGGCTGGCCCATCGCCACCGGCGTCATCGACGACGCCTGCCGCCACATCGTCAAGGACGGGATGGACATAACCGGCGCCGGATGGCGACTCCAAGGAGCCGAGGCCATCCTCAAGCTCCGCGCCTTGATCAGCAACGGCGACTTCGACGACTACTGGAACTACCACCTGCGCCAGGAACGCCAGCGAATCCACCAGTCCCGCTACCGGAACAAAGTCACCCTTGCCGCATAAACGGCTCACTCCAGCGGAGCCGCACCCGTATGCTTTTGTTGGACTCTGCGCCTTAAAATTTCGGGGTAAACTATGTCGAAAACGGCTCGAAGTTTCAGTCTTAAGGTTCTCGCTCTCGCGTTGATGTGTTTGCTTGCTGCTGCGCTGCTGGGTCCGGTTCCCGCAGCACGTGCAGGTGGAGGCGGCCTATACGACATTACGGGCATAGTAAGCGACTCCAGTGGTAACCGCATCGCTGATGTCAGCGTGACTGCCACCGATCCCGGCGGTACGAGTGTCGACTACGGCCCGGTTACAACGGCGACAGATGGCTCATATGATCTTCAGGTAGTTCCGGGAACTTATGACATCCATTTCACCCCGGAGGCCGATAGCGGATTGTCAACCACCGTCGATGCTGATTACGTGGTGTCTTCGGACCAGACCCTGGATGTGCAGCTCGACCTGAATTCGACGACGACGATTTCCGGGGTGGTCACTGATGCTGACGGCCACCCGGACCCGGGCGTGGACATCGACGCGTCGGGCAGCGGCCAGATCGCGGTGAGCGACAGCTCGGGGAACTACTCCGCTGATGTGGCTC
>Ga0209517_10004927_pt1 | contig 17255 bp, 12 predicted proteins | sample PeaSoiMetSII2010_FD_187695 | JGI IMG/M metagenome (GOLD analysis project Ga0209517, IMG submission 187695) | Peat soil microbial communities from Weissenstadt, Germany - SII-2010 (SPAdes) (version 2) | ecosystem: Environmental > Terrestrial > Soil > Wetlands > Peat | place: Germany...
TCATCCGGTCGCGGATCGAATCGGGCGAATACCCCAAGGGCTCCCGCATCCCGACCGAGTCGGAGATGGTCGAGACCTGGGAGGTCGCGCGCACGACCGCGCGGCGGGCCATCGCCCTGCTCCGAGATCAAGGTCTCGTCGAGACCGTCCCGCAGCGCGGAACCTACGTCCGCTAACGCTGACGGACGCGGGCCGCAGCCTTCCCTGCTGGTGTCACCGGGCTGGCCCGGCACGCCGGGGAGGCAATGGTCCGCTGCGCGGATGCGGGCGAGACGGGTCGGCGGCGGGCGGCCGGCCGGGCCGGGCAGAGACCGGCATGTCGTTACGAGTGGCACTCGCCGCAGTGACCAACCGCCCTGACAAGCGCGTCTGCGACCGCCCTGTCCGCGATGCCGACGGACGGCCCTGACCGCAAGCTGCGCGCAGGTGGGTGGCGGCGTGCCGAGCAGCCGCTGCCTGCGCGGCATGCTGCTGGGCCTCGCGCAGCTCGGCGACGGCGACCGCCAGGGCGACCAGGTTCGCGATCAGCGCGGCCGTGACCAGCGTGGTGCCGCCAGACAGGCTGCCGGTCATGGCCATCAGCCGGGCGGCTGTGCGCAGCTGACTGCCTTCGCTGGTGCGGTGCGGGATCCGCCCGTAGCCCGCGCGGGCAGCTCGGCAGTAGGCGTCCGCCGCGCGGCGCAGCTCGGGGCTGCCCAGTGCTCGTGCCGCGATATGGATGGTGTCGGCCGCGGCCCAGGCCGCGTCCGCGGCCCGTCCCGGGTCAGTAGCGGCACAACGACGGATGTGCTCCGTCGCGGACGCGGTCTGGCGGGCGGCGTGATCGTAGATGGCGTCGCGTTCCGGCGCGGTGAACCGGAACGTCCCGGGCCGGCCCGCTGGCCCGGGCTGGACCGGATTCCAGCGGCGGCGCAGCCGGGGCAGCGTCAGCCCTTCGGCCAGCCGTCCCCCGCCGTACCACAGCGGTTCCCCGTCGGCGCCGAGGTGGCCGGCCAGGCCGACGGCGTAGCCGGTGACCTGGTCCGGGTTGACCTCGCTGAACCGGAGCCGCACCAGCACGCCGTCCTCAGCCAGGCGAGCGAAGAACCCGGCCTCGTCCCGCGCCTGCTCCGCAGCCCGGGTCACCGTGTTCCGGAGCACAGCCCTGGCCGCCGCAGGAGACAGCCCCCGCCCCGGGAACGGAGCATCGTCCGTGCCGGGCGCTGCCCATCGGGCGCGCAGCTTCGGAAGGCTCAGGTCAGCGGCGAGCTTCCCGCCGCCGTACCAGATGATCCCGCCGTCCTTCGCGGTGTGGCGGGCCAGGCCGACGGCGTACCCGGTCACCTGAGCCGGGTTGGTCGTGCTGTACCGCAGGCGGACCGCCACCCCGACCTCGGCGAGGCGGGCGAAGAACTCCTGCTCCGTCCGCGCGCCCGCCGCTGCCGCGCACACTTCGCGGCGCAGCGTGACCCGGGGCGCCTCGCCCCATCCGCGGCGCGCTGCCTGCTCCGTCTCGGCACGGGACGGTCGCCGGCCCGCGGTCCGGTCCGCCGGAGCGGTCGTCGCCAGCCCGAGCCGTTCCTCGGCCTCCTGGCAGGCCTCCCGGACCCGGTAGAAGTCATTCCAGATCCTCGGCCGGCTTCCGTCCTGGCGGGCCAGGGTGGCCACGATGTGGATGTGATCGTCCGCGTGGCGGACCGCGACCCACCTCACCCCCAGATCATCACCCGCAGGCGCCAGGCCGGTCCGGTCCATGATCGCCGCCGCGACCTGTTCCCACTCCGCATCCGACAGCACCCGGTCACCCGGAGCGGCCCGGACCGCGCAATGCCACACCGGCTTCTCATAACCCGGCCTCGCCAGGGCCGCGAGGGGCTGGGCCAGTAACCCGGACAGGCGGCGCAGATCCGGTGGTCCGTCCGGACGGCGTTCCGGCTCCAGCTCGGCCGGATCGGAGAATCCGGCGACTAGGTGCGGGTCGGTGTGCTCGTTCGCTTTCCCGGGCCCGTACAGGTAATACAGCAGCCGGCCCGCATTGGTGCCCCGGAGCACTTTCCCGATCATCCGGAGCACTCTGATTCAGTCACGGAATGCTCCGGCGCAACTGCTCCGCCGTTTCATCCAGCCGCCGGATCACCCGGGCGCAGAACTGGGCGGCCGGAAGCAGATCCTCACCGCGCTGTCCCGTCGCATTCAGCCGGGCAACAGCCTGATTCAGATTCGTACCCACCCGGCGTACCAGTCCGGCCGCCGACATCAGCTCCGTCAGTGCGTCCCGCAACGGCGACGCCTCCTTGGGCGCAGCACCTCGCGCTGCCGCCAGAGTCGCCTCCGCCGCGAATGCTCCCCGCGCCAGTCCCGACCTGGCCGCCACAGCACTGACCTCTTCGAACTCCTCCTCAGTCAGCGAAAACTGCACCACGCGCGGCCTCGGCACCACCTGCCGCGACCGCCGCCGCACAGTCCCGCCCGCCACCACGAACACCTCCGATCTGGCTGACGTTCGTTCCTGATGGGACCGCGCCCGGTCCCAGCCACCACCGCCGACCCACATGCAATGGCCGCGAGGTGGTGGTGCCGACTCCATTGTTTATCTCTGGACCGCACCCGGTCCAGAGATAAACAATGGATAAGAATATCTTGCTCGTCTAGCGCTTGTGTGCTGAATTCCATCGGATAACAATCCGGCACTGGCCGCTATTAACGCATTGACCTCGGCCCCGGGAATCAGCCAGCGGCACCGTCCGTGGCGATTACCTGTCCGACGATGGCCGTGGCCTACTGGCTGACTGGCATCGCATCTGATGCGGATCCCGCGCCTGAGGCAATCCGAGCGTGACCGGAATGGGGCCAGGACGGCAGGCGCCAGGTCCTGCCGGGCTGCAACTGACGGGCCGAGCGCCGCTGCGGCCCGCAGGAGCAGACGCCCGCGGCGATGTCGTCGGTCCGGCGGGCGGCACGTTCCCGGCTGCGCGCCCGCCGGCCGGCTGCCAGGGCAGAATGGCCGCAATCGATCTTGGATTGCAGGACCGGGCATACCTGGTGACCGGCGGCAGCCGGGGCCTTGGGTTCGCCGCGGCCCAGGCACTCATCGCAGACGGGGCCCGCGTGCTGCTCAGCGCTCCCCATGAGACCACGGCCGCAGCGGCCGCAGCCGGCCTCGCGCCGGACACCGCTGGCACAGCCGCCTGGACGGCGCGCTGATCAGCGTGGGCGGATCACCGGCCGGGACCGTCACGTCCACCACCGACGACGCGTGGCGATCGGCGTTCGAGAGCGTCTTCCTGGGCGCCATCCGGCTCGCCCGGGTTCTCGCCGCAGACCTGGGCGCCGGACGCCCCGACGATGCGGCGACCGCCGCCCTCACCGGGACGGGCGGCTCGATCGCGTTCGTGCTCGCCGCCTCCGTCCGGGCGTCGCTGCCCGAACTCGCCATCCCCGACGGGCTCTTCCCTGGCCTCGCCGGCGTGGTCAAGACCCTCGCCGACGAGCACGGCCCGTCCGGGATCCGGATCAACGGGCTGCTGCCCGTAGGATCGCCACCGACTGGGTCCGCCAGCTCGACGCCCTCAGCGGCGACCCCGACGAGGTGCGCGCCCGCCTCTCGCAGCACATCCCGCTGCGCCGGTACGGCGAACCCGCGGAATTCGGCTGCGCTGCCGCATTCCTGCTGTCCCCGGCCGCGTCCTACATCGCCGGCGCGATGATCCCGGTAGACAGCGGCGCCATCCGCTAAATCTGAGGCACAAGCCGGTCTTGGCGTACACCACGGTCACGTTCGCACGCTCATCCGAGGAACAACCTTTCCGGCGGGCGGTCACACACCGTAACGTGCCCGGCTCCATCACGCCGGAATACGCATCACCTGAAAACGCAAGCCCGCCAGTCATGCTGCCAGTGAGCCGACTTGGACGATGGGAGACTGGTTAGTTCTGATTGGTTCAATTGGATCGTGGAATGGATCTCAGCAGCTCTGATTTCCACCGAACGACATTAGATGATGGATTACTAACGACTTGCGGAGTGCATGCCTGACGGCCACTACGTATCGTCCTGCCTCTTCGTTCCTTTGAGCCATCCGCCTAGCAACCAAGACATCGCTAGGTATAGCAATGGCTGGAACATCGATAAGTCTGGCACGGTTGTCGGATGGCGCTATCGCCTGTTCTGGTTGCTGTCCAGTCGGGCAGTCGGGTCGGCGTTTGCCTTTTCGCCTCGCGGGCTTCAGCAGGGCCAGGCAACAGCACGGCCGACGGCACTCTGTGTCTGCCTGGCAGTCGCCGTCGCCTGGCCATGCTGGCCCAAGCCACGCTCAGATCCAGATGCGCTATCGCGTGGCTCTCGCCGCGGCTTATAAACCGACGGAACCAGGCGGCAGAACGACAGGATCGGATCCGGATGCCAGGAACACTAGACCACGGGCTGAGGGCGAGCAGTGCCGAGGACACGGATGGGGTCAGGAAGGCGAGGAGCTTGACCAGTCCTGGCTGGCCCGCCACGCTGGACCTAAGCGGGTTCAATCCGCGGCCCGGCTTATCGAAGATCATCCTGTCTGCCGGCGATCGCGCCGAAGTTTGATCTTGGACTGACGACCGTCACGACGTTGGAGTTTCCCATACTCGCGCAGCCGATCGTTTTCGCGTCCATATTTCCGAAATAGAGCAGGTTGCGCGCATCCTGAGCTGCTCAATCTTTGCCGGAGCTTGGGCTTCACGGATTCGGGGAGGCCTCCGATTCTGGAGCAGCCCCGCCGGGAGGCTGCCGCCGGACTGGCTGGACGACATAGACCCGGCTAGGCGACGGCGGTCATCCAGGATCACAGCTTGCCTCTCGTGCGGATTCCGGGAGCGGAGATCGTAAAGTAGTTACGGGATCCGGCACTAGAGCTGATACTGGAGAACCTGGAACCATTCCCCTCCTCCAGGCAGCGGCCGGATTCCGGACGCCGACCGAGCGGGCACCGTGCCCCGCTGCCGACGCGGGCAGGTAATCATGGTGTGTCTCTTCTTCCCGGCGCAGTCGCCTCGTTTTCGGCGTGGTCGAACCTCATGAGCGATTCACCGGGGAATGGCTGGATGACATGAGCGAACCGGCCATGCTGTCAGGGGACAGTGGCAACAGCCCGAAAGGATCACCCAGGTGAGCGCAACGCGCATGGGAAGCGGTGACCGATCAGCGTCGAGCAGGCTGCTGCCCGATTGGGACGACCGCCTCCCGTGGAACAAGGCGAGCGGCGCGGTCACTGCGACGGAGATTCTCCGAGGCAGTGACGAAACCGACCTCGTGGTCGTGCTGGCGCATGCTCCGGCGCATCCCACCAAGGGTGATCTGCAGGCAGCTTGGCGGGCACGGTCGGCAGGCGGCGTCACCCCCGTCTTGCTCGCGGTTACCTACTGGGACAAGTCCCAGCCGCGAGTAGCACTGCTCGGCCTGACCGAGGACGCGGTGCCGGTAGCCGGAATCGACCAGAGGATCGCCGAGCAGCTGATCAGCGATGCCCTTGTCATGACCAGCCCCAGCGGGCTGCATGCGGAGGTACGCCGACGCCTATCCTCGGTCGCCGGGGGTGTCGCGTCCGGCGTCCGCAACGAGGGGCTACTGGCATCGCATGTTCTCCAGCAGCAGCCCCGCGACCCGGACTGGGAGAAGCTGTGCGCCCGCTCCCAACTGCTGCTCGGCGACCGAAGCGAAGCTCTCCTGACCGGTCTTGGGTATGCCATCGAGGCGGTCCCGGACGGGACGGTCCTGCGCGAGGCAAGTGCCGGCAATCGGCGCGCTGCCGCCGTGCTTCTGGCGGACGGCGAGTCCTTCGACAACCCGCTGAGCCGGTTCCACAACACCAACGCAGTCACGCATGGCCTGGCCGTTGCCCGCAGGGAGAACGTTGACTGGCTGATCGTGCTCGGCGGCTCCGTCGTCCGGCTCTACCCGCGCGACCCGGACGCCGGGGTCGGGCGGAAGGGTCAGACGCAGACCTATGTCGAGCTCGACCTGTCCATCCTGGCTGAAGAGGAATGCGGCTACCTCGCCCTGCTCTTCGCCCCAGCCTCGCTTGCGGTCGGCGGCGCGCTCTACAGGCTCCTTGGCGATTCCTCTCGTTATGCAGCGGAGCTGTCGGCCCGGCTCCGAGACCGCATCTACGAGGATGTCGTACGCAACCTGTCGGTTGCCGTCGCAGGCAGGATGGGCATTGCCGGCCTGCCCGGCGGGCAGCAGAAGGCTGCGCTGGACGAGGCGTACCACCAGACGATGATCATCTTGTTCCGACTCCTGTTCGTCGCATATGCCGAGGACCGAGGCCTGCTGCCGTATGGCAGGAGCGACCGGTACACCCGCAATGCGCTTAAGACGCTGGCGCTAGACCTCCAGAAGGACCCCGGCCAGCGGTTCGACCCGCATTCCACGTCGCTCTGGGACGACCTCACGCAGGTGTGGAAGGTCATCGACACCGGCGACCTCGGTGGCTGGGGCGTCCCGGCCTACAACGGCGGCCTGTTCAGCCGGGACCCGGAAAAGAACGCTTCCGGCGCCGCCACATACGGCCTTGACCTAACCAACGACCAGATCGGCCCGGCGCTCCGCGGCCTGCTGCTCGACGTCACCGATGACGGGCAACTCGGCCCCGTGGACTTCCGTAGCCTCTCGGTCCGTGAGTTCGGCACCATCTACGAGGGGCTCCTGGAGTCCGGGCTCGGCGTGGCCGAGAACGACCTGGCCGTCGATGAGAAGGATACCTTCGTCCCGGCCCAAGCCGGGATGGCAGTGGCGGTCGCCGCTGGAACGGTTTACTTCCACTCGCGCAGCGGATCACGCAAGGCAACCGGCTCTTACTTCACGAAGCCGTTCGCTGTGGAGCACCTTCTCGATACAGCGCTGGAGTCCGCCATTGACACGCATCTCGCCGGGGTGACGCGAATGCTCTCCGCCGGAGCCACCAAGACGGCGGCTGAAGCCCTGTTCGATTTCCGGGTGGCCGACCTGTCGATGGGATCTGCGCACTTCCTTGTCGCGGCAGTCGACAGGATCGAGGCGCGGTTCTCCGCGTTCCTGTCCGAGAATCCGCTCCCCGAGGTGGCGGTCCAGTTGCACGACCTGCGGACCGTGGCCGCGAGCCAGCTTGGCCTGGATCCGGCCGCGTCGGGCATCGATGATGGCGCGCTGCTCCGCCGCCAGATTGCCCGACGGTGCGTGTATGGCGTGGACATCAACGAGATTGCCGTCGAGCTCGCCAGGCTGGCGATCTGGATCCATACCTTCGTGCCCGGCCTGCCGCTGTCATTCCTCAACCACAGCCTCATCCACGGCAATAGCCTCACTGGCGTCGGCACCATCCCTGAGATCAGCCAGGCGCTAACTGACGCCGAGACGCGCGAGCTCAAGAAGACGAACACGAAGCAGGGCACAGTCCTCGACGACGTGCTCGACGGTTTCCTGGACCGCGCGAAAGAGTACCTCGCCGGCCTCGGAGAACTGTCCGACGCCCGCGTCGGAGACGTAGCTGCCGCAGCCACGCTCCAAGCCCGGCTGGAAGAGTCACTCGAGCCTCTGGCGGCCTTCTGCGACCTGATCACTGCCGAGCGTGCAACACGCCTCCTCGGGAACGAGTACATCGAGGAGACTACCTATGACAGGAATGGCCGGAACCCGAAGGTCCGCAGACGCTCCATCCCGCACCGGGAACGAATACTGATCTCCGCCAGCCCTCGGTTGTTCACTGCATCAACTATCGAAGCGCTTGAAGCGGCCATCCTCGGTCACCCCCACCTGCAGCGCGCCCGCCAGATTGCGCGGGCGGCAATGGCAACTCACCTGCCCGTTCGGTTCCCCGAAGTGTTCCGGCGCGAGCGTCCGGGATTCGACTGCGTTCTCGGCAATCCGCCCTGGGAGAAGCTGAAGGTAGAGGAGCACAGCTGGTGGGCATTGCGGCTTCCCGGCCTGCGCTCAATGAGCCAGCAGGAAAAGAATCAGGTTATTTCAACCTTGAAGACCGAGCGACTGGACCTCCTTGCGGAGTATGAGACGGACGCTGGCACCGCGAAGTCAGCGGCTAATATCCTCGCTGCTGGCCCCTTTCCAGGGCTCCGCGCCGCGACTGACACCGACCTCTTCGCAGCGTTCGCGTGGCGATTCTGGCAAGAGGTCCGCGGCGACGGAATGATTGGCGTCGTTCTTCCCCGCACGGCACTCGCTGGAGCCGGAGCCGAGGAATGGCGCAGAACCGTCCTGGCAAACGGACAGTTCTCAGACCTGACGCTGCTGACCAACAGCCGCCGCTGGGCGTTCGAGCAGATTCACCCGCAGTGGACCATAGCCCTGGTGACGGTTCGGAAGGATACAGTCTGCCACGCGGTGTCATTTCACGGACCGTACGCATCGTACACTGAGTATGCCGACGCTATGGCGTCTTCCGACGACGCTGCCGTCGTCGAGGCCGACACGCTCCTCGGCTGGTCAGAGCAGGCTTCGTTCCCCTTGATCCCGAGTCGCGACGTACCTGTCTTCTCGATCCTCCGTCAGCACCCTCCACTTGAGGCCGATATCGGCAGATGGAGGTTCCAGCCCATTCGGGAACTCCACACTACGGACGACAAGAAATTCTTCGATTTTAACCTTAGCCACCCTGCGCCGTCACATACGCTTCCTGTTCTGACTGGTGGATCATTCAATTTGTGGAATCCCGCCTTCGGCGAACCTTATGCCTACGCTAATCCAGACGCCATTGTCTCGTTCCTCCAGGCACGCCGACTGAAGTCCGCGGGGAGTAAGGGAACTGCCTTCATAGGTCAGGCCGCGCAGGACCTTGACACACCGGACAGTCTGCCTATCAACCGTCCACGAATTGCGTTCCGCGATGTCGCTCGCAGTACCGACTCACGCACGATGATCTGCGCGCTCATCTTTCCGCATGCCTCGCTCGTCCACGTCGCGCCCTACCTCCTTCGGCAGCGTGGAGATGAGCGCGACGAAGCGTATCTCCTTGGGGTTCTATCCAGCATCCCGCTCGATTGGTACGCGCGGCGGTTTGTCGAGCAGCACATGACGTACGAGCACCTCAACTCCTTTCCGATCCCTCGCATTGCCGAGGACTCGGGCAGGGTCATCGGATCTGACGGGACGTCACTGCTCGCTGATCTCGACTACCGCCCGGCCCGTGACAGGGTCGTCGAGATCAGCGCCCGTCTCGCCGCCGTCGATCGGCGCTACCAAACGTGGGCGGATGGGATTGGCGTCCCTGTCGCCAGCGTCACGTCATCCGGAGAGCGGGCTGACCTTACAGCGGAGCTGGACGCCGTAGTCTGCCTGCTATATGGCATGACCGACAGCGACGTGACGGGGATGTTCGCGACGTTCCATCGCAACTGGCGCTACGAGCACCGCCTCGAGATGGCGCTTACACACCTTGCAGCCTGGGGTCGGCGACTCGGACCTAGCGACCGGACTGTGGCATGACGCAGGTTGACGGCGGTCGCCCGGAGTTTGCGACCAATGACCCGTCGTCTCAGCAGACTGTCGCCGGGGCAGTCAACGAGATGATCGATTTCGAGGCGCATCGTCCCGGCCTGAGCGTCGCGATCGCCTCGGCCTACTTTAATGTTCCTGGCTGGTGCCTGATCGCCGGGCAACTGAAGCGGGCAGGGAAAGTACGGCTCATGCTGGGTGCTGAGCCGCAGCGTGACACCGACCCGGTCGTGCTGCGGCCTGGGACGGTACCGGCGAAGCGCGCCCGTGGCATCGTTCTCGCTGAGGCGCTGGCGGGCCAGGCCGATGCGCTAGCCGAGGAGCGGGACCTGACCGAGTTTACGGCGGAATCCCGAGGCCGCATCAAGGATCTGATCGCGTGGCTGCACTCAGGTAAGGCCGAGGTCCGGCGGTATACGAAGGAGTTCCTGCACGGTAAGGCATACCTGATCGACAGCCCAGCGCTCGGGGTGATCGCCGGGTCGAGCAACCTGACCTATGCCGGGCTGGCGAGAAGCCGTGAGCTGAACCTCGGGCAGTACAACCAGACGACGATCATCGCGGTTCGGGAGTGGTTCGACAGCCTGTGGCAGGAAGCCGAGCCGTTCGACCTGGCAGGGTTTTACGCGCAGCAGGTGGTGGCAGAGCAGCCGTGGTTGGTGTTCCTGCGGATGCTGTGGGAGGCGTACGGTCGCCAGGTCGCCCAGGACGATGAGGCTGTGGTCGCTGACCCGTCGATGCGGGACCTGCTGCCGTTCCAGAAGGACGGGGTGGGGCGCGCGAGGCGGATTCTGGAGAAGCACAACGGTGTCCTGATAGCGGATGAGGTGGGCCTCGGTAAGACGTACGTTGGCGGCGCCCTCGTCAAGGACACGGTCCGGGCCCGGCAGCGGGTCCTCATCATCGCCCCGAAGATCATCCGGGATTCAGTGTGGAAGCCATACATAGACCGGCAGAACCTCGGCGGCTGGGTCGACGTCATCTCCTACGATGATCTGCTCCAGGACTATCAGGGCATCCCGTCTTACGGCCTGCCGCCGGGCAGGGACCCCGACGAGTTCGCGCTTGTCCTGCTCGACGAGGCCCACACCGTCCGGAACACCGACACCGAGCGCGCCAAGCGGCTTGTGCAGGTACTGAAGGGTAACCCCCGCAAGCGCGTCGTGCTGCTGACCGCCACGCCAGTGAACAATGCGCTCGGGGATCTCCACTCGCTGCTGTCGTATTTCATCGTGCATGACGACGAATTCGCCGAGATCGGCCTCCCTAGTCTGGCCGCGCATTTCAAGGCCATCGACAAGCTGAACCCCGATGACCTGTCCCCGGAGCACCTGTTCGACATCCTCGACGCGGTCGCAGTGCGCAGGACCCGTCGGTTCGTCCGAAATCACTACATCGGGCAGAAAATCAACGACCAGGGTGACACGTTGGTGTTCCCCGAGCCGCGCGTTCGCCGTGTCGACTACGATCTCGCCCCTGTCCTTTCCGGGTTCTTCGACACATTCGCGCACGCACTGGGCGCCGACCGCGACCCCGAAGAGCCGGACCCGTTCTACGCCGGGGAGATACCTGACGGCGGCCTGTCCACGCTCGACGCCGCGCGGCTGACCCTGGCTGGCTACATGCCGTCAAGGTACCGGCTGGACAAGGAGTACAAGCCCTACGAAGTCCAGGTCGCCGGCCTACTGCGGTCGGGGCTGCTCAAGCGGTTCGAGTCGTCCGGCTACGCGTTCTGCGCTACCTGCCGGAAGATGGCCGACACCCTGGAAGGGCTGACCTTGCTCATCATGGACGAAGGCCGGGTCGCCTCTGGTGAGTCGCTGCGGGACTGGCTGCGCATTGATCTCGACGACCCGGCCAGCTTGGTGGAGTGGGAATCGACCGCCGACTACGCTGACGTGTCTGAATACCTGGCCGGACCGCTCATCGCCGACATTCTCAGCGACGTCATGCTGCTGCGGCATATGGCCGACACAGTCGAGGCCGGCCTGAAGCCCGGCGAGGACCCAAAGGTAAGAGCCCTTGCCGACACGCTCACCAAGGTCATCGCCGAGGCCGAGCGCGACGCTGGTCTGCGAGCTGCCGCGACGCTCAACTCCGACGCGCCCGAGATGGCGTCGCGGGACCGCGATGACCGCAAGGTACTCGTGTTCTCCTATTTCGCCGATACGATTTACTACCTGCAGGACAACATCGACCTGATCCTCGACAGCGACCCGGCGCTCTCCGCTTACAAGGACCGCGTGGCGTTCGTCACGGGTACGGTCCGCAAGCGCCCCGGCCACGGCCGACATGCCGGAACCGTCACCCAAGATGAGGCCGTCGCCGGGTTCGCACCCCGGACCGGCGGGCCGCAGGACAAGTATGGCAACGCGACCGCCGAGGACCGCTACGACCTGCTGTTCGCGACCGATGTCCTCTCGGAGGGAGTCAACCTCCAACAGGCGCACAACGTTATCAACTACGACCTGCCGTGGAACCCGATGCGCCTAGTACAACGGCACGGGCGCGTCGACCGGATCGGGTCCAAGCACGACTATGTGTACTTGTGGTGCTTCTTCCCTGACGCCGACATGGACAGGCTGCTCAACCTCGAGCGCATCCTGCACCGCAAGCTGACGAAAGCCGCCAAGTCCATCGGGACCGGCCAGGTCCTGCCCGGCATTGAGGCAAGCGACGATGTCGTATTCAACGCCCGCCGCGACCAGATACAGGCACTCGCCGGAGGCGACAACGCGCTTTTCCTAGGCACCACCGGCGGCCTGATCTCCGGTGAGGAGTTCCGCGCCACTCTCCGGAAGGCCATCGAGAACGAGTCCCTGTCCCGGAGACTCGAAGCCATGCCCTGGGGCATCGGATCCGGGTTCACCGCCAGTGACCGGCCGCCCGGCTACGTGTTCTGCGCCCGCATCCTCGACCGTGCCGACGAGCCAGCCTTCCGGTACATCCCCCTACCTCCAGCGCTGGTCCCGCGGCCCGGCTTCGCCAGCGCGCCTCCCGCCCCAGAAGCCGAGACCATCGACGGTGTCCCGCTCCCGGCAGCAGGAAGGCCAGGCATCGACGGCAATCCAGTCGACGTCGTCACGGACACACTCACCTCGCTAAGTGCCGCATCCCCACCCGACCAGCGCGCCGCCGCATACCTGCCAGACGAATGGACTGACCTTGCCTACAAAGCGTGGGCAGTCGCGCAACAGGACATCACTCAGATCTGGAACGACACCCTCGATACCGCCGCAGCTGCTGGATCAGTCCCCCCAGTGATCCGAGAAGCTGTCCGCCATCTAACACTGCACGGCACCCACCGCAACCAGGCCGACGTCGACCTCGCAATCAAGGTGTACTCACGCGGGCAGGCATCTCGTGTCACCGCCATCGTCCGCTCTGTCATGCGCGATGACGCCTTGACTGACCGGAACAAGACGGACCGACTCATCGAGTTGATCGACGAACTGGGCCTTTCGGTCGCCGAAACCAAAGCAAAGCGGTTCCCGATCCAGCCAGAAGACGTCCACCTGATCGCCTGGCTTGCCATTAGCCCGGAAAGGCTAGCGCATCCGGCGAGGCCACCAGGAAGCGGCAACTGACAATCCGGTCCCGGCCCGGTTGAGGCCGCCTGAGGGGCCTTCCCGCTATCTTGCGGCTGTCCGGCTAGCTAACTCCGGCTGCACAGCAGGCAGCAACCCAATCGGCCACGGTCTCAGAGAGACAGAGCCCGGCAACGGCTCCCATTCATGTGCTGCAACAGGGCCGAACCCATCAGCCGGGCTAGCCCACTTCCCTCATGCGGGTCATCCGTGGCCAGGCCAGCAGTGGCAATCAAATCCGGGAGGCCCGGCGAAACCGCCGATGCTAGGGACCTCACACGCCGCAACCTCCCGGACCAGCCGGGGATGGTCATGCAACCCTGGAACCCTGTCCGTGGCCCATCACCGTCCGATCGGGCACGTCACGGGCACGGGTGGTCGATGCATCGGGCACGGACCTCAGCCCGTAGCAGAACAACCGTTTACAAGTTTGCTGAGGCGTACTGGCTGGCGGCTGGTCGCCTGACCATGAGCAAGTCGACTGGAACCAGGCCCAAGCATAACGCTCGCTCGAAGCCTATCTCTTGGGTCGCTCATCCAGGTGTTAGAATAATCAGGAGTAGATAAAGTAGTACGGGTGAGGAGCTAAAATGGCACAAAGCCCTAAAGAATTCGATGACGTACATACTCGATTTGCTGAGGTGGTGAAAGAAGCAAGAGCCATCGCGGAGCAGGCGGAAGAAGCTAACAATCTGTTTATGGCAAATAACATCCAGAGCGCAAGTGAGATGCTAGCCCTGAGCCACTATAAAGTCTCAAGCTACAATAAGTGCAAAGATGCTCTGCTTAATAAGCTCGCTGAACTGGGAATAGTTCCGGGACAAGCTGAGAGAGGGAGTGATTAGTCTGAGGTCGAGCACTACTTGATTGACCCCTAACCTGTTCACTATGAAGTTTGGCAGGTACCCCGTAGCTACAGAAGAGATAGCCCGCGAGGGTCTCTACAAGGCGCTACGGCAGCTGCCTACGACGAGCCCAAGACCCGTCATCCCCTGGGACGATCTCTGATCCTGCCCGACTCATAGGAGCTCGGCAGGCTATCGACCACGTCAATCTACAGCCTGTAACCCTTGCCGTCGAGGTACTCGGGCGGCTTCCACCCTCTATTGGCTGGATGCGTCTGGAGAAAATGACGAAGCTGATCCAGCGTGCCGCCCACACGCTCAAGCAGATCAGCTTGCCTGTGGATGAATGTCTGATCAGTGATGTTTCTGCGGAGAGCATGCGCCGGTCGTTGCCGGGCGCGGCGAACTTCGCGCAGCGGTTCTAGTACTTCTGCCCTAGCGTCGGATGGCACTCTTCGAGCTTCCAGAAACCTATCGAGGCGGTTGAGAGTGCCTATGTTGTTGCCTTGATCGTCTTTACGCTGGACCATATGCTTGTCGAAAGCATCATGACGCAGATTCTCGGACAGCACCTTGTCGAAGTCCTGGATGAATTTATCATATTCCTGCTGAGAAGGACGGAGAATCCACCCGAAGTCATCAGGCCGGTCAGATGAGCGAAAGAGCCTTTCTCCGAAGGCGCGCTCATGCAGCGCGTTGATCGCTTCGAGCTCAAGGAATATTTTCTCGAACGGACCGATACCATCTGGCCAGTGACCCATCTGCTGGGCCCACCACACTGGGTGTGGTTCTAGGTCTTCTTCATCCTCGACCTGGTAGGTCTTCCATCTCGCTTGGTGATTCGGGCTCAGTTTTGCTAGATCTCCATAGAAGGCGCAGACTCGTCTTACGATGGGTGAACTGGGGTCATCGCGATCATAAGCAGAGAGATCATAAGCGAAGCCAACGTGATCCATGATAATCTTATCGCTCTCTGGCTCATTCTCATCTAGATAAACCTCGTCGCTCACGACGGCATGAGCACCGAAATCATAGAACTGGAATCTAAACCGTGGATCGTTCCGATAGACTTCGAGCACATCAAAGCGGAAGTAGGCCAGCTCCAAAGTGCCTTTACCCTTAGCCATCGCCCTTCGGAACGGCTGGTCTGCAAGCGCTCTGCTCGTACGCCGACCAGCGAGTGCTTTAGGTGTCGGGTAGAGGCATACGCCGTACTGGCTCGTGGGCAGTGCTTCTATAGAAGCAACCTGGTCCTCGATGGATCGCTTAGATGGCCAGGGTCGGATATGTGGATTTGGATAATCTTCCTCCCCAACGACCTGCAGCAGGCCGTCACGCACAAGCGCGATAATTTTCTCGCGCTCAGGTCCGGATTCGTCATGAACATAAAGACCGTTGAAGTCGCCTGATCTCAAATAATGGTTCGTGACGCGCTTAAGTAGCTCTTGCATACTATGCAGGTTACCCTAGAGGAAGCTTAGGCGAGTGTTAGCCCAAATCGATCCAAGACCACATCTCGCCAGTTGCGATCGAAGAAACGGTCTCGGTCGTTGGCCCGGAAGTCCAGGCCATAGCCAGTGCTGCCGTTGCTCCATGCAGTTACCTGCATGCTCACCTCCACGCCGGACCCGGCAACCACTGTGCTCCGTTTCCCTCGCAGGTGCCAGGGTCCTTGTGAGAGGTGGCCACGAACTGGGCAATCGGAGCCGAGGAAGACGGCTGAGTGTTGTACCGGCATGCGTGCCCTATGAGCGGTCCTGATCCGGTGTGCTTGCTGCGGGAACGTGGCCCCGGCGTGCGCCGGGCGGGCCTCCGAAGGCTGGCCCGGCGCTGACGCCGGGCCAGCCGCGCGCGGCGCCGCTCTGGCCGACGGGCGGTCACCAGGTGCGGCGACTAGGCGCTCACCCGCCCGGCCGTGCTGGGCTCCGGCGGCCATCTGGCGCACGTCCCAACCCGAGTCCTCCAGGCGAGTGATCGAAGGCGGCCTTGACCCGCTCACCCGCCCGGCCCGCGACGCCCGGCAGCCGTCCGGCTAACGTCCACTTCCGGGTCAGCGAACCGGTAAGCAGGGCCGCAGTGACCTGCTTGGACTGGCCTGCACGCGGCGCGCTGCGCCGCCGCCTGGAAGTCGAGATTCATGACTCAAGATTGGTATCGCGACCGCGGGCCGGTAACGGCAACGCAAGTCTTCGATGTCGCAAGTGCCGGTCCGCTTATGAGACACCGCGCTTCTGCTCAACCAGTCGGCCTACGCTGCGAATGGCCGGCGCCTGCCGCGCAGTCTGGTGACGGCGCCTGGGCCGTATCCAGTGGTAAGAGCCTCGCTCGAGACGACGCTGTCGGCGGCCGTGATCTCCGCGGACTTACCGACCCAACCTGCGCATGTCCGAGTCGGATTCTCGCCTCTTCGTCCCGGAGGTAGCGTCGCTGCCTTGCGCCCAGTCAGAGTCCCGTCTCCGACCGACGCCGTTACCGTGTACGAGAGTTCGCCGCCATCCCTCCGCATCGTCGCTCAGGTTGTCGCTCACGCTGGACGACCGGTCGGGGCACCTGCAGAGTGTGCCACCGACACGCCGACCTGGGCCACTCGGTCTGGCCTCCAGGATGGCTCTCGCTGATGTATGTCGTCCTCCCACGTTGCGCAGCGTTGTACGGCCAATATCCGGCCCAGCGCGACGCGCGCTCTGGTTGATACGGCAGTGAGACTTCTTGGCATGCAGGATGATGGCTGCATGCAAACCACTGGATTCCGTGAGATGTACCACGGAACCTCCGCACAGCGGGTCAACTCTATTCGCAAGAATGGCCTCTTTCCTCAAAAACCACCGCGCTATCAAGGGCATCACCCAATGTTGACCACGTGCAGGGAGGAAGCTGAGAACTATGCTCGGGGCAAGTGGGGAGACCCGGTAGCGATCACGTACTGGGTGCCTGAGAGCCTGGTTGACTACTTCTTGTCTGCGGACCGGATGGACCCATTCATGTGGTATACGCCGCTCAAGCCTCTGCCTGGCTGCATGATCCACTACGTGGACGTTCTGGAAGCCTCGGCTCCGTCCCCGACCTCCTGACAGGTGCTGGGTAGCGGTTGCACGGCGGGCAGGGCGGTCCAGAAATGACTTAGCCCAGGCTCCGCTGATCCTGGGCTGACGAGTGGTGGGGGCTAGATGAACCATCGACCTCTTAGCTTTGAGGCGTACCGCACCGCAGGTTAGACGACTATGTCGTGTGATCATCTGGTTTAATGTCAGTTCGGGTTGCCGGCTCCGTGGCCGCAACCGCGGCGATGGCGCCGGTACTCGGACCCCTGCCCTTGCTCGGCCTGGCTTCCAAGAAGAGCAAGTCCATCGCGTTCGTCGCATTCGAGGATGGCACAGTCCACGAG
>Ga0209517_10004929_pt1 | contig 17252 bp, 10 predicted proteins | sample PeaSoiMetSII2010_FD_187695 | JGI IMG/M metagenome (GOLD analysis project Ga0209517, IMG submission 187695) | Peat soil microbial communities from Weissenstadt, Germany - SII-2010 (SPAdes) (version 2) | ecosystem: Environmental > Terrestrial > Soil > Wetlands > Peat | place: Germany...
GTTCGACATTTTGGAAGAAGTCGGGCGTCAGGCGAATTCTCTGAAGCGCCAGGCTTCCAAAGCCAGACGCTACGAAGAGCTAAAGGTGGAGATGATCGGGTATCTGCGCGGGTCGCTGATGGCGCGATACCGGATGCTGGAGCGCGATGCGGCCAAGACGGCGCTGGACTTGAATCTGGCGAACGCGGAGTTCCAAAGCCTTTCCACGCAGGTTACCGAGAGCGAGCAGGAATACAGCGCGCTGCAAGAAGCCTGTTATCGCAACGATGCCGAGCTGGCGGAGGCGCGGCGTCGGTTGGCGGATTTCCAACTGGAGCAAGAACGGACGCGGGGGCGGCTGGATTCGCAGGCGCAACAGATCGGCGCGATCGAACAGCGGCTGGGGCAGGGTGAATCGGAATCGCAGGAGTTGGACCAGCGGCACGCGGAATTGCGGCAGGAGTTGGAAGCGCATCTGCGATCGGTGGTAGAGCTGGAGGCGCAGATCGAAGCTGCGCGCGAGCGCCTATCGGCTAAGTCAGCGGAGAGGGAAAAACTTCAACAAGCTCTGCAGGAGCGCGCCCGGACGCTCGAGACGGGGCGGCAGAATGTGTTGCGGCTGCTTGGCGAATCTTCGGCGCTGAAGAACCAGTTGGTGCAGATCGGCGAGTATCTGTCGGGCGTAGATCGCGATACGGCGCGGAACCAGCGCGATGAATTAGCGGCCACGGCGGACCTGGAGCGGCACACGGCGGTGAAAGCGGAATTGTCGCGCAAGATGTCGGCGGGGCAGATGGAGCTGGAATCCACCGCGGACCGCAAGCGCCGCGTGGAAGACGAACTGGGCTCGCGTAAGACGCAGGCGGCGGAAGCGCGGAAGACGCTGGATCATTTGCGCACCGATGCGTCGCGCTTGAAGGCGCGCAAAGATTCGCTCGAAGAGATTCTTTCGCATCGCGCATATACCGCCGAAAGCGTGAAGCGCTTGTTCACGGCGATCGAGCGTGGCGAAGCGGACGGCTTTTACGCGGCGGGCGTTCTAGCGGACTTCGTGGAAGTGGAGCCCGCCTACGAGAAGGCCGCGGAAGATTTTCTGCACGAAGAGCTGGAGTATATAGTCGTTCAGAACTGGAACGAGGCCGAGCGCGGTATCGACATCATGCGCACGGATCTGGACGGGCGAGCGACTTTTCTGGTGCATCCGGAGCAGGATCAACCAGCACGGGCCATGGACACGTTGGCTGGTGCTGATGGCGTGATCGGCCGGCTGGAAGATCATCTCCGGTTTACAAATGGGTTTGCGTCGGCGCCGCGGGATTTGTTGCCTCGGCTGGCGCATTGTTTTCTAGCCAGAGATCGATCGGCGGCCCAGAAGCTGGCAACCGAGCATCCCGAATTTTTCTTCCTCTTGCCGGATGGAGTCAGCTATCACGGACACGCGGTGAGCGGCGGCAAGAAAACGGGCAGCGGTCCACTGGCGCTGAAACGCGAACTGCGCGAGCTCACCGGTGAAGTGCAGGTGAAGCAGCGCGCGGTGGATGCAACGGCGGCGGCGCTGGAGCATTTGGATGCCGAGGTTGCGGGACTGAGCGAGGACTTGGAAAGCTTGCGGTCGTTGCAGCAGATTCAGGAGAAAGAAGCGCTGGCGCTGGATCACGAGCATCGGCAATTGGCCGAGGAATTCACGCGGGCGCAAACAAGATTGTCGGTGGCGCGTCTGGAGCTGGAACGCCTACGGCAAGAAGGCGGCCGGGCGCGGCAACAGTTGGAGCGCGATCAGCAATTGCTGGATGAGCGCGAGACGGCGCGGTCTATCGAAGAACAAGTGTTGGAGCAATCGCGAGCCGATTTCGAGGAACTGCAATCGCAGTCTCACCGCTTGGTGGAAGAGCACGGGACGTTGCGGGCGGAACTGGCGGGATTTGACGAACGGCAGCGGTCCGAGCGCGCGACGCAGGCGCGTCATGAAGCCGGGATCGCGGCGGCGGTGGCTCGCAGACAGGAAATCGCGGCGGAGATGGAGCGCCTCGGAGTGGAGCGGGCGCGGCTTTTGTCGGACAACATCGAGCTGGACCGTCGCGCCGGCGAACTGGTGGAAGCGCTTCTCGGGGCGGAAGGGATCGTGACGGAGTTGGCTGCCCGGGAGACCACACAGCGGGCCAATCTCGCGGCGCTGGATGAAGCTCTGAAGCAGCTGCGCGTGAATGTGCAGGCGGCGCAGGAGCGGCGATCGCAGATCGAACTGGAGCTGGTACGGAAGCAAGCCGAGCTGAAATATCTTGACGAGACCAGCCGCAAGGAACTGGGCCTGCCGGCGGAGGAATTGTCCGCGGGCGAGGAAGCCGTGCTGGATGAAGCAGGGTTGGCCGAGGCCGAGCAAAGGTATCAGGAAGTGAAGGCTCGGATTGAAGCGTTGGGTCCGGTGAATCCGCAAGCGCTCGAAGAATTTCAAGAAGCCCAGCAGCGCTACGATTTCCTGAACGCGCAAAGGCAGGATTTGCTGGATTCCATCCGCGATACCGAGAAGGCGATTCACGAGATCGACGTTGAGTCGCGGAAGCGGTTCTCCGAGGCGTTTGAGGCCGTAAACGGATTCTTCCGGGAGATGTTCCGCACGCTGTTTGGCGGCGGCGTGGGCGAGATGCGGCTGACAGACGAAACCAACATCGCGGAATCGGGGATCGACATTGTGGCATCGCCTCCAGGCAAGCGGCTGCAAAACGTGTTGCTGTTGTCGGGCGGCGAGAAATCACTGACCGCCATGGCGCTGCTGATGGCGATTTTCCGCTACACGCCCAGCCCGTTCTGCATCCTCGACGAGGTGGACGCGCCGTTGGACGAGCCGAATATCGAGCGGCTGACGCGGCTCCTGAAGGAGATGTCGGCGCAAACGCAGTTCATCGTGATCACGCACGCCAAGCGGACCATGGAAGCGGCGCAATCGCTGTACGGCGTCACGATGCAGGAGCCCGGAGTTTCGAAACTGGTTTCGGTGCGGTTCGGGCAGGATGCGGCCGCGCCTCCGCCAGTGGATAGCGCCCCCGTGCTCGTCATGCAGGGGGCGGCGGGGTAAGCCGCAGCGAAGCTACGTACTGGCGCAAACATCCGTTGCTCCGCAGCTAGTAGTGCAGGGCGCCGCCGGGTAATTTACTCGGACCGCAGAGCGATTACCGGGTCGATGCGGGTGGCTCGGCGGGCCGGCAGCCAGACCGCGAGGAGCGCGACAGCGCCCAGGATCACGGGGACCAGCGTGAAGACCAGCGGGTCCCAAGGTTTCACGCCAAACAGAAAGTCAGCCAGGAGCCGCGTCAGGCCCAGTGATGAAGCGAAGCCGATGGCGATTCCGACGCCTGCCAGGCGCATACCCTGCGCGATGACCATGTTTCGCACGTTGCTGGATTCCGCGCCGAGCGCCAGGCGAATCCCGATTTCCTGAGTGCGTTGGACTACTGAATAGGCCATCAATCCGTAGACTCCGATTGCTGCCAGCAACAAGGCGGTGCATCCGAAGATGGACATCAACAGCGCGTTGAAATCCTGGCTGGCAGTGGATTCCGACACCACTTGGTCCATGCTACGGACGGAAGCGAGCGGCAAGCCGCCACTCGATTGCTGGAGCTGATTCTGGATGGCCGAGCTGAGCTGGCTTGGATTCGCTCGCGTGCGCACGATCCACACCAGCGTTGAAGCGCGCTGAGCAAGTGCGGTGAGACCGTCGGTGACTTGCGCCATTGGAATGTAGACGGCGGGCAGGGGATCGTTGCTTAACCCAAAGTTGCGGACATTCCCAACGATTCCGATGATCTGGCGCTCCGGCTCTTCAAATTCAGGACCGTAACCTTTCCCGAGAATCAGGCGCTCGCCCAAAGGCTCGCCTTGGGGCCAGAACTGGCGCGCCAGGGCATCGTTGATGATGGCCACGCGAGCACCCGCGCCGTCGTCACGATCGCTGAACGCGCGTCCGCGCAACACGGGGATTCGTAGGACATCGAAGTAACCGGGCGAGGCGGCCACCCAGCCGCGGCCATCGTAGCGTCCGCTGGCGGGCGTGCGGCCCACGATGTTGAACGGAACACCGAACATGTTTTCCAGCGGCACAACGTAGGTGGCGCCGGCCCGTACGACGCCCGGGAGAGCTTCCACGCGCTGCACGCCGTCGCGGACGAGATCGCTCACTTGCGCAGTACGTTCGAACCGTGGGCCAGAGAGCGACAGGCGTAGCGTGAGGACGTTGCGCGGGTTCAGACCGGGATTGATGCCGCGCAGAGCGATGAAGGTGCGAATCAGGAGCGCGGAGCCAATCAGCAAAATCAAAGCCAATGCGACTTCCGCGGTGACCAGCAGAGAACGGGTTTTGTTCGAATGCGCGCCGGTGCCGGAGCGTCCACTGCTTTCCTTTAGCGAAGTGTTCAGATCGGTGCGCGACGCTTCGAGGGCGGGGAAAAGTCCGAAGAGCGCGCCCGTGGCGATTGCCACAACTACTGTGAAGAGGAGCACGCGCCAATCCATCGCGACCAGAGCACCGTGCGGTCCGATGCGCGGAATGTTGCCGGGATTGATCGCGAGCAGAGCGCGAATACCAGCCATGCCGAGCACGAGTCCGAGCGCGCCGCCGATCAACGAAAGCACGAGACTTTCCGTTAAGAGCTGGCGAATGATGCGGCCGCGCGCGGCGCCGATGGCAAGGCGAATCGCGATCTCACGCTTGCGGCCGGTGGCGCGGACCAGCAGGAGATTGGCGACGTTGGCGCTGGCGATGAGGAGCACCATGCAAACCGCGCCGGCCAGTACCAGGAGCGATGACCGAACATTGAGCACCAGGGCGTCCTGAAACGGGGCGACCTTGAAGGCATCGCGCGGGCCCGCCATGTTCGGGAATTTTTCGGGGAATTGTTTCGTCGCGAGCGCCAGTTGCGCGTTGGCCATGTCCACCGTGACGCCGGGCTGCAGCCGGCCGACGATGCTGAAGTAGCGGCCGTGATCGGCGCTATTGGGATCGAGTTGGAATGGCAGCCAGAGGTCGGGAGGTGTGCCGAGTTCCGTGTCGAAGCTGGGCCCCACAATCCCGATCACAGTATGCGCCACGCCGCTTAGAGCGACGCTCTTGCCGAGGATGGAGCGATCGCCCGCGAATCGTCGCTGCCAAAGGCCGTAGCTCAAAACGGCCACGTGGACACCGTTCGGCCGATCTTCTTCCGCGGTAAATGTTCGGCCCTGGATTACAGGAGCACCGAAAAGGCGAAAGTAATTGACAGTGACGTGAGCAGCGTGAACCTGTTCCGGATAAGCGCCGCCGGTAAGACTGAGACCGACACCACTCAACTCGCTTGCCGCGACGTCTTGAAAGGTCTGCGTCTGAGTGCTGAGTACGTTGTACCGCGCCGGCGACCCTCCATAATCCGGTCCATTCGGTGTGCCGAGGAAGAACCACATGATGCGATCGGCGCCGGGATACGTGAGCGGTTTGAGCAGAACGGTGTTGACTACGGAAAAGATGGCGGTGGTGGCGCCGATTCCAAGCGTCAGTGCCGCGAGAGCCGCGATAGTGAACCCCGGGCTGCGGAGGAGCATTCGCAGCGCGTGCTTCAGGTCTTTCATTTGCGGTAGACCACTCCACCTTTCATAACGAAGCTGACCTTTTGCAAGACGCTGATGTCGGTGAGCGGGTTGCCAGGAACTGCGACGATGTCGGCAAAGTAGCCGGGTTTCAAAACACCAATCTGGCCTTGCCAGCCGAGCAGTTTTGCGCCGTTGATCGTCCCGGCCTGCAATGACGCGAGCGGAGTCATCCCGTACTTGACCATCAGCGCAAACTCGCGTGCTTGTGTGCCGTGGGGGAACGGACCAACGTCGGATCCCATGGCGATGGGAACACCGGCGGCGAGCTGCTTCGCGAAATTGAGCCCGTGAACTTCCTGTAAGGCCCGTTCGCGCGCCGCGGCTTCGGGTGTGGCGGCGTGCTCGATGAAATAGTCAATGATGGTCAGGGTGGGCACGGCGAAGATTTGCTTCTCGTGCATCACGCGCATGGTTTCGTCCGACACTTGAAAGGCGTGATCGATGGAGACGACGCCCGCGCGCGCGGCATAGAGCGTGCCCGGTTCTCCGGTGGCGTGAACTGCGATGTGCTTGCCCACGCGAGCGGCTTCGCTGACTGCGGCGGTCATCTCGGCTTCGGTGTATTGGTAGGGCGTGGTGAGCTTTCCGTTGCTGACGGAGTCGCGTCCGGTTTCGTAGATCTTGATGAAATCGGCGCCGAGCTTGAACTGTTCGCGAATCGCCGTGACCAGCTCGTTGGCGTTGTTGGCCCAAGTGGCGTTGGGCAAGACGCGCTGCTCGGGATTGTAGCCGATGGCGTCCTCGTGGCCGCCCAGAATATCGATAGCATTTCCGCTGATGCGCAGGCGCGGGCCGGGGATGAGTCCATGATCGATGGCGTCGCGGACGGCAGTGTCGGCGGCCCCCGCGCCCTCAGTGCCCATATCACGCTCGGCGGTGAATCCTGCCATGAGATCGTCTCGGGCGGCGAGCGTCGCGATGATCGTGCGCTTGGGGACGGATTCCTCGACGGTCTGCAAATCTTCCGCGCCGGGATGCAGGAACAGGTGCACGTGCGCGTCGATCAAGCCGGGGAGCAAAGTGGTGTCGCCGAGATCGATGATCTGCGCGCCTGGCGGGTGGTTTACGGTGGCGCCAGCGGCGGCGATGCGGTCGCCCTGGACCAAGACTTCACCCGGAGCGACGATGTTTCCAGTCTCCACGTCAAGGAGCCGCGCGGCGTGGACGACGATGGTGCGCGTTTGAGCCGGCAACGAAGCAGCGGCGAATAGCAACGCAATAAGACGAGTGTGTTTCATGAACGGGCTGCTCCTGCTGTGCGGGCGGCTTCCAGCACTTGCTCCACCTCGGATTGGTACTGCCTCAGTAGATGCTCGTTGGCGGCTTCGAAGCGCATCACCAGTACGGGCTGGGTGTTGGAAGCCCGCAGCAGGCCCCACCCCTCGGGAAAAAGCACGCGGACGCCGTCGATGTCCAGAGTCTTATATCTGCTCTTGAAATGTTCCGCGACGCGCTGGACGAGGTCGAATTTGAGTTCGTCCGGACAATCGACGCGGATTTCAGGGGTTGAAACCATCTTCGGAACGCCCGCCAGTTGGGCCGAGAGCGGCTTTCCGGACTTCGAGACAATTTCGATCAAACGGCAGGCCGAATAGAGCGCGTCGTCGTAGCCGCGATAACGATCGGCGAAAAACATGTGGCCGGACATTTCGCCCGCGAGCTCAGCATGTTCCTGCTTCATTTTGGCCTTGATCAGCGAGTGGCCGGTCTTGTACATGATGCCGTTGCCGCCAAGTTTGGCGATCTGGTCGTACATCACCTGCGAGCATTTCACTTCTCCAATGAAAGTCGCCCCAGGCTTGCGCTGGAGGATTTCGCGGGCATAGATGAGCAGTAGCAGGTCGCCGTAGATGACATTACCGTGTTCGTCGACAGCGCCGATACGGTCGGAGTCGCCATCGAATGCGAGGCCGAGATCGGCGCCGGTTTCGCGCACTTTAGCCATCAGGTGAGCCAGATTCAAGGGCACGGTGGGGTCGGGGTGGTGATTCGGAAAATGCCCGTCCATTTCGAAGAACAGCTCGGTGGCGTCCACGTTGATCTTCTGGAAAATGCGATGGATCACGGGGCCGGCCGTGCCGTTGCCCGCATCGGCGACGACTTTGATGCGGCGATCCAATTTGAACTGCGCCGCAATCTCGTCAACGTAGGGCGTCACTGCGTCGGCGCCTCCAAGTTGTCCAGCGCCCGTCTCGAAATCCGCGCTCTGGATAATGTGAAGCACGTCCTGAATGGCTTTGCCGTGCAGCGTGTTTGTCCCACAGACGCTCTTGAATCCGTTGTATTCTGACGGATTGTGGCTGCCGGTGATCATGATGGCGCCGTCCGCCTTCAGGTTTTGCGCCGAATGATAAAGCACTGGAGTGGGGACCGTGCCGATGTCGGTGACGTTGCAGCCGGTGGCCAGGAGTCCCTGGACCAGCGCATCGCGAAGGCGCGTGGAACTGAGGCGGCAATCGCGGCCGACATTCATATTGACGCCGCCACTGGCCCGGCGCAGGTAGGTGCCGAGGCCTCGCCCGAGCTGTTGGACGTCGGGGCTCAGGAGTTCGGCGTCGGCCACTCCCCGGATGTCGTATTCGCGAAAAATGACCGGATTGAGCATACCCTCTGATTTTAGACGCGTTTTGAGAGAGACTAGTAGTTTCTATGTCGAACACTAGCGGACGTCACTTTCTTCAGGTTCCCGGACCGAGCAATGTTCCGGAACGTATTCTGCGAGCCATCGCCCGGCCGACCATCGATCATCGCGGGCCCGAGTTTAGCAGGCTGGGGCTGGAACTTCTCGAGGATCTCAAACCGATCTTCAAAACCGCGACCGGCAAGGTCATGATCTTTCCGTCGTCCGGCACGGGAGCTTGGGAAGCGGCCATCGTCAACACGCTTTCGCCCGGCGACAAAGTCCTGATGTTCGAGACCGGCCAATTCGCCACGCTGTGGAAGGACATGGCGGTAAATCTGGGGTTGGACGTTCAGTTCGTGGGGAGCGACTGGCGGCATGGTGCCGATCCCGCCGAAGTGGAATCGATCCTGCGCGAGGATCGCAGCCACAAGATCAAGGCCGTGATGGTGGTGCATAACGAAACATCCAGCGCGGTGACGAATTCAGTACCCGCGATGCGCCAGGCTCTGGACCGCGCCGGGCATCCTGCCCTGTTGATGGTCGACACGATTTCCTCGCTCGGTTCCATGGACTACCGGCACGACGAATGGGGCGTGGACGTGGCCATCGCCGGTTCTCAAAAGGGTCTGATGCTGCCGCCCGGGCTGGGCTTCAATGCGGCGAGTGAAAAAGCCCTGGCGGCTTCGAAGTCATCTCGGATGCCGCGCTCCTATTGGGATTGGCAAGCGATGATGGGGCAAAACAAATCCGGGTTCTTCCCCTATACCCCCGCGACAAATCTGCTTTACGGATTGCGTGAGTCGCTGCAGATGCTGCGCGAAGAAGGACTGGAGAACGTGTTCGCTCGGCACGCCCGGCATGGGGAAGCCACGCGTCGCGCGGTGCGAACATGGGGCCTCGAAACCGTTTGCGCGGATCCTGAGCGCTACAGCAGTTCAGTGACAGCCGTCTTTGTGCCGCCGACGTCCAACGCGGACGAGTTTCGCAAAGTGGTGCTCGAGAACTTCAATATGTCGCTCGGCAGCGGACTCGGAAAACTGGCAGGCAAGGTTTTCCGGATCGGCCACCTGGGTGACTTCAATGATCTGATGCTGGCCGGAACCCTTTCCGGTGTCGAGATGGGCCTGACGCTGGCCGGCGTGCCGCATTCTCGGGGAGGCGTCGCGGCAGCCTTGGAATACCTGACGGAAGCTGCGCAGGACGTGCAGGCGCAAGCCCTGCAGGCAGTGTTGGAAACTGCATCGCACGTGGGTTAGGGCGCACGCGCGACCTCTTCACATCTTTTTTATGCCTTTCTAAGGACTTCTTCAGGCTTCCGGACCTACCCTCAAGGGTGGGAAGGTGCGCTGGCGTCCTGCGACTCGGACCATGTTCAATGGTTTCTCAATCGCTGGTATTCTCTGCCGTTCCTGTCTCGCAGGGCGTCTCCCAGGGAGATGCGGCCGTGGGACGAAACGGCTGATGAGGAGGAACACCATGATCTGCTCTTGTTGTGCTCGCCGGCATGTAATTGTGATAAGCGCCATTGCCGCTTTCCTTTTGGCCCCCGGCATCACTGTCTGCGTTCGTGCCCAGGATTCCAATTCTGGCGCGGAGGCGTCTGCGGAGAACATCACCGATCTGAAGCGGGAGGCCGCGGATTTGCGAGCGCTGCTCGACAAACTGCAGAAGCGGATCGACCATATCGAGACTTCGTCTCTGAAAGGCCAGCCGAATCTGCCGGGTGAGCCACCCGTGCAGGTCACACCCGGTGAACCATCGCTGGCCAAGGAGTCACTGGCCGGACAGCCGGGTGCCCCGCCATCGACAAGCCCTGACGCCGGCTTACTCGGCGGCACAACCGTGAACCTGCTTTTGGACACCTATTATGAAAACAATTTCAACGATCCGATCGGGCGCGCCAACCTGCTGCGGGCATATGACGTCACTAGCAATACCTTCGCTTTGAACCAGGCCGCACTGGTTCTGGAGAACGCCCCAAAGCCCGAAGAGGGCAAGCGCTGGGGCGCTCGTGTGGATCTGCAATGGGGCCAGGCGACACAGACGCTGCAGGGAAATCCGGCGAACGAACCCCGTTCCGATATCTATCGCGCACTTTTTCAAGCCTACGGCACCTATGTCGCTCCCGTCGGCCGCGGGCTGACTATCGACTTTGGGAAATGGGCCAGTTCGCTCGGGATGGAGAACAACTACACGAAAGATCAAATGAACTATTCGCGTTCGTACTGGTTTGACTATCTCCCCTTCTATCACATGGGAGTCCGAGTCAACTATAACTTTAGCGACCAGTTCGGTGTGCACTACTGGATTACCAACGGAACCCAGCAAACCGAGGATTTCAACGGATTCAAGGATCAGGGTTTCGGATTCGTGTGGCAGGCTAACAAAGCCGTCAATTGGAGCTTCAATTACTACCTGGGCCAGGAACACCCGGACGTCGTCTTTTATCCAGCTGGCACGCCGCCCGGAAATCTTCCAACGCTACAGGGCGTCCCCTTCAATACCATTCCCGGGGCCCCCACCGGCAAACTCCATATCTTTGACAGCTATGTCAGCTGGCAGGCCTCGCCCCTGCTCACGTTAGCCATGGAGGCCGATTGGGTAATCGAACGCGATTACAGCAATTCAGCGCCGGCCCACACTGACGGCGGCGCCGTTTATGCCCGTTATCAACTGAAGCCGAAGTTGGCCATGGCGGCCCGCGCCGAATACCTATCCGACCGCGGCGGCTTGTTTAGCGGAACAACGCAGGCGCTCAAGGAAACCACGTTTACTTTGGAATACAAGCTCGCCGAGGCGTTTCTTCTGCGCTGGGAATGGCGGCGGGATTTTTCAAATCAGCCGTATTTTTACACCAGCACGCAGGGTCTGCTGAAACGGGATCAGAATACCGCCGGCGTTGGTTTGGTCTGGTGGTTTGGCGGCAAGACAGGTCCATGGTAAATACGCGACCAGTGGTAATTCTCTTCAGCATTTCTTAATGCCTTTCTAAGGACTTCTTCAGGCTCAGCGGGCTATTTTCAAAAGTGGGAGGACGGAATCCGATGGCACTCGCAGTTGAGAGAATGATCGCTCCGGTCACCAGAGTCCCTTCGCGCTCGTTTGCCGAAGACGACCACTCCAGACTCGATATTTCCGTGGTGTTTACGTCTACCGACGCCACCCTGACGGCCTTGAAAAAAGCCGGCAATTTGGCGAGCAGCTTAGGCGCGCGCATCACGCTGATCGTGCCGTACCTTGTTCCTTATCCTCTGCCACTCACGAGGCCGCCGGTCTCGGTGGACTTCACTGAACGCCGCCTGTGGGTGATCGCGAACGATTGCCGGGTGGAAACCCGCGTCTCCATCTATTTGTGCCGCGATCCCTTGGAGACTCTGTACTCCGTTTTGAAACCCAATTCTCTGGTCGTACTCGGAAGCCGCAAGAGGTGGTGGCCGACCGCGGAGAAACGATTGGCCGTCAAACTGCGGAAAGCTGGCCATGAAGTGATGGTTACAGAAAGGGATTGAGTCATGCTGGACCTGTTCTACGTCGCAATCGGTTGTGTTTTTCTGGCTGTCTGCTGGGCCTTCACCAAGGCCTGCGACAAGCTGTAGGAGGAAGATTCCATGGACTATATCATCGCCGGCATCACTGCGTTTGGCCTGTTCATTTACTTGGTGTACGCGCTTCTCCGTCCAGAGAAGTTCTAGGGAGAGCTATATGACTAGCAGCGGAGTTTTACAGATCCTGCTCTTTTTCGCGCTAATACTGGTGTGTGTAAAGCCCCTAGGCGCCTTCATGACGAACGTATTTGAGGGGCGGCGCACCTTTCTGCATCCAGTTCTGCGCTGGCTGGAAGTACTGACTTACAAAGTGGCCGGCGTTCGCGAGGACGTCGAGCAGCGCTGGACGCAATACACCGCGTCGGTGCTGGCATTCAGTATTTTCGGCTTCTTGTTGGCGTACTTCCTGCAAAGGGCCCAAGCTTATTTACCCTTCAATCCGCAGAATTTTGGCACGCCCAACGTCACTCCGGATCTGGCGTTCAACACCGCAGTCAGCTTCCTGACCAACACCAACTGGCAGTCCTATGTCCCAGAAGCCACTCTCAGCTATTTCGTCCAGATGGCTGCCCTGACGGTCCAGAATTTCATTTCGGCCGCCGCGGGTATGGCAATCGCAGTTGCAGTGATCCGGGGATTCGCCCGGCATGAAGTGAGAACGCTGGGCAATTTCTGGGTGGACATGACGCGCGCCACGCTCTACGTGCTGCTGCCGATTTCGTTCCTCGGCGCTTTGTTCTTGTGCTCGCAGGGCGCCATTCAGAATCTGAAGCCCAACACTACCGCAACCACGGTGGAAGGGGCCAAGCAGGTGATCACGCAGGGTCCAGTGGCTTCCGAAGAAGCCATCAAGGAGTTGGGCACCAATGGCGGCGGCTTCTTTAACGCCAACTCGGCTCATCCGTTCGAGAATCCGAATCCCATTAGCAACCTGTTCGAGATGTGGCTGATTCTGGTTATCCCGGCCGCGTTCACCTACACGTTTGGAAAAATGGTCGGCGACACGCGCCAAGGTTGGGCTATATTCGCCGCCTTCACGGTGATGTTCCTGATCGGCGTGTTCGTCTGTTACGGATTTGAGCAGGCCGGCAATCCCAATCTCGCGAAGCTGGGAGTGCAGAGCGCCGCCAGCGCCACGCAGGCCGGCGGCAACATGGAGGGCAAGGAAGTTCGCTTTGGAGTAGTCAACTCCGCCCTGTTTGCGACCATCACTACCGACACCAGTACCGGGGCCGTCAACAACACGCACGACAGCCTTCTGCCTCTCGCAGGTCTGGTGCCGATGCTGAACATGATGACCGATATCGTCATCTTCGGCGGCGTTGGGGCGGGCATGTACGGCATTTTGATCTACTGCATCATCGCGGTGTTTATCGCCGGCCTGATGGTGGGCCGCACGCCGGAGTACCTCGGCAAGAAACTCGAGCAAAAGGAAGTGAAGATGGCGATGCTGGCCATCATCGTCACTTCGGCTTGCATCCTGGTGTTCAGCGCCCTTTCCACACAGGCCACGTTCGCGGCCAAGGGCTACTGGAATCCGCCGGGCGCGGCGATCGCCAACATGAACAACACGGGTCCGCATGGGTTCGGTGAAATCCTGTACGCCTACACCAGCGGCACCGGCAACAACGGGAGCGCGTTTGCTGGCATCAACGCTAACACCCCCTGGTACAACCTGACCCTCGGGCTCGCGATGTTGATCGGCCGGTTCCTCTTCCTGATTCCGATTCTCGCGGCGGCCGGCAGTCTGGCGGCGAAAAAGAAGGTGCCAGTCACCAGCGGCACATTTCCCACGCACGGCCCGCTATTTGTGGGGCTGCTGGTGGGCACGGTGGTCATCATCGCTGTACTGACTTATTTTCCGGCGGTGTCGCTGGGCCCGATCGTAGAACACTATCTCATGCACAGCGGCAGGCTGTTTTCATTGATTTCCTTGCCGCTCGGGAGCTAGCATGTCCACACTCATCACCAACCCGCAAGCAACACCTAACACGCCCTTGCAAGAAGATCCCACGTCGCTTCTGCCCAAGAAGCTGGCTCGCTCGCGCCCGTTGTTCGATCCGGAGATCGTCAATCGCGCCATCCGCGCGTCATTCCTGAAACTGAATCCGTTCACGTTGGCGAAGAATCCGGTGATGTTCGTTGTGGAAGTGGGCGCGTTGCTGACCACGGTATTTATTGTCCGCGACGTTTTGGCCGGGCGGCCGGACCTGAAGTTCGGAGTGCAGATCGCGATCTGGCTCTGGTTTACAGTGTTGTTCGCTAATTTCGCCGAAGGGATGGCCGAAGCGCGCGGCAAGGCGCAGGCGGACAGCTTGCGGAAAACCAAGACCGATGCATTGGCCAAGCGGCTGACGGCATCGGGAAAAGTCGAAGAGGTGACTGCCTCGGCTTTGCGGGCGGGCGACGTGGTGACGTGCGACGCTGGCGAACTGATCCCCGGCGACGGCGAGGTGATCGAGGGGATCGCGACCGTGGACGAATCGGTGATCACAGGCGAAAGCGCGCCGGTGATTCGCGAGTCCGGTGGCGATCGCAGCGCCGTCACTGGCGGCACTCGCGTGCTGTCGGATCACATCAAGGTTCGCATCACATCCAACCCGGGCGAGACATTCCTGGATCGCATGATCGCACTTGTGGAAGGCGCCGAGCGGCAGAAGACCCCGAATGAAATCGCGCTTAACATCTTGATTGCGGGGTTAACGCTCATCTTTCTGCTGGCGGTGGTGACGCTGCAACCCTACGCGGCGTTCAGCGTGTCTCAAGCGGGCGCCGGTGCGGTGCCGAGCGTGGCGGTTCTCGTTTCGTTGCTGGTCTGCTTAATCCCGACCACCATCGGCGGATTGCTGTCGGCCATTGGGATCGCCGGCATGGATCGCGTGATGCAGCACAACGTGCTGGCGATGAGCGGCAAAGCGGTGGAAGCCGCGGGCGACGTGAATTCGCTGCTGCTCGACAAAACCGGCACCATTACTTTGGGGAATCGGCAAGCTGTGGAGTTTCTCGCCATCACCGGTGTCAGCGACGAGGAATTGGCCGACGCGGCTCAGTTGTCCAGCCTGGCCGACGAGACGCCCGAAGGCCGGTCGGTTGTGGTTTTGGCTAAAGAGAAATACGGGCTGCGCGGCCGTCACATTCCGGAGCATTCGGCGCATTTTATTCCCTTCTCGGCCTACACGCGCATGAGCGGCGTCGATTTTGAGGGACGCGAACTCCGCAAGGGTGCAACCGATGCCATTTGCACCTTCGTGAAAGAGCGGGGCGGAGATGTCCCTGGCTACTTCCAGGAAATGAGCGACCGGATCGCGCGCAACGGCGGCACGCCGCTGGCCGTGTGCGATGGCAGCCACCTGCTTGGCATCATCCACCTGAAAGACATTGTGAAGGGCGGAATGAAGGAGCGCATCGCCCAGCTCCGGACCATGGGTATTCGCAGCATCATGATCACGGGCGACAATCCGTTGACCGCGGCCGCGATCGCAGCCGAGGCCGGCGTGGACGATTTCCTGGCCCAAGCCACGCCCAAGGACAAGCTGGAGTACATCAAGAAGGAGCAGGTCGCGGGCCGTTTGGTCGCCATGACCGGCGATGGCACCAACGACGCGCCCGCGCTGGCGCAAGCCGACGTCGGACTCGCCATGAATACCGGCACCATGGCCGCCAAGGAGGCGGGCAACATGGTGGACCTGGACAGCAATCCCACCAAGCTGATTGAAGTGGTCGCCATCGGAAAGCAATTGCTCATCACGCGCGGCGCACTCACCACGTTTTCCATCGCCAACGACGTCGCAAAATATTTCGCCATCATTCCAGCGATGTTCATGGCGACTTATCCGTCGCTCGCCAAGCTCAACATTATGGGCCTGCACACGCCGCAGAGCGCGGTGCTGGCGGCTGTCATTTTTAATGCGCTGATCATCATCGCGCTGGTTCCACTCGCTTTGCGGGGCGTGAAATATCGTCCATTGGATGCGGCCAGCCTGCTGCGCCGCAATTTGCTGATCTATGGAATCGGCGGCATCTTGGTGCCGTTTCCGGGTATTTGGGCCATCGATCAATTGCTGGCGCTTTTTCATTTAGCGTAGGAGGAATGTTATGCTGTCACAACTTTGGCCGGCACTGCGAATCAATATTTTCCTGACCATCCTGCTTGGCCTGGGTTATCCACTCGCGGTCACGGGCCTCTCGCAATTGCTCTTTCCCCATCAGGCCAACGGCAGTTTGATCACGCAGAACGGAAAGGTGATCGGGTCCGAGCTGATCGGCCAGAACTTCACCAAGCCTGAGTATTTCCAGCCGCGCCCGTCGGCCGCCGGCAACGATGGTTACGATCCCACGGCTTCCGGCGGGTTTAACTACGGCCCCACCAATCAAAAGCTGATCGATCGCGTGAAGGCGTCGGTGGACAAGTTCCATAAAGAGAACCCGGACTATCACGGGCCGATTCCAGCGGACTTGCTGACCGGATCGGGCAGCGGTTTGGATCCGGATATTAGTCCGGCATCAGCTCAGGCGCAGACGCCGCGCGTAGCCAAGGCGCGAGGGATTTCGGCGGATCAGCTCGGGCTGTTGGTTACTCAATACACCAAAGCGCCCGATCTCGGATTGCTTGGCGAGCCGCGCGTGAACGTGCTCAAGCTGAATCTGGCGCTGGACCAGCAGTTCCCCAAGAGGTAGTGTGAGGGGAGGAGGCGCTCAATGATTCAATGCGATCTTTGCGGCCAAGCGAAAGAGTGCCGGCAACGTGAAATCGAGGGCAAGGAGTATGACATCTGCTCCGAGTGCTGGAATCCGTTGGCCAAGAAACTGAAGGGGAAGGGCCGGTTAAAGAAGGAGCGGGAGGTCGTGTTCTTGCCCCCGTTGACTAGGGAACACGAACCGAAAGAACCCAAGCCCCTACCCGGAGAACCGCCGAAAATTTGGTGAAGCGCGCATATTGCGCGTCAGCCCTCAACCACCAAATGCTTGGCCGCCCAGTCCTGAAGAACAGGCGGGCGCAGATCGCGCGGTCCTCCCGCATTGGCCGCCTGGTTGTGGCCGGTGCCTTCCACCATCTCGCGCTTCGCGCTGGTCGCAGCCTGGTAGAGCCGGAAGGCTCCCTGCGGGTCCATGATGCGGTCGTCTTTGCTGTAGCCGATCAGCATCGGGCATTCAATGCGATTCGCGCGGCCCTCCAGCGTGTATTCGGCGAGCTTCTTCTTGGCGCTGGCCAGATCCTTGGCGCCGATGATCCATCGCACGCGCTCCTGGATGGGTGGATAGTAATCGAATAAATCCTGGCCGAGGTTGAACGATCCGCTGCTCATCATCGCGGCGCGAATGCGTGTTTCACCGCTGGCGGCTCGGGGAACTCCGTAGCCTCCCATGCTGATGCCCTGCATGCCGATGTGATCGGCGTCTACGTCGGGCCGCGTGGCCAGATAATCGATGATGGCCTTGGCGATGCGTTCCGTGTCGGGCGGCAGGTGCAGATCGTGGAGGCGCAG
>Ga0209517_10004934_pt1 | contig 17233 bp, 10 predicted proteins | sample PeaSoiMetSII2010_FD_187695 | JGI IMG/M metagenome (GOLD analysis project Ga0209517, IMG submission 187695) | Peat soil microbial communities from Weissenstadt, Germany - SII-2010 (SPAdes) (version 2) | ecosystem: Environmental > Terrestrial > Soil > Wetlands > Peat | place: Germany...
GAGCCGGCCCTCGCGCCGCCAGCGCCCACACCGATGATTAGGGCGAAGGGGGCCAACCCGGACATTTCACTCGTCTCAGAGGTGCGACAGGCTGTGGGTAGGGCAGAGGCAACCCCGAAAGCTTTCGGGGCTCCTGCGGAGCCGAGGCTGGCTTGCACAAGAGGCTAGGCAGGAGCCCGGCAGGAGCCTCCCCCCCTACCGGAGTCTGAAATATCCGTGCCAGGGGCCAAGGCGAAAAAGTGATTTGCCGCTTGCTATTGTTCCGAAACACGTCACATTCAGTGCGTCTTTTGATACGTTTTTCACTTCCATGACATGGAAATCCTCAGGTGAACCCGGTTCAATGAGGATTTGAGACCCGACCCGCGGGAACATTATGGCGAGCGCAGAACTGTCCAGGACAGTTGATAAAGTCTATGAGCACCAAGTTATTCGTCGGGAACCTTGACTTCAAAGTCACCGAGAACGACCTGCAGGACGCCTTCGCGGCGCACGGCACTGTTGTGGAAGCCAATCTCGTGACCGACCGCGCTACCGGCCGGCCGCGCGGGTTTGCCTTCGTAACCATGAGTACACCGGAAGAGGCGCAAAAGGCCATCGACGCCTTGAACGGCAAGGAGTTGGGCGGCCGAGCTTTGAGCGTCAATATCGCCCGGCCGCGCGAAGAGCGGCCCGGCGGTGGTGGTGGCGGCGGTGGCCGTCGCGGGTACGGCGGTGGCGGTGGCGGCGGCGGCGGCGGTGGCCGTCGCGACCGGTACTGATTTCGGCGAATTCGCTTGGACAGGAGGCAACGGAGAAAATCCTCCGTTTCGCTCGCCTGTCTCTGGTTTATTCCGGGCCTCGGCGCGGTCGCAGCGCGCCTGCGCCTTTTTCTGATGACGCCCTTTTCGGCTGGTCTGCGAGGTATTGCCTGCGGTCGAAAACCGGCCAATACCGCTCGCGCCTTATTGTTCAATATGAATAACCTGGTATCTCCTGGCGGCGTTGAAATTAGCCGAATCGAAGTGGTGGAAACTCCGGCGCCACACGCTTGCTTGACTCCACGCGGCCGACATAGAGTTTCTCTTTTCAGGCGCCACCCTCTCGCCCGATGGGTATGCGGCTTGGGAATCGTTGCCTTTCTGGTCATTGCGGCGATGGGAGCAGATGTCCTGGAGAGAGGCTTTGAGCAGCCGCCGCCGGAAACGCGCCCGTGGGTTTACTGGTTCTGGCTCAACGGCAACATCACCAGCAACGGTATCACCGCGGACCTCGAGGCGATGCAGCGGGTCGGCATCGGGGGCGTGTTGATCATGGAGGTGGACCAAGGCATCCCGGTTGGCCCAGTCGATTTCATGGGAAAGTCGTGGCGCGCCTTGTTCCAACACGTGGTCGCCGAGGCGCGCCGCCTGGGACTGTCGGTCAACATGAACAATGACGCGGGCTGGAACGGGAGCGGTGGTCCGTGGATAAGACCCGAACAGTCGATGCAGAAGGTCGTTTGGAGTGAGACGAATATCGCGGGCGGCGGCCGTTTTGAAGGCACGCTGGCCCAGCCGGAAACCGTCGCAGGGTTTTACCGCGACATCGCAGTAATGGCGGTTCCGACGCCGGGTTCCTATCGCATCGCGAGCATTCGCGCCAAGGCCCTATACGAAACCGCGTACGTGGGGGGGATCGCCCGCGATAAACTGCCCGCCGAGATGGTGATCGAGCGAAACCGCATCGTCACCCTCACGCCGAAAATGGACCGAGCTGGTCGCCTGGCATGGGACGTGCCGGCGGGCCAATGGACAATCCTGCGTTTTGGCCACACGAGCACCGGGCTTGAAAACGCGCCGGCTCCCAAGACCGGCCGAGGGCTGGAATGTGACAAGCTTAGCCGCGAGGGCATCGAGGCCAACTTCACGGGCATGATGGAGCATCTGGCCGCCGACAATCGAGTGAAGCCCGGCCGTAGCCAGTTGGGCTTGATCGCCACGCACATCGACAGTTGGGAAAACGGGGCACAAAATTGGACGGCCCGGATGCTGGAAGAATTTCGGAAGCGGCGGGGCTACGATTTGCTGACCTTCCTCCCGGTGATAACGGGCCGGGTTGTGGACAGCTTGGAGGTTTCGGAGCGTTTCCTCTGGGACCTGCGCCAGACGGTTTCGGAATTGGTGGTCGAAAATTATGCGGGGCGCATGCGCGAGTTGGCGAAAGCGAACGGCTTGCGTTTCACGGTCGAGGCCTACGGCGGCCCATGTGACAACCTCCCGTACGGCGGTCGGGCCGACGAGCCGATGGGAGAGTTTTGGAGTCCGAGTGGCGCGATGGAGACGTGCAAAGGAATGGCGAGTTGCGGGCACGTGTACGGCAAACCAATCGTCGGCGCGGAATCCTTCACCGCGGGGAACCAAGAAAGATGGCGCGAGTATCCGGCCAGCCTCAAGGCTTTGGGTGACCACGCGTTTTGCGAAGGCATCAACCGGTTTGTATTCCATCGGTTTGCCCTCCAACCTTGGCCGGAAGAGCGGCTTCCCGGGATGACCATGGGGCCGTGGGGGCAGCATTATGAACGGACCGAGACCTGGTGGGACCAAACCCCGGCTTGGCACGACTACCTTGCCCGTTGCCAGTTCCTGCTTCGACAGGGCCGCTTCGTGGCGGACATCTGCTACTTGCAGTCCGAGACCCCTCCGCAAGGCTTCGGCGATCATCCGCGCCGCGGCTACGATTGGGATGAATGCCCCGCGGAGGTGGTCCTCACGCGCATGACGGTGAAGGACCACCGGCTCAGCCTGCCGGACGGCCTGAGCTACCGCGTCCTCGTGTTGCCCCAAACCGAAACCATGACGCCTCGGTTGCTACGGAAAATAAAACAACTGGCCGAGGACGGCGCGACCATCATTGGCGCCCCGCCCAAATACTCGCCCAGTCTTAGTGGATACCCGCAGTGCGATGAAGAGGTGCGGACGCTTGCGGCTCAGATCTGGGGCACTTGCGACGGAGCCAAGGTTACGGAGCGCTCCCTGGGTCAGGGCTCCGTGGTTTGGCGAGCCGAGCCGGAGAAGGTGCTGCTCCGGGCAGGCGTTCTGCCGGACTTCGCGAGCGACGAACCGCTCGGGCACATCCACCGCATCGTGGGCGACACGGACCAGTATTTCGTAGCCAATCCAACTCCCCGCCGCGTCGCGACGACCGCGAGTTTTCGTGTGACTGGCAGAGTGCCGGAGCTGTGGTGGCCGGAGAGCGGCCGCCGGGAGCGCGCGAGGTTGTATGAACCGCAGGCCGGTCTGACCAGCGTCGCGCTCATGCTGGAGCCCAGTGGATCGGTTTTCGTCGTTTTCCGCGCGAAGCTTGTCAAAGAGGAACCTGTTGTGAGTGTGAGCCTGGACGGCAAGGTCCTCGTGTCGGCGCGCCCCAGCCCGCGGCCTCACGTGCAGGTCGTAAAGGCCATCTATGGCGTCCCGAACGACCCACCACGCACCCGAGATGTGCGGGAAAAAGTGCAGGCCCTGGTGGATGCCGGCGAGGACTCCTTCCAGGTGGCGCATCTTGCCGATGGCGATGATCCGGCGCCTAACATGCTCAAGACGCTTACTGTAGATTACACCATCGGCACCACGGTCCACTCGGTGAAGGCACAAGACCCCTTCGTAATTCACCTCACCCCCGAGACGCTGAATGTCAAGGTGGAAAAGGCTCGCTACGGAGTGCTGAGTGACCCCCTTCGCACCAGGGACGTGCGGGCAAAGGTCCAACGACTGGTGGATGCCGGCGAGAGCAGCTTCACGGTGGCGCGAATGGCGGAAGGGGATGACCCGGCAGTCCTCGTGGTGAAAACGCTCGAATTGGAATACACGAGAAATGGCGAACACGTGTCCACACAGGGTACTGACCCGGATACAATCGACCTCAAGGCCCCTGTGTTCGAGCAGGCCCCCCGGGTGGTGGAATTGCGCAATGATGCGACCGGCCACCCGCATTTGCTGGCGTTTCAGCCCGGGCTTTACCACTTGGTGACCAGCACCTCGAAACAGCGGGAATACAAGGTTGGCAGCTTGCCGACGCCCATCGAGATTGGCGGTCCGTGGCAGGTTCATTTTAGTCCCGATCTCGGCGCCCCTCCAAGCGTCGCGTTCGAGAGCTTGGTTTCCTGGACGGCCCGCCCGGAGACCGGCGTAAAGTACTTTTCCGGTGCCGCCACCTACACAAAAACCTTCGTGTTGCCACGTGAATTCCTCGCTCGCGGTCGCAGAGTGTTTTTGGATTTGGGCCGGGTCGAGGTTATGGCCCAGCTAAAGCTAAATGGCAAGGACCTCGGCACGCTATGGAAGCCGCCGTTCCGGATCGAGATCACGGGCGCGGCAAGACATGGCGAAAACAATCTCGAAGTGCGAGCGGTGAACCTTTGGCCCAACCGTCTCATCGGCGACGAGCAGTTGCCGGAAGATAGCGACCGCAATCCCGACGGCTCGCTCAGATCCTGGCCAGGATGGCTGGCGGAGGGTAAACGCAGTCCCGCCGGACGCATCGCCTTTACCACCTGGCGCCTCTGGAAGCGGACCGACGCGCTGCTCGAATCCGGCTTGCTCGGGCCGGTGACGGTTACATCCGCCAGCGAGATCGATCTGTAGCAGAGCGCCAGGTTTCGCTCGAATGGCATGTCGCCATGAAGATCTGCTTGTTCGGACTTTTGAACTTGCTGTTGGTTTTGTCCAGCGCGGCCAGCGATTCGCCCAGCGCGGCAGATCTCCTGGCACTGGTGGGACACCCCGCCGACATCGCGCCCAGCGCTTACCTTTATCGGGCGGACCGAAAGCCCGCCGAGAACGCCCCGGAAAGCTGGCTGGCACTAATGCGTTATGCCCATGAGCCGCTCAACCAGCCGGCGAACGTGAACGACCCTGCCATCAAGCGGGCGTTGTGCGCATTGTTGTGGGAGGAGATTCGTCCGATCCAACGGGTTGAGCTGACCTGGACCGCGAACAATCAACCATGTCCGTCGCCAACGGAACTCTTGATCACGACGCTGGACCCTCAGGGCAGCGCCAGTTCATGGTGGAATAACCTGGCGCCTGTGCCGAAAAGGGTGAAACCGACCGTATCCGCGGATGGCAGGACCTACTCCTACGAGTTGCAAACGGAAAGCTGCGGCTTGGTGATCAGCCTCGAAGGCGCCACGAACGCCGCTGATTATGCCGTCCCTTCGGTACGAGTCCTGGTGGCGGAGGTGTGGAAGAAGATGGATTTTGAAATCGAGTGGGCGTACGAGCGGAGCGCCGCCGGAGCGGATTACAGCGGCCGGATTGAAGTTTACGACGGCAGGTTGGCCAGACTCGCTCCCTTGAGTGGCGACCGAGCAACCAGAGTCACCGCGCCAGCCTCGTGGCGTTCGGCAGATAAAAGTGGCCCGCGCCGTGGCGTGAAGGGGGCTCTGCTGTATATGGGCACGTCGAAGTGGCGTCGGGTGCAGCCTTTCACGACTCAAGCAGATGATGTGGCGCGGACCATCGTCACGGTGTGGACCAAGGCCGGCAACTTTTCCTTCCTGGCCGGCGACCTGGAGAACGGGCCAATTCTGGCGCCCGAGTATGGGTTCTTCGTGCGGCGAACGTCGGACGTGGGATCGCGTCAGCCGACCCAGTCTCCGCTTGAGAAAGCCTCTGCGCCACCTTCTGAGCCGCCGATCGAATTGGGCTCGCAGGCCTCGAGCGCCCGGGAGTTCGTTCGGGAACTCCAGCGCAGGAACCTGGGCACCATCCGCCAAAAGATCCGGGCTCGCCCGGAGCAGACCTGGGAAGGCGCCGTCACGGCGATGCGGGGAACCAACTTGCCGCCCCATCCCACTCCGCCGCCCGGATCGGAGCCGATAATGCAAGTGCAGGTTCCGTCCGAGCGCCTGACTGCGCAATGGAACCTGGGAACCTGGCATCTCGTCCGGCACGCGCAGAGGCATCCGCAGACTGGACGCCTCTGGTTCAACGACTACCCGTACGGGATTCTCGCCGCCGAAACCTACATGGTGCTTGCGGCCTTGGATCTCATGGGGTCGCACCAAGCGGCCGAAGACGGATTCGACCAATGGGTGTCCCTGCCCATGGATCCGAAGACCACTGATCAGGGCGGTCATCATCCATGGGCGCTTCCCGACCGGCCCGCCGGACTCTTTTCGGAAGGGCATGGTTGCCTGACCCACGCTATCGGACCTCCGGGAGCCGGCGGTCACATGGATGGCGTCCATGCTTTCGGACCAGGATCAATCGGATGGGCCTTGGTCGAACACTATCGGCTCACGGGCGACACGAACTGGTTCCGGGCGTCCGCGCCGCGGATGAAGGCCAACGCCGAATGGATGCTGCGTCAGCGGCGCGTGGTAAAGGACATGGTTCCGGGCGGTGAACGCATGTGGTGCAAAGGACTGCAACCGGCGCTCCAGGTGACGCCCGACAGCGGGGGGCTGTGGATGCAATTCTACGAATGCGAGGCGTACTACTGGGTTTCGGTCGCGCACTTTGCGGACGCTCTGGCGACGATCGATCCCGTCGAAGGTGCCAGGCTGCAGGCCGAGGGGGAGGCCTATCGCCGGGATCTGCTGGCGTCGGTCGAGCGGTCCATCGCGCTTTCGCCTGTGGTTCCGGTGCGCGATGGCACGTTTCATTCCGTTATCCCGTTTGCCTGCTACGTGCGCGGGCTGGGCACCGGCGCGTGGGGATGGCGGCGCGACGGTTCCGGCTCCCACGTCGGGCCGCTGTACTGGGAAACCGTCCAATCGGCGGCGGCATTGGTGAGTCCGGCGGGATTGCTCCCGCCGAAGGACGTGCGGGTGCAAGGATACCTTGACGTGCTCGAGGATCGGTTGCTGCTCGAGAACCCGTACGTTGGCGGCCGTGACTGGTTCGCCGCCGGTTGGCAGTATCAGGGCGGATTGGAGCGAACTGCAAACATGCACTTGGCGGGCGATGACATCCCGGTCTTTCTGCGTTCGTTCTTCAACGGTTATGCGATCGATATCCTGCCCGATAATGGATACCTCTTTAACGAGCACGCTGTGCATGGCCCGCCCGACAAGATCTTCGAGGAGGCGGCTTTTCTGGAGCGTTTTCGCAACCTGTTGGTGATGGAACAGGGCGATTCCCTGTGGATCGCCCGCGCGGCGCCGCGGGTGTGGCTGAAACAAGGCAAGAAGATCGCTGTGAAAAACGCGCCGACGCACTTCGGAGCTCTCGCCTACGAGATCGTATCCGACGTGGCCAACCGCAGGATCACGGCGAAGATTGAGATTCCTTCGCGCAACCCGCCCAAGTCCGTGTTGTTGCGTCTTCGGCATCCCGAAGCCGCGCTGATCAAACGCGTCACCGTCAACGGCAAGGACTGGCGGGGCTTTGACAATGCCCGGGAACTAATCCGGCTCGACGGCCTCAGTGGCGCGGTCGCCGTCACCGTGCGATACTGAGGCGAGGTGCTGACAAAGTCAGGGCAGTGTTTCGATCACGAGATTGCGGAAAGACACCTCCGCTTTGCACCCGCCGTGCATCTGCAACCCGATGAGGCCATCCTGGGGCAGCGAGGCGTTTGTTTCGGCGTAGTCCACGGTCTGCTGGCCGTTTAACGTGATTTGGATGCGCGGCCCGTCGCAGCGCACCTGGTAACGGTTCCATTCGCCTGCCTTCTCGATCCGCGCAATCTCCTCGTCTGGTGGTCGGGCAAGGAATTTGTTCCGCCGGGATTCGTCGTAAAGACAACCCGAATGGCCGGCTCCGATGTCGGCCTGGAAACCGCACATTTCGTTCGCGGGCTGCTGCAGTCGCACGCTGCGGAACTGCACGCCACTGTTAATGAAGCCCTCGGCGCCGACTAACTTGTAATCCAAGCGCAGGATGAAATTCGTATAGGCCCTGGTGGTAGCGAGGAATTCGTTACGCGGATTGCCCTCCATCGAGCCACCGACGATGAGGCCGTCGCGCACGCGCCAGACGTTGGTGTCGCCTTCCCAGCCGGCGAGGGATTGGCCGTCGAAGATCGAAACGGAAGTGCCTTGGCCGCGAATAGATTGAGCCAGCTTTGCGGCTTGGCCACGAATGTCCGGGTTCTTTGCGTTCGCAGCGATTGTTTCGAGGGCGCTTTTGAGCGCGGCAGAATCCTCGGAATCCACCAGAGCTGGAGCTATTTGAACGACCGCCAGCGCGGCCTCAGTCTGCAAGTCCGGTTGCTCCAGCCAGGGCAGCAACAACCGGAAGCTCTCGGGGCGCTTTAAGCGGCCGAGGACCGAGATGATCTGGCGCCGCTCAGCCGGCGAATGTGCCGCCGGCGCGGCCCGCTCGAGCCAACCAACCACGAGCGCGTCCGGGCGCTGGTGTTCGTCCGCCGCCACCGTGGCTAACTGAATGACTGACGCCAGTGCGCGCTGTCGTGACCTGGGGGTCGCGCCGGCATCGACAACTGTCAGCAGCGCCTCGACCGGAGCCGGATCTGGCCAGTGTCCCAGATTCTCGATGGCGTTGTCGGCCACTGCTTCATTGGAGTCCTTCATGGCCGCTTCGAGCGCAGGCAGCGCCTTGGCGTAGCCGAGAGAAATGAGGATTCGAACCCAAGCATTCTTCTCGGCTGGCTCGGCCGAGCGTTCCAACTCCACCAACACCGCTGCCCCTGCCGCCTCGGCATTGCCGGTGCTAGTAGCGGCACCGGAGATTGCTTTCTCGGCGGCGTCCCTCGTGCGCTCAGTCTTGCATTGCTTCGTCAGCGCAATTAGCGCCGGTACTTCTGTCGGGCCCGCCAGAGTTCCCAAGGCGCCGAGGGCCGCCAGACTAACTGTCTCGTCCGGATCGGCCGCCTGCTGGAGCAACTCCGCGACGGCGTTCATAGCGCCGCGGGCCTCCAGAAGGCGGATCGTTTGAACGCGCGCGGGCGCCTCGCGCGCCGATCGGAGGGCCCGCAAGACCAACTCGTCAATCGCGGCGCCCTCCAGTCGCTCGAGGCCGCCCTCGACAACCGCTGATTCGGCCGGGCTCCGGTTTTCCGCAAGGACCTTGAGTAGAAACCCAGCCTGGTCGGGACCGGCAATGCTTGCCAAAACTCTTAGGGCAGTTCTCCGGAGCTCCGGGTCGTCGCCGGTGGCCTTGGCCTCGAGAAGCTGGAGGGACTGCGCGTTGTGACAGTCGGCCAGCGCGCTGAGAAGTTGAAGCTCAAGTTCCGGTGGGGCTTTGCCGATCGCCGCGTTCAAGGCGTCGGCCAAGGCAGGCCCGGGCATTTCTCGGATGGTGAGCAGCGCGGCTTTGCGGACAACCGGGTCCTCGGCTCTCAATTGCTCCATCAGGAACGCCACCCCATCCGATTGGCGGGCAAGGATGGCGCCGCGGGTTGCCGCGCCCCGATAAACCGCCGGCACGCTTGCGGCTCGCACTGCGTCATTAAGCATCACCGCCGTTTGAGCATGGCCCTCGGCCAACTGCTTCTCAGCCGCAATCAAGCACGCCGCCGCCGCCTCGGCGCGGAGCGGCTCGGGTCCAGCGACGAGCGCTCGCTGGAGGATCGGGATTGTCTCGTCGTTGGCGATTCGGCCCAAGGTCAGCAGGGCTGCCTTAGCCACGCTGGAGGCGGGATCCTCCGCGAGTGGCCGCAGGGCGGCTACGGCTTGCGAGTCGCGCAACACGCCGAGGGAGTTAATGACACCGGCCAGGAGGTCGCCTTTCACCGTGCCCAGGGCACTCCGAAGGGCCGCGGCGGCGCTAGGGTCCGGGATCCCCTCGAGGCCGCTGCGCGCGTAAGCGCTGAGATGTTCATCGGGAAGCAACTTCGCCAAGGCAGGAACGGCCTCCTTGGTGCCGATTTCTCCGAGCTGTTGACACGCCCGCGCCTTGTCGAAGAGCGGGGCGTCGGACTGCAAAATGGCCACGAGTTCTTTTGTCCGGTCGGGGTTGCCCCCGTCAGCAGCAGCGATGGCCGTCAGCGCGCAGCCGGCCAGAATCGCCGGGAGACCAGCCCGCCCAGTCATCCTCCAGAAAATCCAGGAGTTCTTCATGCCGCTGGTCCTCAGATGTTAAAGGTCCAGGGCTCCCGTGCCGCCCGGCTGCGCATGCGGTTGGCCTCCTCGTCTCCAACAAACTCCTCCTTGACAGGATCAAGAGTGAGCTTCCGGCCCAGTTGCCAGGAAAGCTGCGCGGCAAAGCAAGCGATGTGGGAACGACGCATGATGTCCTGGTTGCAAACGGGTAACGCCCTGGACTTGACGCAATCGAAGAAGTTGCGCCCATGCCCGGCCGAACTCAGACCGGTGCCCGCGAAGAGCCTTTTTCGCGTCCTCACCAAACTCTCCGAGAGCGCCAACTCGACGTCGTCACCAGTCTCGACCCAGCCTTCGTCGCCCTCGTAGCGGACGGGACAGGTGCCGGTGGAGGTGCGATATTGGGGAGCGCGGTTCCCGAACGGGGTTGGGAGAAAGTCGCAGATGAGTTTAACGCCATTTGCGTATCGGCCAATCACGGCGTCCGGAGTGGCTTCGTACTCGATCGGCATGGTGTGATCAGCCTGGTTGGCCCACTGGCATAAATCCACGGTGTGGGCGCCCCAGTCCAGAAAGTTGCCGCCAGCTTCAAAATCATGGTGTCCCCGCCATCCACCAGCCACATACCGGCTGTTGTAGGGCCGCCACGGCGCCGGGCCAAGCCACCGCGACCAGTCGCATTCGTCTGGCGCCGGCTCCGGCTCCGCCGCCAGCCAGGCGTAGCTCTTTTGCGGAACATAAACCGAAGCATGCAGAGTGTGAAGCCGCCCCAGCTTGCCACTCGTAGCCAGGTGGGCGGCATACTGGAAATTCTTGATGCTGCGCCGTTGTGTTCCGGCTTGAAATACGCGCCCGTAACGGTGAATGCCATCCGCCAGGGCCTGGATCTCGCCAATCGTCAGCCCGCAGGGCTTTTCGCAATAAATGTCCTTCCCCGCTTTTGCCGCCAGCAGCGAGACCAGCGCATGCCAATGATCCCCCGTCGCGATCAGCACCGCGTCGATGTCCGGCCGGCCCAGCAGCTCGAACAAATCACGATACATGACGCAATCGTGGTTGCCATAATGGTCATCCGCCATTTGTTTGACGCGCTCGCGGCGGCTGCGCTGCACGTCGCAGATGGCGACGAACTGAACATCCTTCTCCGGGAGCATCACGCTCAGATCATATTGGCCGCGCGGGCCAAGGCCGATGCCCCCCAGCACAATCCGCTCGCTTGGGGCCACGGCGCCATCCCGGCCCAAGGCTCGTGCCGGAATCACCCACGGCGCCGCCACGGCGCCCGCGGCAAGAAGGCTGCGTCCCAGGAAATCACGCCTCGTAAGATGTTTAGCGCCCATAGGCGTCGCTTCAATTTCTGGCGTCCTTCAGGCCGCGCAACCTCCTGAGCACACAGGCGACCGTGGTATGAGGCCGATAGACTTCTTCTTGCTGTGCTGACATACTTGAGGCCTTTCTACGTCTCACTGTGGGCCAATGCAAACAAATTAACCCTAGCTCGCGATTCTATTCGCCGCGCCAGCGCACCTCAGTCGCGACCCTGGTTGGTCTTCCGATACCGGCGCAATTAGGGCGCGCACCATAAAGCCCGTGCCTGAACTAGCTCGAGGACGACCGAACTGACGTGCGTCACTTGGCCGCGGCCTTGGCCTTTTCGATCGCTGTGCGCAGGTAGCTGTCGTCGTGCGGCTTCCACCAGCCATCGGTGGCCGGCAGGCCCGGGGCAGTGCGGTACCGGCCCCACATTTCATTAACGAACGGTTCCCACGCTTTGCCTTCCTGCGCCCAGTCCGGTTCGTCCATGCCCGCATCCTTTTTTAAAGTTTTGAGCGCTTCGGTTTCGTTCTCGTACATCCAGCGGTCGCAATAATCAAAGAAGGCGTCGTGCCCCCACTGCGGCTCGGCCTTGAGGAGATGCAACGCCAGCGCCTGCGCAATCCAAGCAGCGCTGGTGCAACATCGGCGGTAGGATTCACTCATTTTCTCACGCCCGTCCCTCCACGTTGAAGGCTGGGTGTGCTCATACGGTCCCGTTTCGGCTCGGGCGACTCCGGTGGCCTCATCGATCGCTCTGTGCCCGGTGAAGACCACTTTGGCTCCCGTCCAAGCGTCGCCGTAAGCGGTCTGTTCATCCTCGCCAAAATGCGCCTTGGGGAAGCTCCGGCTGAGGTTGGCCAATTGGTCGTCGCCCAGCAGCAATCCGGCGAAGACAATGGGTAACTTGCGGCCGCTGCCGTGCCCGCCAAACCCCTCCCACCCGGGATGTCCGGCCCGGATCATGCCGCCAAGATCGATGCCCACTTGGACGAAGTCCACCAGCAGCGCCTCCTTCTGCTCGGGTTTGAGGTCAGTGCAGAGCAACAGCGCGTCAAGACCCACCACCCGCGCATAATCCCGTCCGTATTGCGGCATGTTCTCCACTGGACCCTCGAAGCCGAAGAAGCCTGTGCCCACCCAAGGCCGTTGCGTGAACCGGACATACAGCCCGACGTCCGGCGCACTCTTGGGGGCGGCGAGCGTGGGGAGCAACTTGCGCCTCAAATCCCGCGAGAGATAAATCCTGGCATCTCGGTCACAGAACGCAGGCCGGAAGGCGTCTGCCGGCAACGGCCCCGCGACACAGGTCAACACCGCCGCCGTCCGGATTGGAGTGCTGTCCTCCACGCCGCGCTCTACCGTCTCCCACAACTGCGGTTTGAGCACCAAGCCCTTGGGCATGCTGATGGTCGCGACGAGCGAATCGCCGGCCTTCATTACCGCCGGCAGCTTCTGCAGGAGCGAGGGATCGAACCAGTTGCGAACGCCGCTGTCGTAGGAGACTCTCATGGCGGCCGGCGGGTTGAGCATGAAACCGTTGCGGACACGCTGGGCCACCGGCCGCTCCAGCTCGATTTCATTCAGTTCGATCTCGGGAATCTCCGCGCCGTAAAGCGGGTGAGGGGTGATCGCTTTGATGGTTACCGGGCCAATGACATACCAGTCGCCGTTGATGAACTGGCCGACACGCGTTGGCCTGTCGAAAGTCCATGAGATGCCGTATTGCGAAACACTCTCCTTCAACGGCAGTTCCGCCAGCTTCGGTGTAGCCGGCGGATGATCCTGCGTGTAAATCGGCGCCGCTTGGGTCGAGGGGACCCATGGATTCGGCCCCACAACTCGCGGCGCGGTCGGCCGCGGCGCGGGCACAGACTTCACCGGCCCGCCCAGCCTCACGGAGACCTCATCGACCCAAAGGGCCTGTCCTTTGCCCGCGCCACTGTCGCCCCAGATGGCGATGGCGCTAAACCCGCGTAAGCCGGCCTTGGTGTTGTCGAACTGTGGTTGGCGCGTGGGCTTGCCGTTCTTGTCCGAGTGGAGAATCTGGATGCCCTTTTCGGCGTCGAAAACGAACGTCCACTTGTGCCAGCCGGACGGGGCACGGTTCACGCCGAGCCAAAATAACTGGTCGAACCAGCTCTGGCCGTCGCAGGCGGTGGCGGTGTAGCCTTCGTCGCCGCCCAGATAGCTGGCGTAAAGGATTCCCACGGCGAGCACCCTGCCGTCGTTTTGAACCAGGCCCCAACGCGGACCGGCCCGGTTGATCTTTAAGTTTTCGGGCGTGGAGCCGTCGTCGTAAACCCAGAACTCGACCTGGCCTGACTCATCCTTGTCCCGGAGTCGGAGCAGGGCTTTGGCCCCAGGGCCGATCTTGAGCGCGCCAGCCTTGCCGTCGCGGGCTTTTGTGCCATCGGTGGTCACATCTCCTGTGGTCGTCCAGCCGGCCAGGGCTTGGGCGCTGTCAAAAATGAACGACCTGGCCGGCTCGCCGCCGGACGGCACGCCGGGAGAATTCTGCTGGCTCAGGCCCCGAGCCGGTTGACACACCACGCCTGCTAAGACAAGAAGGCCAAGCACTAATGAAGGTTTCGACATACGGTAGAATTTTCCCTTTGGCTCAAAACCTAACAGTGTGCGGCCTTTCTTAGAGCACAACACTCGTGGTGTACTCCAGAAAGTCGTAGGTTTTTTGAGGGCAATCCATGGTTTAAAGCTGAGGCATCTTGTTTGCGGATTGCCGCTCTCGCAGGACAAAACCAACCGCTCCCAGCCCAGCCACTCCGAGCGCCGCGAATTGATAACCAGAGAATGGCCCGATGATTTGCGGCGTGTCGCGCATAAACTCATGAAAGAAGCGGAAAATTCCATAGGCCATAAGGTAAATGTGAAAAAGCTGTCCCGGCGCGATATTTCCCCAGCGCAAAAGTAGAGTGAGTCCGAGCATCAGCGCATTGAATAGGAATTCAACCGGCACGGCCGGCCAGCGGGCGACTCCATGTAAATCATTTATCGCATACCATCTCGCATCGCAGACCCTGCCTAGGCAACAGCCCTGCAATAGGCAGCCGATGCGGCCCAGCATGATGCCCACGGGCACGATGATCGCGAACCAGTCCCCGGTTGCGCCTCGGTAGCCGAGCAGGTGCTTGGCGATTTCCACTGCCCCGTAGCCACCAAGCAGAGCGCCGGTGATGGATTTGCCGGTAGCCAGGACGAGCCAGCGGTTCGCATCATGCCAATGCAACCAGCCTTCGGCTCCGAGATAAACAAGTTTCGCGCCAAGGAACGCGCCCGTCAGCGCCGCGACGTAAATCAGCACGAGCCGCGAATCATGCCGAGCCAGCCGCGACCAGATCATGATGCTCACGAAAATCCCAGCGAGCATCAGCCAGCCGTAGGCGGTGGAATGTGGAAGAGTCATGAACCAATTCGACCCATGCCGGAACATCCAACAAAGAGCACGATCAGCACGTTAAGCACAAAAAAGAATGGGATGAGAAACAATCCGATAATAAATTGAGCCCCTCCACTTTTCATTCCCCGCACAAGCCCGACAGTTGCGGCAACACTGAGAATTAAGTTCAAAGCTATAAGAAGTGGGAGCAGCCCCCGGCCTGGATTCTTTACTTGGAAACAAGCAATCCCGATCACGCTCGGAACAAATGCGGCCAATAGCCAAATTGCCTTGAGAACAGACTCGTCGCCTTCATTTGGCGGAGGTTTCGGCAAGTTGCTTTCTTCGTTCATAATTCTGTCACGACACTTTGCAGTCAGCGAAGCCGGAGTAGTAGCGGCAGAACGAATCCAGTTTTCCGTCTGGACGGATGACGTGCGTGCAACAGCGGTCGATGCGGTCTTCATCCCAAGTCTGTGCGTCCATAAACGGTTTGATGAACAGCCGGAAGGTGTGCGACTCATCCAGCTCGAATTTTTTCAGCAGTTCACCTAACGGCTCGGATTCACATCCGCACCTGATCAGATCTTCGAGTTTGTATCGCACCTTGGTGCCCAAAAACCCTTGCAGGTTCCTAAAATCGATGAAATCGCTGACCGATCGCACCTGCCCGGCGACCTTGAGCAGGTAGCCAATCGTCGCACAATTCGGGTCGCCGCACGGTAATGGCGTGAAATCCTCGAAGCGCAACTTACCATCCGATTGCCCGACGGCGGCGAGTATGATGTCAGCGGTGTTGAGGCGGGATGCGGGTTTCGAGGTGAGCGCGGATCGATTTGGAATCCGCCCGCTGGTGAACATCGGCTGAAATGAAATTCCACGCACATTCCACCAGCGCAAGCCGAAGGCAATCGCGCTCCAGACAAATGGCAGATTGGCTGGCGTCACGGTCATAGCGAGCGTAACCGGCAACTTCATTTCCCGGCAACGTTCCAGGCACCGTTCGCGCAACTCCCGCAAATCAGCGCCTCGCAGGAATTGTTGCCCGGCTTCCTGAATCCCATCGAATTGGAGATAAAGCTGGACTTTGCCGTAATGGAACGTCGCTGCCAGTTCGCGGGCAAACGCTTCATCTTGCGCAATGCGGATTCCATTGGTGTTCAATAGCACGTAATCGACGCTGGCATGCGACTGCAACCAGCGGAGTAGTTCGAAGAATTGCGGATGTAATGTCGGTTCGCCGCCGGAAAGCTGGAGGATCTCGATTTTGCCTTTGCGATCCACTACGCCCTGGATTCGGCGCCGCAAATCCTCCAGCGGCACAGCATCTACTTTTTGGCCGACACCTACCGGTGAATCCGCGTAGCACGTTGGGCAGCTCAGGTTGCAGGAATTAACGATTTCAATAAGAGCAAGACAGGTGGACAGCTTTTCCTGAACGCCGAGCGCCTCTCCAGGATCGGCATTGCGACCGAGTGTGCCGGTGCTGGAACCGTCAGCCGAACAGCACGGACCAGGGGCGCAGCCGCAAGCTTCATTTTCGGCCCGGCCCTTCGCAAGCCAGTAAAAACGGGCGTCGGATGCGATACAAACGCTCGCTTGACCGTGTTCGGCACAGGTGCGTTTAAGTAAAACTTGCGCCGGGTTTCCGCCCGCACGCCACACCTCGGCCGGACATAGCATGTGGCAAACTGGGCATCGCGATATGGTGCGTTTCAGCAACTCATCGGCAGGCTTGAAACTCAGCGACGGAAGCAAAATGGTTTCACTTGTCATATTCCATGTTTCGAACCAGGACAATCGATCCGTTCACCGCAGTAAAGATCATCGCAGGCAATGTGCTGAGAGCAATGCGGACAGGCGAATTTGATCTCGCTCATACGGACTTGGGTTGGATGGGCGTCGAACTGCCGTCCTCAGCTTTGCGAACCAATCGCGGTTGCCGCGGGTAAAGCAAGAGGTAGCCGAGTGTTATCAACCCGGCAACAACGATGCCGAACCCTGCTTGTTGGAAAGTCGCCGTTCCGCGTGCAAGGCAAACGAAACCCAAAACCAGCTCGAACGCTCCGCGCGCAATACCCACCTGCACCCACACCACATGACGAATGGGGTTGGTGGACGCGACGACATAACCCAGAGCCATGGTAGCCAGCGCGCAGCCCCAAAGGCCGATAATGTAGCTCACGCCGTCCGGCAAGTCCTTGAAATGAAAGGCAAACTCGACTTGTTTCGGCAGAAAGATGAGCAGCGCGCCCAATAAAAAAAACACGACCGCATCGAGCAACAACAAATTGCGCAGCAGAGTCAGTTTCATAATTTTCAGATTTCCTTTACATGGTCGAGCAACAGCCCTGTCCATCGAGCATCAGCCAATTCACCGCCCATAGAAGTATGGTCAAAAAAACTCCCACCAACGCGAAGTTCAGGCGATGTTCCCGAAGACCGGCGGCCAGCCAGAACCCAGCGGCGGCTGGACTAAGAGCCGCGAGCGACTTCGCCACCGGCAGTTCAGGGAACGCCAATTGCAGAATGCTGGGCAAAAATGCGCTGGCAAA
>Ga0209517_10004935_pt1 | contig 17233 bp, 15 predicted proteins | sample PeaSoiMetSII2010_FD_187695 | JGI IMG/M metagenome (GOLD analysis project Ga0209517, IMG submission 187695) | Peat soil microbial communities from Weissenstadt, Germany - SII-2010 (SPAdes) (version 2) | ecosystem: Environmental > Terrestrial > Soil > Wetlands > Peat | place: Germany...
CGGCACCCGCGCACCTGTCGAATTCACCGTGAACTCGATTGGCAAGGATAAGATCGTCGGTTACATGAGCGTCCCGAAGGTTGCGTCGGCTCACGCGCAGGCCTCCGGAAACTAAACTCACTGGCTGCCGGTCCCCTGGCGGGGGGCAGCGAGCGAAACAAAAGGGCGTCCCGGTTCACCGGGACGCCCTTTCTTTTTGTTGCGGTCTTATTCCGCCTTGCTGAGTGCCCGCATTTTGCGGGTCAGAAACTTCTTGGCGAGCGCGGGCAGTTTGTCGTGCGGCAGCTTTCCCTGTTCGTAGAGCTTCACTTTCGCCTTGGCCGTCTTGCGCCGGCGCCGCTGGCGCTTCTGCGCCACGTAACGCTTGTCGTATGCCATTCCATTCCCCTCCGATTTTGAGCGACACTCGATTGTAACCAAGAAGCACAGGGATGCAAGCTCGGCTGTGATTTCGCGGCGCGCTTCCGGTAGCATTCTTTTGTAGCCTCAAGGAAGCGTGAAGACGATGCAGACCACGGTAATCCATGCCGGCCGGATCCTGACGCCTGAAGAGGAAATCAACGACGGCGTCATCCTCGTCGAAGGCAGCCGCATCGCCGCGCTCGGGCATCGCGATGAAATCCGCGTGCCACCCGACGCGATGGACTACATCGCGGCCGAAATGACGGTCGTCCCCGGATTCGTGGACGTGCACATCCACGGCGCCGGCGGCCACGACGTGATGGAAGCCACCGCGCGCTCGCTTGACCGCATCGCCGCGACCGTCGCCCGCCACGGCACCACGTCGCTCGTCGCCACCACCGTCACCGCGCCGGTCGAGGAGACCTGCCGCAGTCTCGAAGGCATCGCTCGCTACATTCGCAGCCACGAGCAGCCCAAGGATCCGCAGGAAGGCGGCAAGCTCGCGGCCGAATTCCTCGGCATTCACCTTGAAGGGCCGTTCATCAGCAAGGCGCGCCGCGGCGTGCATCCCCCGGATGCCATCGAGCGGCCGTCGGTAGAAGTATTCCAGAAATTCCTCGATGCGGCCGATGGGCTCGTGAAAATTCTCACCATCGCGCCCGAAATTCCCGGCGCGCGAGAGTTGATCGAGTATGCCGTCGCGGCCAAGATCGTCGTTGCCATTGGTCACACGGACGCGGACTACGATCAAGCGCGCGCAGCAATTCAGGCCGGTGCGCGCCATGCCGTCCATATGTACAACGCCATGCGGCCCTTCACTCACCGCGATCCCGGCGTCGTCGGCGCAATCCTCACCGATCCGGAGGTCACCGCTGAAGTAATCGCCGATGGCGTGCATGTCGCCGGCCCCGCGATTCAGGTGTTGCTCGGCTGCAAGGGGTTCGACGCCGTGCTGCTTGCGAGCGACGGCATCGCCGCCACGGGAATGCCGGACGGCAATTATCGTCTCGGAAATTTCGAAGTCACGGTGAAGGACGGCGTCGCGCGAAATTCGGAAGGAAAGCTCGCCGGCAGCACGCTCACTCTCGATCGCGCGCTGCGGTACGTGGTTGCACTCGGCGTCCCGCTGCAGGATGCCGTGCGCATGGCCACGGTTCTTCCCGCGCGCCGCCTCGGCCTGGCAGGCAAAAAGGGAATCATCGCCGTCGGCGCGGACGCCGACCTCGTCGTGCTGACCGCGGACCTGCGCGTCGCAGGCGTGATGACCCGCGGCGCCGGTTTGATGTAAACGCGGAGACACGCTGGTGAACTCTGTGCATTTCGAGTACGAAATCTCAGCCGACGAATATGTCGCAGCCCAGCTTTTGTACCACAAATTGCATGGTGGCCAACGGCATACCGGGTGGGCGGCGTGTTGGATTCTTGCAGGCGTGGTGCTTATCGTCATGGCGTGGAACGGAAGGGGGCCCCCGCTTGGGCGCCCTTCGTGCCTTCGCTCAGCTCTGCGCTGTTCCTGCTCGCGGCCATCGGAGCGTGGTGGATTTATGCAAGCGTTCGAAGTCTTTATCCGGCGAGATATTACCGTCGTGCCTACCGGTCGTTTGAGTATGCTGGTAAATCTTTCAAGGCCAGTCTAGATGACGGCGGATTCCAGGTTGAAGGTGAGTTCTGCGAGTGGCACGTCAAGTGGCCGGGCGTGCGCCTGAAAGGCGAAGGCGAGCGGGTCTTCATATTTCTGTCGGGAGGTACGATCTTCATTTTCGGAAAGAAATACTTAAGTGAAGGGCAACAACGGGAGCTTCGTAGACTTAGTGGATTAAAAGCGCCTTGACCACCGCGGCGGACGCAGTTCTTCCACTAATCACCACTCACGAATCACATCTTTACCTGTTCAGCGGGATTTTCAATTCTTCGGCGAGCTGGTAGGGATCAAACGGGCTGCACGCGAAATAGCGGCCATCGACTTCGAGCGTGGGCACCTTGCGAAGGCCCTTGTTTACGCGCAGGACAAGCTCCTCCGCGCCCGGCGTTTCGTCGATATTCACTTCGCGGAATGCGACGCCCCGCTCGCGCAAGAAATTCTTCGCGCGGCGGCAATCGCCGCACCAGGGAGTGCAAAAGATCGTAAGTTCAGCCATTTGTTTCTGTCCCGCCATCATGAAAACCGGAAACTAGCTGGTTCTATTCTGATGGCTATTAGATGTGACGGGAAGTGCGGGAATTCGAGTTGGGTTAACCAGAAGGGGACAACTTGGCAACGCGGTGAGGCCATCCTATTGGTGCGAGCCGCCGGCCGTCGCACCGGTCCGAGCCGCCGCCTGCATGCGCACCAGGGCGCGGTCGAGCGCCAGTTTTTCGCGCTGCCATTGATCGCCGCCCACACCAGCCTTGGCGAGTTCGGCCTGCGCGCGGTCGTGGGCAGCGCGGCTGCGTTCCACGTCAATTTCTTCCGCGCGCTCGGAAAGTTCGGCCAGGACGATCACGCGGTCCGGCAGCACTTCGGCGTAGCCGTGGATCACCGTGACGAAGTGATTTTCGGTGCCCTTTCGGTACGCCAGAATTCCGATGCCGAGTTCGGTAATCAGCGGCGCGTGTCCTGGCAGAATCCCGAGGTAGCCTTCCTTGCCCGGAATCTCGACCGATTGCACGGTCTCCTGCAGGACGTGCCGCTCCGGCGTGACGATTTGTAGTTCGATGGATTCGGGTAGCATTGATTCGATCCTGATCCGGCGCGCGCGATGACTACGCGGTCGCCGCCATCTTTTCCGCCTTCTCCCGCGCTTCTTCGATTCCGCCCACCATGTAAAACGCCTGCTCCGGAAGGTCGTCGTGCTTTCCTTCGACGATTTCCTTGAAGCCGCGGATAGTGTCCTCGATCTTCACGTACTTCCCTTCCAGGCCCGTGAACGGAGCGGCGACGAACATCGGTTGCGAGAGGAATCTTTCGATCTTGCGAGCGCGCGCCACGGCCTGCTTGTCGTCGTCGGAAAGCTCTTCGATTCCGAGAATGGCGATAATGTCTTGCAGCTCCTTGTAGCGCTGCAGCACGGACTTCACCGCGCGCGCCACGGCGTAGTGCTCCGCACCCAGGATGCGTGGATCCAGAATGCGCGAGAAGCTCGCCAGAGGATCGACGGCGGGATAAATGCCGCGCTCGACGATTTGGCGGCTCAGGTTCGTGGTGGCGTCCAAGTGCGTGAACGTTCCGGCAGGCGCGGGATCGGTGTAATCGTCCGCGGGCACGTAAATCGCCTGCACGGACGTGATCGAGCCGTGCTTGGTGGAGGTGATGCGCTCCTGGAGCTCTCCGATTTCGGTGTTGAGGTTCGGCTGGTAACCCACGGCCGAGGGCATGCGGCCCAGCAGCGCCGATACTTCCGATCCCGCCTGCACGAATCGGAAAATATTGTCGATGAAGAGCAGCACGTCGAGGTGTTCTTCGTCGCGGAAATACTCGGCCACCGTCAGCCCGGTCAATCCCACGCGGAGACGCGCGCCGGGCGGTTCGGTCATCTGCCCGTAGATCAGCGCGCAGCGCGATTTTTCCGAGTTGCCCGGGATGATGACACCCGACTCCTGGAATTCGAGCCACAGGTCGTTGCCCTCGCGGGTGCGCTCGCCGACGCCGGCGAACACCGAAACGCCGCCGTGCTTCATCGCCACGTTGTTGATCAGCTCTTGAATCAGCACGGTCTTGCCCACGCCCGCTCCGCCGAACAATCCGATCTTGCCGCCCTTCAGGTAGGGCTCCAGCAGATCGACTACTTTGATGCCGGTCTCGAACATTTCGAGCGTCGTGGACTGATCCTCCAGCGACGGCGCTGCGCGGTGGATCGGGTAGCGCTTGTCCGTTTTCACCGGTCCCAGGCCGTCGACCGGCTCGCCCACCACGTTGAGCACGCGGCCGAGGGTTCCGCGGCCCACGGGCACGGAGATCGGCTCGCCGAGGTCCTCTGCCGTCATGCCGCGGACCAGACCTTCCGACGGCTTCATGGCCACGCAGCGGACGCGGCCTTCGCCCAAATGCTGCTCCACTTCCGCGATGATATCGAGCGGCTCGGGAATGTCGAATCCTTCGCTCTGGATGCGAATCGCATTGTGAATCAGCGGCAGATGGTGCTCCGCGAATTGCACGTCCACCACGGGGCCAATCACTTCGATCACGTGGCCGATCTTATTCTTGTCCGTTGCCATTCTGACTTTCTCCTATGCCTGCTGGATGCCCTATGACGTCGCGGAAGCTGCGCCGCTCACAATTTCGATCAGTTCTTTCGTGATGCTCGCCTGGCGAATCTTGTTCATGTCCAGCGTCAGCGAATCGATTAGGTCCGAAGCGTTGCGCGTGGCGGAATCCATCGCGGTCATTCGCGCCGCATGCTCGGCGGCCGCCGATTCCAGCAGGATGCGGAAGACTTCCGCTTCCAGATAGCGCGGCACCAGGCCGCCGAAAATCTCTTCAACCGGCTCTTCGTAGATGTAGTCCACCAACTGCGCTTTTCCGCTCGCCGACAAATCATGAGGAAGCGCGGATTCGTCTCCGGCGTGGCTGGTCGGAGGCATGCCGGACTTTTGCTCCGATTTCTCGTCAAGCATACCGGGATCAATGGGCAGCAGCTTCGCCGTGCGCAGGTTCTGCACCATCACATTCTTGAACTCGTTGTACACGGCGTAAACGGCGTCCACCTCGCCGGCGGCATAGAGCTCCGCGATTCGCCCGGCGATTTCCTTGGCGATGGAAAAATCAACCTTGGCCGACACGTTCAGATATTCGCCCGCAATTGCCCATCCACGCTTGCGCAGCGTGTCCCGGCCTTTTTTGCCGATAGCGATCATCTGCGACTTCTTGGAAGAATTCTCCTGGATGAACAGGATCGCGCGGCGAATCACGTTGGTGTTGAACGCCCCGCAAAGGCTGCGGTCGCCCGTCAGCACCACCACCAGGATTTTTTCTTCGGGCCGCCGCTCGAGCAATGGATGCGCCGCGGATTCCATGCGCGCCGCCGCCGAGCGCATCACCCGCAGAATCTCGCCGGCGTAGGGCCGCGCCGCAAACACGCCTTCCTGGGCGCGGCGCAGCTTTGCCGCGGAAATAAACTTCATCGCCCGGGTGATCTGCTGCGTGCTCTTCACCGAGCGGATGCGGCGCCGATAATCGAGAAGTGTGGGCATGAATTAATGTTCAGGCAGCTTTAGTTCGCCGCCGCGGCCGCTCCGGCAGACTGCATGAACCGCTCCTTGAAAGCATCGAGCGCCGCTTTCGCATCCGCCCGCACCGCGTCATCGAGAGCCTTCTTCTCGGCGATGGTCTTCAGCAGTCCGCCGTAGTTCGCCTCGACGAAGGGATACAGCTCGCGCTCAAACCGTGCGCACTCGGAAACCGGAATATCGTCCAGGTACTTATTCGCGCTGGCGAAAATCAGCAGCACCTGCTTTTCCACCGGGAGCGGCTGGTACTGATCCTGTTTCAGGATTTCCATCAGCCTCTGGCCGCGAGCCAGCTGTGCTTGCGTGGTTTTGTCGAGCTGGTCGGTGCCGAACTGCGCGAATGCCGCGAGGTCGCGATACTGCGCCATGTCCAGCCGCAGAGTTCCGGCTACCTGGCGCATAGCCTTGATCTGCGCGTTGCCGCCGACGCGGCTCACGGAAATGCCTGCGTTGATCGCGGGGCGAATGCCGGAGTTAAAGAGGTCCGCTTCCAGATAAATCTGGCCGTCGGTGATCGAGATGACGTTCGTCGGAATGTACGCCGATACGTCGCCTGCCTGCGTTTCGATCACGGGAAGCGCCGTCAGCGAGCCCGCGCCCAGCTTGTCGTTCAATTTCGCCGCGCGTTCCAACAAACGCGAGTGCAGAAAGAAAACGTCTCCCGGGAACGCCTCGCGGCCGGGCGGCCGGCGCAACAGAAGCGAAATTTCGCGGTAGGACTGCGCGTGCTTCGAAAGATCGTCGTAAAAGCAGATGGCGTGGCGCTTGCTGTCGCGGAAATATTCGCCCATGGCCGCGGCGGCAAACGGCGCGATGTACTGCATCGTGGCCGGCTCGCTGGCCGTGGCTGCCACGACGATGCTGTACTCCATGGCGCCGTGGTCCGTCAGCGTCTTCACCACCTGCGCGACCGTCGAGCGCTTCTGCCCGATCGCGCAGTAGATGCAAATCATGTCCCCGCCTTTTTGATTCAAAATCGTGTCGAGGATGATGGCGGTCTTGCCGGTCTGCCGGTCGCCGATGATCAATTCGCGTTGGCCGCGCCCGATCGGAATCATCGAATCGATGGCCTTGATGCCTGTCTGCACAGGCTCGCGCACCGGCTGCCGGTCCACCACGCCCGGGGCAATGCGCTCGAGCGGATTGCGCTGGTCCGTTTGCACCGGGCCCTTGCCGTCCAGCGGCTGCCCGAGGGGGTCCACCACGCGCCCAATCATCCCTTCACCTACCGGCACGGACATGATGCGGTTCGTGCGCTTAACCGTGTCGCCTTCGCGGATTTGGGTGTAGTCGCCGAGCAGCACCGTGCCGACCTGATCTTCTTCCAGGTTCAGCGCGATACCGAAAACTCCGTGCGGGAATTCCAGCATTTCGCCGGACATGCAACGGTCCAGGCCGTGAACGCGCGCGATGCCGTCACCGACGGAAATCACCGAACCGATTTCCTCGACCGCGACCGACTGCTGATAGTTTTCGATCTGCTCGCGCAGTATCTTTGTGATCTCGTCTGCCTTGATATTCGCCATCCGTGGCTCCTATTCCGCTTCCAGCTGCTCGCGCAGCCGGGTCAATTGCTCGCGCACCGAACCGTCATAGACGGTTGAGCCGACGCGCACGATGGCGCCGCCCACGAGCGATTCGTCCTCGTGGAAGCGCGCTTCGATCTTTTTTCCGGTCCGCTTTTCAAGCGACGCGGTCAGTCGTTTTCGCTCCTCGGCGCTCAATTCCCGCGACGAGGTCACATCGGCTTCGGCAATTCCGAGCCGCGCATTTAGTTCCACGTGGAACGCCTGTTGAATCTCGCGCAGCATTTCCGTGCGGCGATTGTCCACGAGCACGCAGAGGAAATTTCGTACCGCCGGCGCCAGATCCATTCGCGCCGCGATTTTCTGGACGACCTGCAACTTCGCTTCGCGGCCCACCGAGGGGCTCTCCAGCGAATTTCGGAGATCGGCCGACGAAGCGTATGCCTCCGTGAAGGCAGCGAGATCGTTCTTCACGCGGTCGGCGCTTTTCTGCTCCAGCGCCACATCCGCCAGAGCCGCCGCATACCGTGAAGAAACCGCGCCGATCAATTCGCGTCCCCTTCGAGCTCCGCAACGAACGTACGGAAGCGCGCCGCTTCGGCCTTCGGCGTCAGTTCTTGTCGGAGCACCGCTTCGGCGCGCTCGACGGCCATGCGCGCGGCCATCGTTTTCAACTCAAGCCGCGCGGCGCGCTCGGTCGCGGCGATTTCCGCCTGCGCGGCCCGCTCGATCATATCCGCCTCGGCGCGAGCCGACGTGCGAACGCGCTCCGCCTCCAGCGCCGCCGCCCGTTTCGCCTCCAGGCGCATTTCGGCGACGTCCGCGCCGATATTCGCGAGCTTGGCTTGCGCTTCGCCGCGCCGCTTTTCCGCAGCTTCGCGTGCCCGCGCGCCTTCGGCAATCTTCCGCGAGATTTCTTCCGCGTGCGTGCGGAAATAGGGAATGGCCTTACTGAATGCATAGATCAGCAAGCCGAGAACGATGGCGAAGTTGATCCAACGGAAAATCTGGCCAATGGGAGCGTCGGCGAGGGGAGGTTTGCTTTCCTCGGCCAGCGCAGGCGCGGCAACGAAAAGGAAAAACAGACCGAAACGCGCGAGAAGTCCTGTCGAATTCCGCACGGCGCGCATCATCTTCCTGAACTTCTGCCTGAACCGCCTTGCAAGGTCGAGGGTTTGTCGAGTATGGCGCGAGCTATCTGGCTGGCGAGAGCGGGCGTCTCGCGCTCCACCTCCGTGCGAGCGGCAGCGAGTTCCGCCGCAATTCGTTTCTTCGCCGCGTTCACGTCTTCCTGCGCTCGTGCGCGCATGGCCTTCAGGAGCTTCGCGCGGTTGTCGAGAGCTTCCTGCCGCGCCAGTTCCTGCTCGGCATAGATTTCTCCGCGCGCCTTGCGCAGCGCGTCATGGTAGGAATTCATCTCCTGCTTGGCGCCGGCTTCGGCGGCCGCGGCTTCCGCGCGTGCGCCCTCGATGCGGGCGCTGCGCTCCGCCATGGCCTTCAGAATCGGCCCGAAGAAAGCCCAGCGCAAGAAAAAATAGAAAAGCAGGACGACGATGACGGTCGGCAGAGCACCGAGGAACAGTTTGCCGAGCTGGTGGGCGATTTCCATCGTAGAGGAAAGGACCTGCGGCCAATCTCCTGGTTGTTTTTTCGATTCCCGGCGTGCGGTCCGCCGCTGCGGCACACGCTTCAACGGACGAAGTAAGGCGAGAAATTATCGCATCGGAGAGGACAAAGCGCAACCCCCGGAAAACAGGCCCGAAATCCAATCTGGTGTCCACAAGGTGTCCACATGAAACAGAAAAGCGGGAAGTGGTTCGCGGACTGGCGGGACCGCAACGAACGCGCAGGCGGACAGGGGGCGCCTCCCGCATCATGAGGCTGCCTTGACGCCGGGTGCTGCTTCGAGCAACAGCGCGGCGAGCTTGTCCGGGTCCGAAACGGGCGGATAGCACGTGGTTTCGACGCAGACGAACGTTTGCGCCAGAGCCGCGTCGAGGTGCGGCAGAGTCTCGCGAAGAGCGGCGGGGAGCGCGGCCTTGGCCAATTGTTCGGGCGTGACGCGCAGGACCGCTTTACCGTAGCGATAAATCTGGTGCGCTGCCTTTTCGAGAGTGGACGCTTTCGGGTCGCCTGCCGCGCCCGTGACGACGACTTGCATCGGATGGCGGGCGTGGAGCAGAGCGGCAAGGCCGTAGGTTGCGGCGAAGAGGCCATACTGCGGAATCAGGCCGACGAATGCCTCGAGCGTTTTTTCCGCCCATTCGCGATAGAGTTTTTCGCCGCTGAAAGCGTGGAGGCGGTCGAGAACGATGGCGGCCACGGAATTTCCCGCCGGCGTGGGCGAATCCTGCAGCGGCTTGCGGCGGACGTCGAGACCGCCCATCGGCGCAGCGTCCTTCGCGCGGTCGAAGAATCCGCCGCCATCGGGATCGCCGTATCGCTCGATGGCGAGCAGTATGGCGCGCTCGGCGATGTCGAAATAGCGCCGGTCGAGCGTCGTCTCGTACGCGTCGAGCAGCGCGGCCGCGGCGAACACCTGATCGTCGAGCGAGCCTTCCAGGCGCGGCCCGCCAACGCGATGGAGAAAACCCTTCGCCTCATCCCACGCCTCGGCAAGGATCCGATCGAGCGTCTTGAGCGCGAACTCGCGGCAATCGGGCCGATCGAGAACACGCGCGGCTTCCAGATACGCGGAAATGAACATCGAGTTCCAGCCGACGTAGAGCGTCTGATCGATTGTGGGAATGGGGCGGCGCTCGCGCCGTGCGGCCAATAGCTTACCCTTCGCGCGAGCGAGCAGGATGCGTGCGCTCGCTTCATCCATCCCGAGTTTTTTTCCGAGGTCCTCAATACTCGAACCGACCCAGAGGACATTTCTCGCCGGGTTGTGATGCATTTCGCCGTGCGGGCCAATGTCGTAGTAATGCTCGGCGGCGAGATATTCCTCCGGAGTCAGGACGGCGCGGGCTTCCTGCTGCGTCCACGTAAAATAATCGCCATCGTCGTCGAGCGTCTGATCGGCGTCCTGGCTGGAGTAAAAACCGCCGCTGGCGGGATCGGAAAGCACCTCACCCACCCAGGCGATGATTCCTTCGGCCGTTTCGCGAAAGAGCGGTTTTCCCGTCACCTGATAGCCGTGCAGAAAATTTCGGAGCAATTCGGAATTGTCGTAGGTCATCTTCTCGAAGTGGGGCACGCACCAGCGCTCGTCTACCGAGTAGCGGTGGAACCCGCCGCCCACCTGGTCGTACACGCCGCCGAGGGCCATGCCTTCGAGCGTGCGTTCGGCGATGCGCAACAGCTCTGGATCGCGCGTGGCCTGGTAGCGCTCGAGCAGCAAGTCCACCGTGCCGGCGTGCGGAAATTTCGGCGCGTGGCCGAAGCCACCGTGCGTTGCGTCGAACTGTTTGTGCGCTGAATCGATCACGGAATCGATCATGCGCGCATCGAACACGCCGCGCGCGCCCTGAAACACTTCGGCCTTGGCGACGGATTCGGCGAGCGCGTTCGCGGAGTTGTCCACTTCCGCGCGGCGCGCTTTGAACGCTTCGGAAATCGCGAGCAGGATGCGTTTGAAACCGGGGCGGCCGCCGGCGTCGTCGGGCGGGAAGTAGGTGCCGCCGAAGAACGGTTTTCCGTCCGGCGTCAGAAACGCCGTGAGCGGCCAGCCGCCCTGCCCGGAAATTGCGCTGACGGCGGACTGATAGCGCGCGTCCACGTCGGGCCGCTCGTCGCGGTCCACCTTCACGGGAATGTAGAGATTGTTGATCATCGCCGCGATTTCGGGATTTTCGTAGCTCTCGCGGTCAATCACGTGGCACCAGTGGCACCAGACCGCGCCGATATCGAGCAGGACCGGTTTTCCTTCGGCGCGCGCTTTGGCGAATGCTTCCTCGCCCCACTCGTTCCAATCAATCGGCTGGTGCGCGGCCGAGCGCAGATAGGGACTCGCGGAATTCTTCAGGCGGTTTTCAGGAGCGTGAGTCATCGCGCGGCCCCCTTGAAAAAGTGTGACGCTTCGCGAGGCTGCCGAACGTTTGTTTTCAACGAGATAAGCCGAACTTTACTCGGCATGGTGTGACACTTAAGTTGCAGGATTTCGTGATTCGAAACTCGTGGTTTATGAGCGCGAAGGCGCGCGGGACTTACTTGGTCTGTTGTCGAGCAGAAGCGGCCACGGCTAAAGCCGTCGTTCTGATACGGCTGTTTTTCGCGGGCCTGGAAGGCCCGCGCTTTCACCAAAGGTCGTCCCGTGATTTGTGACCCGTAAGCCGTGACTTGTGACTCGTAATTCGTGACTCGTGAAGGCAACGACGCGCTCCGGGCGGTCTGCATGCGCGGCTCGGCGAGCGCTTGCCGCGCCCGACTTATTCGGCTTTTTCTTTCGTTCAACATTTTCGATTCACTCGCGCCTGCACATCCACATTAGCAGGATCGCGGCAAAATGAAACGAGGCGAACTGCGCAAAAAAGGACAGGTCCTATAACTGTCCTACTAGAACTGGCAACTCGGGCAAAGCGCCACGCATTGAGTGCCGCTGTGATAATTTAACCGACTAGGATTCCGTCAGATTTAGGAATAGGTTTGAGATCAGGCCCTTACCCGGGAACGCGATGAACAGGTGAGGCTCCATGAAAAACTTCTGTGGCAGGATCAAATCTCCGGCGGTGCTGCTTCTCGCGGTCCGCGCTGCGATCTTGATTGTGTTCGTAAACTTCCCCGTGCACCCTCAAGCACCATCCAACCCGAACCGGGCCGCGCCCGATGTAGCGCGCATGGAGCAAGTTATCCAGTCGTACGTGTCCGCCAAGCAATTCATGGGATCCGTGCTGGTAGCGCACGGGAAGGACATAGTGCTCGACAAGGGCTACGGCGATGCCAACATTGAGTGGGAGATACCCAATTCGCCCTCGACCAAGTTTCGGTTGGGGTCCGTCACCAAACAGTTCACGGCGGCTTCGATTTTGCTGCTTGAGGAACGCGGCAAGCTCAGCGTGGACGATCCGGTGAAAAAATACATTCCGGATGCTCCGGCCGCGTGGGACAAAATCACGATCTTCAACCTGCTGACGCATACATCGGGGATTCCGAATTTTACGAGCTTTCCCGAATACGCTTCGCTCGAACCCTTCGCGACAACTCCGGCACAGCTCGTCGCACGGTTTCGTGACAAGCCCCTCGACTTCCAGCCCGGCGAGAAATGGAGCTACAGCAATTCGGGGTACATCCTGCTCGGCTATCTGATCGAGAAGATCAGTGGAAAGAGCTATGAGAAGTTCGTGCAGGAGAACATCTTCACTCCGCTGGGCATGAAGGACTCGGGCTACGATTCGAACTCCGCCATTATTCCCCACCGCGCGGCGGGATATGTGCCCACACCGAGCGGTCCCCTGAACGCGGGTTATATCAACATGACCGTGCCACTGTCCGCGGGCGCGCTCTATTCCACGACCCATGATCTCCTGTTTTGGGAGCAGGGACTATTCGGCGGCAAACTGCTGTCGGCCGCGTCGCTCCAAAAGATGACGACGCCATTCAAGAGCGACTACGCATTCGGCCTTGGGGTGCGCACAGTAAACGGGCACAAGGTAATCGATCACGGCGGAGGCATCGAAGGTTTCAACACCTACCTCGCTTACTATCCCGATAAAAAAGTGACCGTCGCCGTGCTCGGTAACTTGAATGGGCAAACGCCGCAAGAGATCGCCGCGAAACTTGGGAGCATCGCGCTGGGTGAGAAAGTCGTGCTGGCATCGGAGCACAAGGAAGTAGCCGTCGATGCGAAATTATTCGACGGCTATGCGGGAAGCTACCAGCTAGCGCCGAATTTCATTCTGACGGTGACGCGCGAAGGAGATCATCTTTTCACCCAAGCAACCGGCCAGCCCAAATGTGAGATATTTCCGGAGGGTGACCGCGATTATTTCCTCAAGGTCGTGGATGCGCAAATTACCTTCGTTACCGACGGCCAAGGCCGCGCCACCGAATTGATCCTGCATCAGGGCGGCGTCGACCAACATGCCAAACGGATGGAAGGTGATATTCCAAAGCCGAAGGAGCACAAGGAGGTCACGGTTGACCCGAAATTGTTTGACGGCTACGTGGGAAGCTACCAACTGGCGCCGAACTTCATTCTGACGGTGACGCGCGAGGGCGACCACCTCTTCGTGCAGGCCACCGGGCAACCTAACGTCGAAGTTTTTCCTGAGGGCGATCGCGACTACTTCTACAAAGTAGTGGACGCGCAGATTACATTCGTGACTGATGGCCAAGGCAAGGCCACCGAACTAATCCTGCACCAAGGCGGCGACCATCCCGCGAAGAGGGTGGAGTAGGACGTCTCGTTCTATTTAGATAGAAGCATTCGTGGTTTTGCGGAGATGGCCGCGTTACATCGCTGGATCGCGGCGATCGGCGGCCCGCGCGCCGATCCTACTTGCTCGTCTGGGCGGGGATAAATTCCTCGAAAACAGCGCGGTGCATGAGGTCGGGTGGGAGCAAGCCCTGCGCGAGGATGAAGTCGTGAAATTTCTTCTGGTCGAATGTTGCGCCGAGGGCCTTTTCGGCATCCTGGCGAAGGCGCAATAGCCGCGTATATCCGTAGAAATATGAGTTGGCCTGGCCAGGTGAGCGGTACGTATAGCGCTCCACTTCCTGTTTGGCGAAGGGCACGCTCAGGTTAACGTCCTGGGTCAGGACGCGCATGGCGTCCTCAGGCTTGATCTTGCCGGATTGAAGCTCGGGATCGAGAAACGCGCGAGCGGCGCGCTGCAATCGGAACTGCAGCGAGATCAACTGGCCTTCGAGCGGCATGTAGGGTTTGGTGATGTATTCGGCGTAAAGCCCCCAGCCCTCGACGTTGGTGCTGTTGAAGGCGTACAGCGCTCGCGCGAGCGACACGCCGTGCTCGACCATCGAATCGAACTGGAGCTCGTGCCCCGGGCGCGCTTCATGCGCGATGATCGTCCATGAGGCGGCGTCGTAGGTGAAGTCGTCGATCTTCTCGGGCTTCGCGATTCCCTCCGTGGGCGGCATGTTCAACGGGAGCACGAACTCGCCCTGCTCTCCGGTGTTATTCAAGAGAGGGGGAGCCACCATGTGCGGCGCGGGTTGCTGCGAACTCTCCGCGGGCGTGGCGATCCGGATGCGCGCTGGCCGATCCGGAAGAGTGACGAGGTTTTGCTTGGCGATGATAGCTTCGATTTCGCCCAGGCGTTTTTTGTAGAACGGAAGAATGGCCTCGCCCGTCAACTGATCCTGCTTGAGCCTGCGGCACACGCTGCGATAGTCGGTCTCCTGCCATCCGCGCTGGTGGGCAATCTGCGCGGCGATCACTTGCATCTCGGCCTGGTAAACCTTGAACTCGTGATGCGCCATCTGCGCCAGCTGCGCGATGGGAATATCGATGCCGAAGGATTCGAGGTTCAGGGCGTACTCTTCCGGGGGCAGGCGAAAATCGGTCCGCGCCTTGGGCAATAGGTCCGACTTCACCCAGGAGTCGTAGCCCGTCAACTCCGTTTTCAGTCTCGCAAACGGCTCTTCCCATCCCGCCAGGCCATACTGCTTGAACAGCGCGGGGATGCCATCGAGATAGTTCTGATTGCGCGACAGCTCCGTATCGATCTCCAGCTTCGCGGGAAAGATCATGTTCGGCTTGGCGATTTGCTCTTGCGCGCGCTGCTTCAGGATTTCCGTGAACGGCGTGTAGCCGGGCTCCAGACCCGCATACCTGCGCAGGCGCACCAGAGCGGCCTTGCGGCGGTCGGGCACGACCTGATCGTCCAGCAGGACCCGCAGCCCCTGAAACACGTCCTGGCTCGCGTTCTCGTAGGGGACTTCGTGGGCGTTGGCAAAATCATGGCGCTTCAGCGTGAGCTGAATGCTGTGCAGAAGGATGGTGAGGTCCTGCTCCACATTCTTGTCGCTTTCGAGCGCCAGCGCGCGCGTGAGCCGGGCCTGCACCGCTTTGGTCTCCACGATTGCGGCATCCTCGTCCTGCTCCGTGGGCCTCGAGATTTTTTCGTCGTACTCGGCGAGGCCCTGCGAGGAGGCGTCTTCCGGCGAGTGTTTTTTCAGCACGTCGAGCAGTTGATTGGTATACGCGTTGCTCGACGCGATCCAGCTGCGATCTGGCTGCGCCGGCGCCTGTGGGCCGGCCATCAGGCCAGGACGCGCGCCCGCGGCACAAATCGAAAGCAAAGCCGCTGCCAGAAGATTTCTCGTCAGTTTTCTCAAGCGGGCGATCTCCTTGCTGGGATAAATGCGAACCGGAATCATTGCACGGTTTGGACGGGCTGCGCGAGGTTTCGTGAGCCGAAGCGGCGCCGCGAGGATGCGGCTACTGGATGGGGCTGCGGTAATCGGCGTCGCGCGGGTCGATCGGCTTGCGGCCTGAAAATCCCTCGTCCTGGCTGTGGTAGAAACGGATGCGGTCCTCGCCGAGACGCCAGCAGAGATAGACGGCCTCGCCATTAATTCGCGCGGGGAAATCGAGCAGGCCGACTTCGAGGTCCTTGACGACGCAGCCGGTCGAATGGATTCTTTCGAGCGCCGACTGAATGGATTCCGCCAGGCGATTGCGTTCGAGGCGCTGCTTTGCGGCTTTCTCGAAAGGAATCATCATGCCGCCGGATTGCTGGACGCGCTCGGCAAGTTTAGCGAGCTGCTCTTCGAGTTCGGCGAGCTTCCGACGCGCCTCGATCGCCTCGATTAGAATCGGCTCGAGTTGAGCGCGGAGGCGCTCGGCATCGCGGAGAGAGAAGATTTTGGATTCGTCGTCAGCCACGAGATATCACCCGCCGATCGAAACCATGGTGCGTGAGGGCGGCACAAAACCCGGCTCGTTGATGCGGTGGCCCTTTTCCTTCTGCGCGACGATGGCGTGAATTTCGTCGCCGATTTCGCGGTCGGTGGCGTCGCCTCGCAGCAGGAATCGCAGATCGTAATCTTCCTTGCTGAAGAGGCACGTGCGGAGCTTGCCGTCGGCGGTGAGGCGCAGCCGCGAACAATGCCCGCAGAAGGGCTGCGAGACCGGAGAGATCAGGCCGATTTCGCCGCGGCCATCAGCGAACCGGAATTTGCGCGCGGTTTCGCTGCGCTCGTGGACCACCGGCACCAGCGGCCAGCGCGCCGAGATGCGGTCGTGCACCTCCGCGCCGGTGACGACCATGTCGCGGGTCCATGAGCGGTCGGCATCGAGCGGCATGAATTCGATGAAGCGCATGATCAGGTCGCGGTCGCGCGCGAAGGAAGCGAAGGCCTCGACCTCGTCGTCGTTCAATCCGCGGACGAGTACGGCGTTCACCTTGACGGGGCGCAGCGACGAGGCCTGCGCGGCGTCGATTCCAGCGATTACTTGATCGAAGGTTTTGGTGCGCGTGACGCGCTCGAATTTGTCGCGGTCGAGCGAATCGAGGCTGATGTTGATGCGGTTGAGGCCGGCAGCGACGAGGCGATCACAGCGCTCGGCCAGCAAGTGGCCGTTCGTGGTCATCGAAAGGTCCGGGACGCCGAGCGCTTTCAGTTGCGCGATGAAATCCTCGACGCCGGGGCGGACCAGCGGCTCACCGCCCGTGACGCGGACCTTGCGGATGCCCATCCCAACCAGAATGCGCGCCAGGCGCACGTACTCGTCCCACGTGAGCAGGTTGGCCGAAGGCATGTGCGTTTCCGGATCGGCGGAGCGGCAATAGACGCAGCGGAAATTGCAGCGGTCCGTGACCGAGATGCGCAGGTCGGTGATCTGGCGGCCGAATTTGTCAGCTAGCGGCATAGATTGTGCCCAACAACAAAAACGCCCAAATCCATGCTTGGATTTGGGCGACACGCCAGGCGCAATGTGGCTGCGCCGAGCATTCCCCTTTCCAAGCACGGGAGGTCCGGGCGTTTCCACCCGAACCCTCAGCCCTCGCTATGCGAGGGCATCGCCTCCGGGCCGTCGGATTTCTCTCCGTTAGGCCGAGGAGGTCGGAGAACTCAGTCAGGAGTCTATCCTTTACGGAGGAGGGGAAGCAAATCGCACATTTAGGACGGATGTATCCGTATCTGATTGACAGAGTTATACATTTCAATCCGGATGGCAAAAGAGCCGGCGGGCG
>Ga0209517_10004937_pt1 | contig 17229 bp, 18 predicted proteins | sample PeaSoiMetSII2010_FD_187695 | JGI IMG/M metagenome (GOLD analysis project Ga0209517, IMG submission 187695) | Peat soil microbial communities from Weissenstadt, Germany - SII-2010 (SPAdes) (version 2) | ecosystem: Environmental > Terrestrial > Soil > Wetlands > Peat | place: Germany...
CATCAAGGTCTCCGACGAGGAACTCGCCGCCGTGCGATTGAGGCACAGCAGATTTCATGGAGATTGGAACTACTTCGTCGCGCCGAAGGGAGCGTCAAATCAGTAATGTTATTTTGTGACGAGGCCTAACGGCGCGGCCGCACCACGGCCGGCTCCTGAAGCAGGCGCAGCCGCACCACGGCCAGCAGCACCACGTCCCGCTCCGGCGGGAGCGCCAAGGCCCGGGTCAAGCATGATCACAGCCCGCGGAAGATCCGGGTACCTGGCCGCCAGCCGGATCACCGTGGACGCTCCCATCGAATGCCCCATCAAGATGGGTTTTTCCAGCTTCATGGCGTGAAGAAAACCAACCAGGTCTTCCACCCCGGTGTCCCCGGTATCCGCCGCCGTGGGCGGGTCCGACAGGCCATGCCCGCGTGCGTCTACCATGTAGATGTCGTAGCCGGACTGGAGCTCTTTCGTCAGGGTGGTCCAGCAAAGTCCGATGTCGGTGGCGCCGTGGGCCATCACGATCACCGGCTTACCGGGCGCGGGGATCGCGTGGTAATAGTGGATGCGGATTCCGTTGGCGTAAACATAACCGTCGGTCCACCCGTCGGGGATGCCCGGCGGTGTGGCGGCCGTCGCCGCGCCGATGGTAGCTGCGAACAGGACCGTCGAAAGCATAGGTTGTCGAAGAGACACAGGATTCCTCCTTCTCTGGTCGAGCGTCGTCTCAAGTTCACAATAGCTCAACCAAATGGCAGCGGCGGCCTCCATCTTGGATACACTGGTCCTGACGGACTGAAGATATGCCAAACCAACGCAAAGCCAGGTATGCCGGCGCGATCTCTTCCGGGATTGCCGCGGCTGCGGTCTTGATCGGCCTGCTACTGACGGCACGCTTCGCCGAAGCCCAGACCACCGTGGTCATGCTATGGCCCAACGGCGCGCCGGGATCCGAGAAGTGGACGCAGAAGGAAGCGGAGTACGCCATGGGCAACTCCGGCGCGAAGGGCGTGCGCAACGTGGTGAAGCCGAGCATCACGGCGTATTTGCCGCCGGCTGGGACCGCCACCGGGACCTCCGTGATCGTCGCCCCCGGCGGCGCGTTCCGATTCCTCTCCTGGGATGCCGAAGGCACCATGGTCGCCGATTGGCTGCAGCAGCACGGTGTCGCGGCGTTCGTGCTCAAGTACCGGGTCGCCGATACCGGAACCGATGAGGAGTTTGCACAATCGCAGGCACGCGGCCGGGGCGCGGCCGGCAACGCGGGCCGCGGTGGCGGGCCCGGCGGCCAGAGTCAGATCCGGGAGCTGGCAGCCGCCGACGGCCTGCAGGCGGTCAAGGTGGTCCGCGAGCAGGCCGCCGAGTGGCACATCGACCCGAACCGGATCGGACTGATGGGTTTCTCCGCCGGCGGCTACGTGGCGGTAAAGGCGGCACTCGAACACACCGCCGGGACGCGGCCGAACTTCGTCGCTTCCATCTACGGGTGCTGTGTCATTCCCGCCGACATCAAGGTGCCCGACGATGCGCCGCCGATTTTCTTCCTGCACGCGTACAACGATCCCGTGTCGGCGTCCAGCCCCGCGCTTTTCCTGGCCTGGAAGGCTGCCGACAAGACCGCGGAACTGCATACCTTCGCGGCTGGCGGGCATGGGTTCGGAATGCCCAAGCACAGCCTGCCCACCGACGGCTGGATCGAGCGTTTCGGCGACTGGCTGCGCTACCAGAAACTCATGAAGTAGTTTCCACGATAAGCAACGACAAGCTTCAGCCGGACCGGCCCGTTCCCGCAACGTGATACACTCCACGCTGGTATGGCCGACGACAAACTCACGCTGCAGATCCTCGAGGGTGCGCGCCCGGGCGAAAAAGTCATGGTGCTGGAGGGAGTCTTGAATGCCCAGACGGCTTTTCAATTTCGCGATTCCGTGCGCCAGAACGAGTCCGCTACCCTGGTGCTCGACATGAGCCGGGTCCGGTATGTGGATTCCAGCGGACTTGGCGTCCTCATCGGCGCGTACGCGTCGTTCGAACGAAATTGCAGGCGCCTGCTTCTCGCCGGCCTGAACGATCGGATCTGGCAGCTATTTCGCACGTGCAAGATCGAGGGCGTCTTCACACGATACCCAACGGTTGCCGATGCGGAACAGACCGTGTCGATATAGGCGTTGGGACTCCGCCAATATACACTGGAAAGAGAACCGTTGATGAAAGGACCTGAAATGGCAAAACTCGAGTTTTACTCAGTGGTTGTTTCCAACAAACCGGGCAAGGGAGCGGAGTTGCTCAGCGCCTTCAAAGAAGCCGGCATCAATTTCGTCGGCATTTGGGGCTACCCGGTTGGCAAAAGCAAGTCCAGGATCGATCTGGTTGCGGAAGACGCGGCGCTCCTCAAGAAGACCGCCAAGCAACTCGATATCGAGCTCGGAAAGAAGCAGACTGCATTCCACATCACCGGCGAAGACCATCCCGGTGCAGTCGCTGAAGCCTTGGCCAAACTGGCGGCAAAGAAGATCAACGTCCACGCGGTCCAGGCCCTGTGCGCCGGCAACGGCCGCTTTGGCGCGCTGATTCAAGTCGACCAGGACGATGTCAAGAAGGCTGCCAAAGCCTTAGCGTAATCCCACCCGGAGGAATCCCGAAACCGCTGGTGGGCGGGCGTTGCGGTTGCGGCGGCCTGTAGCGGGGACGTAACCTGAAACCGATGAGATATTTTTTCGGGTTTCTGATGTGTTTGTCCCTTTCCGCCCAGGCGCCTCCGGCGCGGCCGAAGGTTTTCGGCGTGGCCCATTACTCCATCTTCGTCAGCGACCTAGCGAAGGCGCGCGCATTTTATGAGGACTTTCTCGGTTATGAGGAGCCTTTCACGCTGCCTAAGCCCGATGGCACGGTGCAGGTGGCCTTTGTGAAAATCAACGACCATCAGTACGTGGAGCTGTTTAACGAACCGAACAAGGGCGAAGGCCAGTTGAATCATTTGGGGCTCTACACCGATGACGTTGAGCGGATGCGGCGGTACCTGGCTTCGCGCGCGGTCCAAGTGCCGGACCAGGCGACCCGGAACCGGATCGGCAATAAGAAGATCTCGGTGGTCGATTCGGACGGCCACACTGTGGAGATTGTGGAATACCTGCCCGATAGCTGGACCGGCAAAGACACCGGCAAGCACATGCCGTCGACGCGCATTTCAGACCGCATGATGCACGCAGGAATCCTGGTGGGCAACCTGGACGCGGCTGCGAAGTTTTACGGCGGTATCCTGGGGTGCCGCGAGACGTGGCGCGGCAACAGCCTGACCAGCACGACGTTGAACTGGGTCAACATGCGCGTGCCGGATGGCGACAACCACGTGGAGTTCATGCTCTATAAGGATCTTCCGCCGCCGGACCGGCGCGGCAGCCCGCACCACCTCTGCCTGGTCGTGCCCGATATCCAGAAGGCTGTGTCGGCGCTCGAAGCGCGGCCCGCCCGAAAGGGCTACGCGCGCGAGATGAGAATCAACCTGGGCGTGGACAATAAGCGGCAGGTGGGCCTGTTCGACCCGGACGGGACGCGCGTTGAGATGATGGAGATCGACACCATCGACGGCAAGCCGGCGCCTTCTTCCACGCTTCCACCGCCGAGGTAACAAACGCACAACATCACGCGGTCAGGGACCTAGAAACTCAAATTGACGATGCAGTCCTCGCCCGCCGCCACGCGCACCCGCACCTGCAGATTCTTGCGCGCCGCGTCGTAGAACCACGTGCGGTCCTGCATCGCACTCCCCGACGCCGCCTCGCGGTATTTCCGGCCCTCGAAGGCGACCTCCGACGGCCGCTCGATGTGGTGCACCACCCATTCGTAATCGCGTGTCTTCTTCGCCTCGATCTCCAGCCGCACGATCTCGGCGGCGGGCGCGGCGTGGACCTGCGTCCAGTCGTCCGGGTCGCTCTCCAACAGGAAAAACTCGGCCGCCAGGGCAGGGAAGTAGTGGAGCGCTATCCCGCCCGCCGAATCCAGCGGCAGGATCGCGCCATTGCGCGCGAACACCGGCAGCGCGGCGGTCTCCACCGTGATGGTCCGCCGCCCGGGCAACGTCTCGTTGGTGTCGAGATTGGTCCAGATTCCTTGCGGCAGATAAACCGTCCGCTGGTTGCCCGGCGTGTAAATCGGCGCGATCAGCATTTCATCGCCGAGCATGAACTCATCGGTGTGGCGCGCGCATTCCGGGTCCTCCGGGAACTGGAACGGCAACGCGTGCCACATCGGAAAGCCCTTGGTCTGCGCCTCCGCCGCGTAAGTCGCAAAGAACGTCTCCAGTTGTTTGCGGAAATCGCTGAGGCCCACCGGTCCGGGCGACACGTCGTCCACCAGTGAGCCGAGTTGCCGCGCGCGCAGCACCAGCTCCCGCGGTCCGCCGTCGTACGGCTTCAGCGAGAGCGAGGGGGCCAGCGCGGCCGACATGGCGCCGTGCACCAGCCGCAGCAGCGTCATGCGCAGCGTGTTCCACGAGCCGTCGCTCTCCGCGGATGCCGCCCAGCCTGGCGCGGCGCCGCGTGCCTCCTTGTGCTCTTCGAAGATCTGCTTGATGGTGGGGCCGTAATAGAAGAAGTAATCGATTGCCGGCGCTTCGATCCGATAGCGGCCGGCGGCCGTGAGGTCGAAACGGTACACGCCGCTGGAAGCATGGTATTCGCCGTACCCGGCCGTAGAAACCAGGAACGGCACCTCGGCCGCCAGGACCTTACCGCGCACATCGAATTCCGCGTCCGTTCGCGGGCCGAGCCCGTAAAATCGCGCTGCGGTGGGCGACTGCCGTTCCCAGGCCACACCGCTGCCCACCGGGCCCGGCTCGGAAAGGTCGGCCATACGGCGTGCCGTCGAGCTTCCGCACGCGCAGCAACAGCCCGTGTTTTTGGATCGCGACATCCAGGAATTTCGAGCGTACGCGCAACAGGCCCGGCTCTTCGTCAATCTGCGCCGCTACCGGCGCACGATCCTCCTGTTTGACGGCGGGCAAAGGTCCGTCGAGCGTGCGGCGAAACCGGAAGGTGCTGGGCGTGACCCACACCATTTCGGCGGCGCCGTGGTCCAGCCGAAGTTCGACGCGGTTGCCGTGCGGCGAAAACGACAGCAGCGTCGCCACCGCCGCCAGCGCCTGCGGAGGCATCAGAACAGCGCCAGCTCGCGTTGGATCTCGCCCGTCACGCGAGCCTCGCTTTCGCCCACGAACATGTTGACTTCCGAGCGCACGCCAAACTTCTCCAGGTAAATTCCGGGCTCGATCGAGAAGCACGTCCACGGCACCACGCGGCGCTCGTCGTGCGTTTCCAGGTTGTCCATGTTGGCGCCGTTTCCGTGCACCTCCTGGCCGATCGAATGGCCCGTCCGGTGCGTGAAATACGGGCCGAAGCCGCTGCCGTCGATCACCGCTCGCGCCGCGTCATCCACGTCGAAGCCGCACAACGGATGGCCGCCGCTCACCGCGCTTTTCACGCGCTGGATGGCCGCATCGCGCGCGCCCGTCACCACCTGGAAAACGTTGCGCATGTCTTCCGGCGGAATGGCGCCGCAGAAGTAGGTCCATGTGATGTCATAGTAGACCGCGCCCGGCTGGTCGAGTTTCGCCCACATGTCGAGCAGCACCAGGTCGCCGGCGCGGATCGCGGAATTCACCTCCTCGGTCGGCTCGTAGTGCGGGTTCGACGCATTGGCGTTCACACCGACGATCGGCCCGTGGTCGGTGATCAGCCCGGCCTTGGCGAAGCCGTCGCGCACGAAGTTCTTCACTTCCAGGTCGCGCAGCGGCGCTCCGTTCCGCGTCCGCTCGCGGACCAGCGCGAAGGCCTGGGCGCGCACGCGGTCCACGCGCCGGCCCGCTTCGAGATGCGACTCCAGGGCTTCCGGCGTCCAACAGGCTTCGAAGGTCTGGATCAGCTCGGCGGAGCTGACCACTTCCACGCCCGTGCCGCGCACGAGCTCCACGGTGCCTGCATCCACCATCGACACGTACGGAATGGCGCAGTTGGGCGAGTATTGCATGGCCACGCGGCGCATGCCCGAGGTGAGCTTGCGCAAGCCGGCTACCTGCTCCGTCCAACTGGAATACGGAATCCGCTGGCCCGGCAAACCGCCGGTCATCCCGCGTTCGATGCGGTGTTCCATTCCCACGGGCTCGCCCTCAGCGGGGATCATGTAGTACCAGCGCCGCGTTGGCGCGGCCGGCGGCGTAAGTCCCAGCACCCGATATGCCAGCGGGTCGCGGAGGTGGTGATCGAAGAAAAGCCACCCGTCCAGTTTCTGCGCGCGGATCGCCTGCTGAATCTTTTCCAGTTCCATAGTCTCGAATTTAGTCTACCTTAGGAGAGGCCTCCTGGCTGTCCAGTGAACGCGGTAGAATAAGAGTGATGACCTCTCCCGTTATCGCCCACGCCGTCGCAGTATTTGTTCCATCCTGATGCGCCAGAGTCTCGCGACCTCGACCCCTGCTAGCCTCGATTTCCACGCTCCCAGGCAAGGGTAACTCACCAAAGTTGACCAGGAACTCGTTCACTGCACCACAGGGCAGCCGCGTTCGGCGTCGAAGCAATTCCGCCGGTGGACGGGAAAGCGAATGAGAAGTGCGTGCGATTCTTCGCGGAACTGGCGGGCGTGGCAAGCTGGGGCCGAGATCTGGCGGAGCGCCGACCGCTTCGCCCGCGGATGCACCTTCAATTAGCGGGAAAACTCGTAGACCGCAGCTTCGATCGTCCGCGCCGGTGTTTTGCGCTCCCAAATGGTTTTTTGCAACCCGGCGGCGACTTCGGGCTCAATGCTGATCTCGCCGCAATTGTCGCAGACGATCGCCGGAACGTTTTCGACCACCACGAGCCGATCGTCGATCGTCAGATTGTAGCGAATGAGTTGTTGTCTTCGATTGCCGATCGTACAAACGTCACATTTCATTGAGTCTCCTGCGGCGGAACTCGATCCACTGCTCGGGGTCGGGCTGGTACAAGGTTATCACTTTGACCGGATTGCGCTCCGGATACGTGCACTGAATGTGGAGCGGGCGCCGATCGGTCGTGAAACCAAAGATCAGGCAACTTGGACCGTACTTGTCCGCGGGATACTCTTCAATGATTTCGCCACTCTCGACGGCCTCCTCGATCTCTCGGGTCGAAATCCGGCGCAGGATGCTCTGGTTCAACGCGTGGAGCGAGTACTCATACTCCCTACGCCGGAAGAGTTCACGGATCAGCTCGATCATTCCGCCACTCCATGCCATTATGACACCGCGTTAATGCAATCCTCGCAGCTCACGGATTGTTCGACATGAGAGGTATCGAGCGCGACTTTTCCAGGGTTACGGGCGTGTGGGGGATGTGATGTATGAAAAAGCATCTCGGCTTAGACCAGCTTGATGGATTCGGCCGCATGTAGCCGCTCCAAAGGGTCACCACCACCATGGCATCTGTGCCCGTTTCTTTACGCTCCGCCGGATTCGAGACTCGACGCAGTAGAATAAGGCTGATGACGTCCCCTGCTGCGGTCGCTCGTTTGGTCCCGGTGATTGCCCACGCCGTCGCAGTATTCGGCGACGAGCAAAACGCGACCCACTGGCTGTCGACGCCATTGCCGCTCCTGGACAACCGCGCCCCAGCCGAGCTGCTCGGCACCGATGACGGGATCGAACTGGTCGAGCGCACGCTCACAAGGATCGAGCACAACATTCCATCCTCTCTGGCCCCCATCCCTCCGAAGCAAGGGTGATTCACCAATGCTGACCAGGAACTCGTTTACGGCGTCCCAGGGCAACCGGATTCCGCGGCGCCTCAATTCAACAAAGTGATTCCGGGGCACGGAGGATGTGATTAATCCCAGCTCGAAGAACCGCCTCAGAAACAGAAAGTTCCGTGAAAGCTGCAACCAACGCGCTCTGCCAGATCGCGGCCCCAGGGATCGTCAACGATGACCACGGCGCCAACCGCCGCTCCTTGAACCACAGCCTCTGCCTCGCCGCGATCCTTTACACCCTGCCTTTCGCGCTCGATAAGCTGTATGGCGACCGACGCCTTGTCGTAGTCGTCGCAGCGCTCGACAAATGCGTACGACCTCAGGATTGCGCGAAGCCGATCTTTCGTCTTACGGCGTCGGAACAGCTCCGTTCGGACCGCCTTGGGCACCAGCACCCGCGAAGACAGTAGACTGAGCTGGGGCAATAAGTCGAGGTGGTCAAGAGCGATCACGCTCGATGCGTCCATCGTGCAGATTGGTGGCCGCATGGACCGGGTATGCTAATCCTGGGGCGCCAGGATCAACAGGCCGAGCGCGAGGGTGCCCAAGGCAATGAGGGCATTCTTTGCTTTTTGGCCCGCGTCGATGTTTTTCAGATGCTGCACGATGGCTAACTCTGTTCGATCGGGATTCACAGGATCGATAACGACCAGGTTCGGACCGAAATACGGTTGGAGTTGTGCGGCGAAGAGCGGGTCGGACATGACGATCGTCGGTTTTGGAAGCGTCCGGCTCGTGTTGAGCTCCTGACGACACGCCTCCGAAAGCCCCACGCCGACTACGCCGAGCACCACGTCTGCGTCTCTCAGCTTTTGTCCGGACTCCGGATCGAGAAGAACGGATGGAGATTGCCGCGTGTGGGCCGGCGGCACATATACCGAAAGGCCGTTGACTGCGCCGAGGGCTTGGAGCCTCAGAGCGGTGACCTGATCAGCCACACTCCCGTATGAGATGAAAACCTTCATCAGCTCCTCGCTAGCTTGATTGTAACAGCAGCCTCTCTATTTCCCCCTGCTCCACACCCTCGATCTCCACCACCTTCAACCGCCCCGTCGCGCCCATCACAATCCTCACGCGCCCCCTTGCCACGCCCGCCATCTCCGCGAAGAACCGCACGCACTCCTCGTTCGCTTTCCCGTCCACCGGCGGAGCCGCCAGGTCCACCTTCCACGCCTCGCCCAAGCGTCCCGTCACCGCCGACCGCTTCGCCCGCGGATGCACCTTCACCGTGAGACGCGCCATTCCACCTTGGCCCTCAAGTTCGCCACTCCCGCCGCCACGCGCGTGTCTAGCACGTCGAACGCAATCGCGTCGTCCAGCCAGTCGTGGCTCGATCCATCGGCATTCTGCGTCGCCACCGTCAGCGTGTACGGTTGCGGCGTCAGCCAGCACTCCACCCGGAAGTCCACCTCCAGTTCGTCGCCTGCCCGAAAGTCTCCAAGCTGGGTGTTTTCGATCCGTGTATTGGTGCCGTAAACGTCCATCCCGATGCGCGTGCGGATCAAGATGCCCACCATGGGATCGGACTTCGCCTGGTGGAACCGCGACCGCACCCGCACCGTCACCGGCTCGCCGCTCTCGACCGACGTCACCTCTTCGCCGCGCGCGTTGAGGATCGCCACTCCCAGAATCTCGCTGGCGCCGTCGCCATGACGGAAGGTGCCGCGCACGCGATCGTCCTTCTTGTTGACCGGCTCCTGCTTCGCCAGCACCAGCCCGATGTAGCGGTTGATCACGTCCTTGGGCGCGCCTTCCGCCTCGATGCGGCCGTGCAGCAAGAGAATCGCGCGGTCGGAAAGCTGCTTCACCAGGCCCAGATCGTGCGAGACGAACAGCACCGTGATCTTGCGCTCGCGCAGTTCCTGGAATTTGCGCACGCAGCGATTGGCGAACACCGCGTCGCCCACCGCCAGGGCCTCGTCCACGATGAGAATTTCGGGATCCACGTGGATCGCGGTGGAAAAGGCCAGCCGCACGTACATGCCGCTGGAGTACTCCTTGACCGGCCGCTCGATGAATTCTCCGATTTCGGCAAACGCTTCGATGGAAGGCATCGCCTTGTCGATTTCCGCGCGGCTCAGCCCCATGATCTCGCCGTTGAGGTAGACGTTCTCGCGCCCGCTGAACTCCGGGTTGAATCCCGCGCCCAGCTCCAGCAGCGCGGCAATGCGACCTCGAGTGACCACGCGGCCGTGCGTAGGCGGAAGGATCCCGCTCACGATTTGCAGCAGCGTGCTCTTGCCGCACCCGTTCGGACCCACCAGGCCGAGCGCTTCGCCCTTCTCGACGTTGAAGCCGATATCGCGCAGCGCCCAGAAATCGGTGTGCCGCGGCCGGCTGCCGGGAAGCAGCTCGCGCAGCCGGTCCGACGGGCGGCGGTACAAACGGTACAGCTTGGAAACGTTTTGAACCAGGACCAAATCTGATGATAGCCTGAGTCACTGCTGAAACTGCGGCGAAGCCGCATTGTGCTATCAATTGTGCATGTGGCGAACCCTGCTGGTCGCGCTTCTTTCCACGCATCCCGGTCACGCCGCCGCTTTCACCGCCCCCACCCCCGACATGGTGGACGTCAGCCACGGATGGGGCATTCCGTTCGGCGGCATCGGCACCGGCTATTCCGTCTTCGGCAAGTACGGCTTCGTGCGCGTCAATTTCAACAACGCTCCCGACCACTTCGAGTATGCGCGCGACCCCGCCTCGCGCGAGGACTACCCCCGCGAGCCGGCCGCTCCCCGCAAGGCCGATTTCGGCTTCGTACTCAAGGAGGGCGGCTCGGCCACGCTCTTCGCGGAAAAGCCCGCGCCCTGGCTTCCCTCGGCCCAGCCGTTCGACAGGATCTCCAGTTACGCCTACCTGCCCAAAGGCTTCTTCACTTTCGAAAAGCCACAACTGCAGTTAAACATTTCGCTGGCCGCGTTCTCGCCCATGGTGCCCCACGATCTCGCCAACTCTACGATCCCGGTCCAGGTCTACGACTTCACCATCGAGAACCCCAGCGATCGCCAACGCTCCATCGAGCTGAGCCTGCAGAATCCGCAGCAGGTGAAGCCGTCCGGCAACAAAGCAGTGCTCGAAGATCCCGACGGGCACGTGACCTTCGCCGCGGTCGACGGCGTGCCCGACGCCCACGGCGTTCACGTCCAATTGGTCCTCCGCCCGGGCCAAAGCCGCACCGCCCGCTTCTTCATTGCCTGGTATTACCCGGCATTCCAGACACCCTCGCCCGCCGCCCGCGGAGACTACAAGCGGTATTACACGGTCGCCTTTGCCAGTGCCGCGGCGGTGATCGATCGTGCCGTGAAGTCGGCCGACGATTGGTCCCGCAAGATCGACCAGTGGCACGACTCCCTCGATGTCCCGCCGCCATTCAAGCGCCTGTGGTTCTCCTCGCTGGCTTCCGTGATGACCTCCTCGCTGATGTCCGCCGGCGGCGAGTTCTTCGAGATCGAAACGCCGCACCAGTGGGTCAACACCATGGACGTGCTCGCGTACAGCAACTGGCTCTACCTCATCAACTGGCCGGAGCTGGAGCGCGCCGACATGAATCAGTACTTCAAGTCCATGCCAACCGAAGGCCAAACCGCCGGCTTCGTGTGGCATTCGCTCTTCAGCGATTCCGCCGACTATGCAGAAGAGCCGACCTTCCTCGTCCGCGTGTGGCGCGACTACCTTTGGTTCAACGATCCCGCCTGGCTGAAGACCGGTTTCCCGCATGCCCTGCGCGCCGCCAACCGCACCAATCGAGTCGATGGCTACGAGGACCTGATCGCTTCCAAACATGGCAACCAGAGCTACGACCTGTGGAAGATGCCTGGCGTGAGCGCCTACGTGAATGTCGCCTGGGTGTACGGCTTGTATGCGCTCGAAAGCATGTCCACAAAGCTCGGCGAACCGGCTCTCATCGATGGCATCGCGGCGCGGGCCAAGCGCGCGGAGGCCGCCACCAGCCTGGATAACCTGCTGTGGAACGATCGCGGGCACTACTGGAATCTCTTCTCGCGAACGCCCGGCGCGGACCAAACCAACGTGGCCGAGTCGGCCCTCACCGACCAGCTTTTCGGCAAGTGGATGGTGCTCATCGATCCCCACTCGACAGATGTCCTGCCCGAGGACAAGGTGAAACTGGCGCTCGAGACCTTGTACAAGAACAACCTCCTCGAGGATCCCGCAGCCGGCTTTCGCGGTTGGGTGAACGGCATGCTTCCGGGCCGCAAGCCCGACACGCACTCGGGACCGCACGCCAAGACCGCCTGGATCGGAGCGCAGCTCGACCTTGGCTCGCTGCTGGGCGCGGCCGGCGACGAGGTGGCGAGCCTCGACGTGTTTCGCTCCGTGGAAGCCAGCCTGCACAACAACCACCTGGCCGTCGGGGAATGGAACCGGTCGATCGATGACAACGGAAAGGCCATCACGCTGCGCGAAGAGCCGGGCAAGGACACGCCGCGATTTCCGCCGTACCCGCGCTACAAATGCTCATGGGAATACCTGGTGCGGATTCTGGGATTTCAGGCCGACGACCGCTACGTCTACTTGCAGCCTTTCCAGACTATCGATTTCGGTTTGAACGGAGTCGAGCTGGCCGGTATGAAGCTCACAGTGAAAGTGGCGTCGGGCTGGACCAACGCGACGGTCGACGGCAAGAGGGTCACGGGGCCGGTTCGCCTGGACCGCGCCGGCGCGGTGAAACAGCATCGCGTGGAATTCCGATGAGCGGCCCCGCCACGATCGCCGTGTGCTTATTCACCTGCGCGCGAAGCCAGCGATTTCCAAGTCTTCGACAGCCAGCGCCGGCAGAAAGCCACGCTCGACACTTCTTCCACGCCATCGCTCTCCGTGGCCATCACCGTTCAGGTCAGCCGGGACGTACGTGAGTATCTTCCGTTCACCACCAAGACAGGCAGTGTCATCGAGGCTCTCCTCCTGGGTGAGTCCGGCGAAGCAGCCGTCATCGCCTACCCCGGTGAAGTTGTCGTGGTCAGAGCCATTCGAGTCGGGTGAAGTCCAGTCCACTCTGCGGAACATCGCGGTGAGCGGCAGCGGGCAAGCTCGCATGATCGATGCCGGTCATCGCGGCCTCACGCTCCTCGAAGCACGTCCGGCTTCGCGCGCCCGCATCCTCGTGCTGATCGGGCAGCCGATGGATTACATCGCCCAGGGGAAGATCAAGCCCGTGGTGATGGCCGCTCCGCTTGGTTACGGCACAACCGGGGACATCAGCCGCCTCTACAACGACAAGCCCCTGCAACTCGAGCATCTTGCCAGGTACACCGAAATGCTACTGAACGAGGTGATGCCGCGGGTCGAGGCGGACTTCAACATCGGACGGCAGCAAAAGGACCGCGCCATCGCAGGCCTTTCGATGGGCGGCGCGCAAACCATGTCCATCGGCCTCGGGCACCCGGAGCGATTCGCCTACGTCGGCGGCATCTCCCCGGCGTTGGTCATGTTGGACACCAACCTGGCCAAGGCGTACCCTGCCCTGGACCCCAGGATGAACAGCCAGTACAAGCTGGTCTATTTCAGTTGCGGAACCGAAGACGGATTGATGGACGGGTCGATCGCACTCAAGTCCTATCTCGACGGCAAGGGCGTTAAGTCGGAGTTCGTACGCATGCCCGGCAGGCACGTATGGCAAGTATTTCGCAGGTCTTTCGCCGCCTTCGCTTTGAGGCTGTTCCAGTAGGGCGAACTTGTGCCACTAGCCGCGCACCCGCTTCCCCAGAGCTGCGAGTTCCGACATCATCGCCTGCCGAGCGTCCCGGAAGGCGGGAACACTCGGTGAGCCGCCTTTCAAGTAATCGAGAACAATGGATTCGGCGGCGCAGAATGCCGCGGCAGCCTGCGCCACCTCCGAAGCGATCTCGATGGGGATGGTGGTGATGCCATTGCAGTCGGCATGAATCAAGTCGCCGGGCTGGACCGTCAGACCGCCGACCCGAACCGTCCGGTGCAGATCCACGATGTGGCTGTAACCGTGCGAGCAGATGGCTCCATTGCTGAAGGCAGGGAAGCCGAGCCGGCGCACCTGGTCGAGATCCCGCGCCGCTCCGCTGGTGATCAGGCCGGCCGCGCCGAAGGTCTTGTAAGTGGTGCACATGATCTCGCCGAACGTCGCGGCGACGGCCGGATCGTCGAGATCCTGGAAGACCACCATCGCCGGACCGGGCAGCTCGGCAAACCGCGCTACCTGTTCATCCAGAGACCCGTACACGTCGCCTTCACGGCGGGGCAGGGCACACCGCATGGTGGCTGTGGCGGCGTAACCCACCGCCGGAGGCATCTCCGGGAAACACGCCCGGATGCGCGCATCCATGTAGCCTTCGTTGCGCGACCGCACCTCGAAGAGTTCGATGGTGTTGCTGATGGTAGGCGTGTCGTATTGCGCGAGTAGCTTCAGGTCGATGGGCATGGCGAAATTCCTTTCACTCTTCCCGCAGCGCCGTTGACGGATCGATCCTGGTGGCCCGCCTCGCCGGTACCCAACAGGCCAGAATCGCCACCAGGGACAGAATGGAAGGCACCAGCACGAAGGTCATGGCATCGCGCGCGCGGATGACGAATAGCATGCTCTGCACCCCGCGCGCCAGTTCCAGCGCAATCACCGTGCCCACCACCACGCCAATCGCCACCAGACGGAAGCCCTCGCGCACGATCATGACTTGCATGTCGCCCGCGGTGGCGCCCAGCGCCATGCGAACTCCGATCTCCCGGACCCGTTGATGCACCGAATAGGAAACCACGCCGTAGATCCCGATAGTGGCTAGCAGCAGCGCCAGCCCGCCAAACACCGTGAGCAAGCCTGCCGAGAGCCGTTGCGCCCACAGCGATTCGCGAATCGTGCGCTCCACGCCCTCGGATTGCAGCAGCAGGTTGCGGTCCACCGGCTGCATGGCATGCCGAACGGCCAGCGCCACCGCCTCCGGGTCGCCGCTGGTGCGTACCCAAACCACCGCCGTCGGAAAGTAATACTGGAGGAGCGACAGGTAGATCAGAGATTGCGGCTCTTCGCCGATGGCCTGATAATTGGCGGTGCGCGCCACCCCCACCACCTCCGCCGGAACGCTGTCCCCGAAGAAATGGAGCCGCTTGCCGACCGCCTCTTCGCCCGGCCAGAAATGCGCCGCCGCAAACTCGTTGACGATCGCCACCCGCGGGGTGCTTTGCGTATCGAGCGGGCGGAAGTCGCGCCCGCGCAGCACCGGAATCCCCGCCGTCCGGAAATATCCCGGCCCCACCACGCTGGTCAGCGTGATGCGGCCCGTGCCCGATACGGTGTTCTCCTGTCCTTCAAGCAGCACGGTGCGCGCGGCCGATACGCGAAACGCCGGGTCTTTCGAAAGCGCGGCCGAAGTCACTCCCGGAGTGGCCGCGGCCAGTTCCGATACCCGGCTCTGGTAGTCGCGCCCGCGCCCTTCGTTGTAGCCCTGGTCGCCTACGTTGAAAGCGACCATGCCCAAGCGATCGGCGTCGAAGCCGGGATCGATGCGCCCCGCATTGCGGATGCTGCGCACGAACAGTGCCGCCCCCACCAGGGCGATCAATGAAAACGCCACCTGGCCGCTCACCAGCACGGATCGCAGGCTCCAGCCTCCCACGGAAGAGCCAGGCTGGGCCGCGCGCTCCTTCAAGTCGTTGGCCAGGTCGGCTCGCGTGGCCCGCAACGCGGGTATCAGGCCAAACAGGATCCCGGTGAGTATCGAGACCGCGAGGCTGTAGCCCATCACTCGCCAGTCCAGATCCGGATGCACTCCGGAGTGCGTGAACATGGGCGGCCGCATGGACCACACCAGGTCGCGCGCCCACCCCGCCAATGCCAGCCCCGCGGCGCCGCCCAATACCGAGAGCACGGTGCTCTCGATGAGAAGCTGCCGGATGAGGCGCCAGCGGCCCGCTCCCAATGCCAGCCGCACCGTAATCTCCTTGCTTCGCGCCAGCGCCCGCGCCAGCAGAAGATTGGCGACGTTGGCGCAAGCGATCATCATCACCAGCGCCGAAATAATCATCAGGATCGTGCCGGCACTGGCGACCGTGGCGCGGGTCTTGGCCGCCAGCACCGCCTCGGAAACCGGCGAGAGCCTGACGCTCCGCCCGGCGTTGTCCTTGGGGTATTCGCGCTGCAGCTCCGCGGCGACGCTCTCGATGGCGGCCTCGGCCTGCGGGAAACCGACCCCGGGCTTCAGCCTGCCCGCCACCGCGAAGCCCAGGAAGCGCCTCTGGCTCACCAACGCCGGGTTGGGATAGATCTGCGGGTACATCATCATCGGCACCCAGACATCCGCGCCGAACAACTTGTTGAGACCGTGGAATCCAGGCGGCGCCACACCCACAATCTGGAATGCCCGGCCGTTCAGGCTGATGGTGCGCGAGGTAATCTGCGGGTCGCCGCCGAACTGCTGCTTCCACAAACCGTAACTGAGCACCGCCACCGGATAGGCTCCCGGCGTGACGTCCTCTTCCGCCAGGAATCCCCGGCCCACCACCGGATTCACTCCCAGGACCGAAAAGTAATTGCCGGACACGAGTTGTCCCATGAGCAACCGCGGGTCGCCGCGGCCGGTCAGGTTGATGGTGACGGGGGTGTGCAGGAGCAGGGAAGAGAAGACCTGGTTCCGGTCGCGATAATCTTTGTAATTCGGATAGGAGCACAGCACGACCCCCAGGTTGCGGGAATCCACCGTGTTCACCGCCGCCAGCCGCGCCGGATCTTCCACCGGCAGTGGACGGAGCAACACCGCATTCACCAGCGTGAAAATGGTGGTATTGGCGCCGATTCCCAAGGCCAGGGACAGCACCGCGATCAGGGCGAGCGCACGATGTTTCGCAAGCCCGCGGAGGGCGTAGCGGAGATCTTCGAACATACTCTTATCGGCCCGTGTGAACAGCCTAGTATAACTCGGTTCTGTACTTTCCATTACCACTGACCCTGGTTTTTAACTGGCGGACATGGCGGCGCCGGTGGTAAGAACGCCGGGGGGCAACCAGTGGGCGGTGAGTAAGTAGTTTTGAATGAGAAGGTAAGGTGGGGTCTAGAAACGGCCTATGCCGCCGCGATCAGGTTGCCACTGGCCTGCCACGGACCAGCGAATCTGGCCGCCACATGAAACCTGACCGTTTTGTGAACCGCTTGGCCACCCTGGCGCAAAACCGCCGTGGTGCGAACAGGCAACAGAGCCGCGACCGTCGAGCGTCTTACGTGGGGAGACCGAGTTTCGCGCCAGAAACTAGCTTAGCCAAGCTAGAAGAACTCCACATTGTCCCCGAGTTCCGGGCCTTCCATACACGGGGATTCCGGCCGCTCGGCCAGCACGGCCGCCGCCCCGGCCACCGCCTGCGTGGCGCCTTCATGCACATCCTGCTCCGCCTGCATGGTGTAATGCGTCGCGAAATCTTCCAACCGCGGCTCTCCAGCCCCCTTCCCGTCTCCCAGGTGGGTGCGCCCGGCTTCTCCGCCCATCTCTTTCAATGCGCCGCGCGCGCGCG